>Ga0335081_10000128_pt1 | contig 150350 bp, 142 predicted proteins | sample Lox_Sample_35_FD_206713 | JGI IMG/M metagenome (GOLD analysis project Ga0335081, IMG submission 206713) | Soil microbial communities from Loxahatchee National Wildlife Refuge, Florida, United States - Lox_Sample_3.5 | ecosystem: Environmental > Terrestrial > Soil > Wetlands | place: USA... | reverse complement strand
ACGGTGATGTTGTGGGAGACCTTCCGCAGCGCGGCCATCCGACTTTCGATCACGCTGGCGCAGTCATTCCGCCGTTTGAAGGCTCACAAGCAGCATCAGGTTCTGAGCGCTTCCGAGAAGGGCGAGGCGAGCTTCAACAAGGGCGTGTTCACGGCGACGCTGCCGAAGAAGCCCGTGGCGCAGAAACCGGAGAAGAAAGTCGAGGCCAAGGCCGCTGCTTAGTCGGCCGTTAAGAAGCGAGATTGATCGCTGACGGATGCCAAAAAGTCCGGCGAGCGCGATCAGTAGTAGGCGCAAAAAAAGCTTCAGCCAGGCGAGAGCAATGCCGGCGAAGGGAGGGCGACCGATGACGAACGAGCAGCCAATGGCGTCCTGGCGATGGCTGTCCATTGCTGTGCTCGCGACGATCGCAGGCATATGGGTCGCGCTGCCTGCCGCGGCGAATGCTGCCGGAAGCGACGCGGCGGCGGGCCAACAATTATTCCAGGAAAAGGGCTGCACGACCTGCCACACCGTGGGCAAAGGCCCGCTCATTGGCCCCGACCTCGCGGGCGTCACCACGAAGCGTCCGCACGAGTGGCTGCAGCAATGGATCGCGGCACCAGATGCGATGCTCGCCAAGAAAGACCCGTACGCCGTCAGCTTGATGCACCAGTTCCACGACATGCCGATGCCGAACCTGAGCCTCAGCCCCTCCGACGTCGACGCTATCCTCGCTTATCTGGCAACTGCCGCATCAGGCGCGCCGGCGCAAACCTCTGCGTCGGCAGCCGCGCCCGCCGTCCAGGGTAATCCTGAGATCGGCAAAGAGCTGTTCACCGGCGTGGTGCGCTTTCAGAACGGCGGGCCTCCGTGCATGGCCTGTCATAGCATCGGCGGCATCGGGGCGCTGGGCGGCGGGCAGCTTGGGCCCGACTTGACCGAAGTGGTCGGGCAACTCGGCGGAGCGGCCGGACTCAACGCCTTCATCGCCGGCACGCCCACCCCCACCATGAAAGCCGTATGGTCGCAGCGCCCGCCGACGACCGAAGAGCGCGCGAACGTGGTCGCCTTCCTCACCCAGGCGGCGGTGACCCAACGCCCGGTTCAAGCGATATGGCAACTCGCCGGTCTGGCTGCGCTGGGAGTAGTGATCCTGCTGGCGATCGCCGCCGTGAGATGGCGGAACCGTCTGCGCTTCGGGGTGCGACGTCCGATGATGGCCAAACCGACCACCGGGGGTAGGGATCCCCGCAACGGCGGTTGGTTCACGGGTCCCTACCACCCCGGTTGGCAGGCCCGGTTTCGATCTGAGCGTTAAAATAAGCGTTAAATAAAGAGCAAAGAGCGTCGCAGCCCCGCGAACGCACCGAGGAGACGCCGATGAGCTGGATACTCGATCTGGTCAACCCCCAGGAGCGCAAGTGGGAAGAGTTCTACCGCAACCGTTGGTCGCACGACAACGTCTTCCGCAGCACGCATGGTGTCAACTGCACCGGCGGCTGCTCCTGGGCGATCTACGTGAAGGACGGGATTGTCACCTGGGAGATGCAGCAGACCGACTATCCCCTGCTTGAGAAAGGTTTGCCGCCCTATGAGCCGCGCGGCTGCCAGCGCGGCATCTCCGCCTCCTGGTACGTCTACAGCCCGATCAGGGTGAAATATCCCTATGTGCGCGGCCCGCTGCTCGACTTTTGGCGCGAGGCGAAAAGCCAGTATTCCAATCCGATCGAGGCCTGGGCCTCGCTGGTCGAGAACCCACAAAAGCGTTCGCGCATCCAGCAGGCGCGCGGCAAAGGCGGCTTCCGCCGCGCCAAGTGGGACGATGTGTCGGAGTTGATCGCCGCTGCCAGCCTGTACACGGCGCGCAAGTGGGGGCCGGACCGGGTGATGGGCTTCTCGCCGATCCCGGCGATGTCGTTCTTCTCCTACGGGGCGGGTTCGCGCTTTCTCCAGCTCTTCGGCGGCGTGAACATGAGCTTCTACGACTGGTACGCCGACCTGCCAACCGCGTTCCCGGAGGTTTGGGGCGACCAGACCGACGTGTGCGAAGGCGCCGACTGGTACAACAGCAAGTTCATCGTCTCGATGGCGTCGAACCTGAACATGACGCGCACCCCGGACGTGCACTTTATCGCGGAGGCGCGCACCGAGGGGACCAAGTTCGTGGTCCTCGCGCCGGACTTCAGCCAAATCGCCAAGTACTGCGATGAGTGGATCCCGATCCAGGCGGGACAGGACGCCGCGCTATGGATGGCGGTTAATCACGTCATCCTCAAGGAGTTCTATGTCGACCGCCAAGTCCCTTATTTCGTCGATTACCTCAAGCGTTATACCGATTGTCCGTTCCTCGTCGAACTGCTCCCCGATGGGAAGGGTTATCGCGCGGGGCAGCTGCTGCGCGCCAAGCGTTTGGCGCGCTACAAAGACGTCGAAAACGGCGACTGGAAGATGCTGGTGCTCGACGCCACAAGCGGCGAGCCGCGCATGCCCAAGGGCCAGGTCGGCTTTCGCTGGGGTACCGAGAAAGGCAAGTGGAACCTCTCCCAAGAAGACGGCCTCGACAACAGCCCCATCGATTCAGTGCTGAGCTTCATCGATGGATCTGACGCTGTGGTCCAGGTGGAATTCGACGACTTCGCCAACGGAGTGCCGGGCGCTACAACCCCCACCGTGTCGCGCGGCGTGCCGGTGCGGCGCATCGCCACCGCGGAAGGCGAGGTGCTGGTAACCACCGGCTTCGACCTGCTGATCGCCCAATGCGGCGTCGGCCGCGGCCTCGAGGGCGTCTACCCGTCGAGCTACGACGACGCGGACGCGCTCTTTACGCCGGCGTGGCAGGAGAAGTTTACAGGCATCGGCCGCGCTACGGCGATCAGATTTGCGCGCGAGTTTGCCCGCAACGCGGAGCTCACTCAAGGCAGGTCCATGGTCATCGTGGGCGCCAGCGCCAACCACTGGTACTACAACAATCTCATCTACCGCTCCGCCATCACCGCGCTGATTCTATGCGGCTGCTGTGGACGCAACGGCGGTGGGATGAACCACTATGTCGGCCAGGAAAAGCTGGCTCCCCTTGCACCCTGGCAGACGATCGCCTTGGGCCTCGACTGGAGCAGGCCGCCGCGGCTCCAGCAGTCGCCGGTCTGGCATTACGCCCATAGCTGTCAGTGGCGCTACGAGGCGGAGTTCACCGAATACGGTCTGACGTGCCCAAAGCCGCGCTGGGCCAAAGGCCATGCTATCGACCTCCTGGCAAAGGCTGTGCGCTGTGGCTGGATGCCTATGGCCCCGCACTTCAACCGCAATCCGCTCGACATCGTGGCCGAGGCCGAGCGCGCGGGCGCGAAGACCGAAAAGGAGATCGTTGACCGCGTCGTCGACCAGCTCAAGAACAAGAAGCTGCACTTTGCGATCGAGGATCTCGATGCCCAGGAGAACTGGCCGCGGGTGTGGTTCATCTGGCGCGGCAACGCCATATCGTCGAGCGCCAAGGGGATGGAATTCTTCTTGCGCCATTACCTCGGGACGCACGACAACGCCATCGCCGACGACCGCGCCAAGGGCAAGACGCACACGGTGCAGTACCGTGAGCCGGCGCCACGCGGAAAGTTTGATCTGGTGATCGACATCAATTTCCGCATGGATAGCTCGGCGCTCTACTCCGACATCGTGTTGCCGTCGGCCTTCTGGTACGAGAAGAACGACCTCAACTCGACCGACCTGCACTCGTTCATCCACGTGCTCGGGCAGGCAGTGCCGCCGGTTTGGGAATCCAAGACCGACTGGGAGATTTTCAAGCTGTTCGCGCGCAAAGTGAGCGAAATGGCGCCGCTCGCCTTTCCCAAGCCGGTGCGCGACCTGGTTTCAGCGCCGCTCGCGCACGACACGCCTGACGAGTTGGCGCAGCCTCAGGTCCTCGACTGGGCCGAGGGCGAGTGCGCGCCGGTGCCGGGCAAGACCATGCCGCATCTGCGGGTGGTCGAGCGCGACTACGCGAATATCTACAACAAATTCATCTCGTTCGGGCGGATGGCGCGCGAAAACGGCCTCTCCGCTGTCGGCGTCCATGTGCCGATCAAGGCGCAGTACGATCAAATGCTCGAGAATCCCGTAATGCCGATGCCCGACCCGAGGCACATGCGTTGCGTCGAGTGGGGCGGTAAACGCTATCCGAGCCTCGAGGACGTGCTGGACGCCGCCAACACGCTGCTGTCGACCGCGCCCGAGACCAACGGTGAGGTTTGCTGGCAGACCTTCCGTCATGAAGAGGAGCGTGTCGGCCTCCCGCTCGCCGACATTGGCGAACCCACGCGTGGCGTCGCTATGACCTTTTACGACCTCACGCGCCAGCCGAGGCGCCTGCTCACCAGCCCGTGCTGGACTGGCATGACGAACGACGGCCGCGCCTACTCCGCCTGGTGCATGAACGTTGAGCGGCTAGTGCCCTGGCGCACGCTCACCGGCCGCCAATCGCTGTACATCGACCACCCCTGGTACCTGGACTTCGGCGAGCACATCACGACCTACAAGCCGAAGCTTGAGCCGCGCAAGACCGGCGACATCGTGAAAAGCCGCGTCGACGACCGGTCGCTCGTGTTGAACTACATCACGCCGCACGGCAAATGGAACATCCACTCCACCTACAAGGACAACCACCGCATGCTGATGCTGTCGCGCGGCATGGATCCGGTGTGGATCAACGACAGAGACGCCGCGCGGGTAGGCATCGAGGATAACGACTGGGTCGAGGTCTACAACGACAACGGCGTGATAGTAACCCGCGCCAATGTGAGCCGCCGCATCCAGCCGGGCACCTGCATGTACTATCACGCGGTCGAGCGCACGGTGTACATCCCGAAATCGCAAGAGCGCGGGCGACGGCGCGCCGGTGGACACAACAGCGTGACGCGCACCCGCATCAACCCGGTGTATCTGGCGGGCGGCTACGCCCAGTTCACCTACGGCTTCAACTACTGGGGCCCGACCGGGATCATGACGCGCGATACCCATGTCGTGGTGCGCAAAATGGAGAAGCTGGAATGGTAGGGGGCGCCGCCACTCATGCCCATGAACATGAGCATGAGCATGAGCATGAGCATGAGCATGAGCATCACGCGCATGAACTTCTGCGGGTGCCGGTTTCCGCGCCGGCGCGAGTCGGCGCCGGAAAGTACGTGACCATCAACTACACGCTGCGCACCAACGGCGCGATCCGTCACATCCGCTCGGCGGTCTGGGGTGACGAGCCGCTGGAATATCTGCACGGCGATGGGCGATTGCTGCCCGCCCTCGAACGAGCCCTCGAGGGCAAGGTGGAAGGCGATCGCTTTGTGACGACCCTGCCGCCCAAAGATGCTTACGGCGAGCGCGACAAGGCGTTGCAGCAGCGGGTGCCCGCCGAGGAGTTTGGCGGCGCGGACCAAGTCGAAGCGGGGATGTGCCTTCTCGCGCAAAGCGAGGATGGCCTTCGCGTGGAGAACGTGATGATCACCGAGGTCGACGAAGAAAACGGCTTCGTGGTGGTCGATACCAATCACCCGCTGGCCGGAATGACACTCGAGTTCGAAGTCACCGTGGTGGCCGTACGCGATATCCCCTCGACCGCGGGGTGCGGCACACCAAAGGGACCGGGCATTGGACACATGGTTGAAGGTCTAGGAACTAAGCCTAGGAGCGACGCATAGGCACGAAGGTTCCTAGCAACGAAGGAGAACCAATATGGAAATCCGATCTCAAGTTTCGATGGTCTTTCACCTGGATAAGTGCATCGGCTGCCACACCTGCACCATTGCGTGCAAGAACATTTGGACCGACCGCAAGGGCACCGAGTACATGTACTGGAACAACGTGGAGACCAAGCCGGGCACGGGATACCCGACACGTTGGGAAGACCAGACCAAATACCGCGGCGGCTGGGTGGTCGAGGGAAAGAGGCAGAAGCGTCTGCGGCTGCGCCTGCAGGGCAAATGGGGAACGCTGACCAACATCTTCTATAACCCCTATCTGCCCCAGCTCGACGACTATTTCGAACCCTGGACCTACGACTACCAGAACCTGTTCAATGCGCCTGAAGGCGACGATCAGCCCACCGCGCGCGCCATCTCGATGGTTACTGGCAAATACATGGACACTATCGAGGCGGGGCCGAACTGGGACGACGACCTGGGCGGCTCGCAGGTGTACGCAAACAACGATCCGAACCTCGACGGCGCCTCCCCGGAGGAAATGCGCCAGCTGCAGGAGATCGACCGCACCGTGTTCTTCTACCTGCCGCGTATCTGCAACCATTGTCTCAATCCGGGCTGCGTGGCGGCCTGCCCGCAAGGGGCGATCTATAAGCGCGGCGAGGACGGCGTGGTGCTGGTCAGCCAGGAACGATGCCGCGCTTGGCGCATGTGCATCTCGGGCTGCCCCTACAAGAAGACTTACTTTAACTGGTCGACCGGCAAGGCCGAGAAGTGCATCCTGTGCTATCCGCGCCTCGAAAGCGGGCAGCCTCCGGCGTGCTTCCACTCTTGCGTGGGACGTATCCGCTATATCGGCCTGGTGCTCTACGACGCAGATGCCATCGAGGAGGCGGCCAAGGCGCCGCAAGAATCGCTGGTGCAGGCGCAGCGCGACGTGATCAAGGACCCCTTCGACCCGGAGGTGATCGCGGCCGCCAAGGCGAGCGGGGTTCCCGATTCGAAGATCGCTGCGGCGCAACAGTCGCCCGTCTACCAGTTCGTCAAGAAATGGAAACTCGCGCTGCCGCTGCATCCGGAGTTCCGCACCTTGCCCATGCTCTTCTACGTGCCGCCGCTCGGCCCGGTGCTCGCCAAAACAGGCAACGGCGTGTACGACAACGCGGCCGACGACACACGGTTGGGGCCGTTAATGAGCTCGCTCGAAAGATCGCGCGTGCCGCTGCGCTATATGGCGAGCCTGTTGTCGGGAGGCAATGAAGAGATCATCCGCGACGTCTATCGCAAGCTGGTCGCGGTGCGCGTGTACATGCGCGCGAAGAAGGTCAAGGACATACCTGAGGAAGAGGTGAAAAAGGCGCTCACCGAAGGCAAGACCAATGCGGCCGAGGTTGAGGCCATCTGGCGGCTCACCTCGCTGCCCACGTTCGAAGAGCGGTTCGTGGTTCCGCCGATGGAGCGCGACACGGCCGTCGAGTCTCTGTTTCCGATGCTCGATCCGGTCTCGCGCAACTACCCGGTTCGCAAAGGCGCGGTTGGTGTCGGCTTTCACACCGATCCCGCCAGAGGACCATGAGCCGCTTTCCGCATCACGCAGCGCGAGGCCGCGGTCGAGTTCCTGTTTTCGACGCTTGACCCGGTCTCGTGCAACTACCCAACTCGCAAGGGCAGGCCCGGCATCGGCTTTCACACTGATCAGCATAGAGGACCATGAGCCTTTTTTCGAACCGCGCAGAGCTTCTGTTTTCCCGGCGTACGCAGCTCCTGGGGCTGTTCGCGGACATCCTCGACTATCCCGCCACGGGACTGGCACGCAAGGCGGCCGAATGCGCCGCGCTGATCGGCGCGGCGCAGCCGGAGGCGGTCGCCTTGCTGGAGAGCTTCCGTTGTTTCGCCGAGGAGCATCCGCTCGGCAAGCTTCAGGAGGTCTACAGCGGCTTCTTCGATCTGAACTCGATCTGCCATCCGTATGTGGGTTATCAATTATTCGGCGAGAACTACAAACGCAGCGTCTTTCTGATCGAGCTCAAGAAAGCTTATCGGGCCGCGGGATTCGAAGCGGACGCCAGCGAGATTCCCGACCGGCTGTCGATCGTGTTGCGCTTCGCTGCCCAGAGCAAGGGCGGAGAGGAAGTCGACGAGCTACTGAACCGGGGCGTGCTGCCAGCGCTCGCGCGCATGACGACCAAGCCTGAATCCGACGCCCACCACCACGACGGACCGGTGGATGTCGACGGCAACACCGGCATAGAACGCGCGAAGATCGACGATCGCGACGAACGCAGGCAGCTCAAAGGCCAGAGCCAGGGCGACATTCTCGGGGCGGGTTTCCTGCTGGCCATGAGCGAAGATTATAACAGCCAGGATGCCGGTGAAAAACGCGCCCATCCTTACCATGAGGCGCTCGAGGCGCTGCGTCTATTGCTCGATCTTGGCTTGACGAAGAAAGGTCCCGGCATCTCTGCCGAGCAGGAACGGGTTCGCACCTGGGCGCGCGAGCATTTCAACCTCCCCGACGGCGAAACCATCATGGTGTCGGAGCTCCCCTGTTCCGATCCCGGCTGCCCGCCGGTCGAAACGCACCTGGTGTTCTGGACAGAAGCCGGGCGTCACCAATTCAAGGTTTTCAAGCCGCTCGCGGAGGTCATTCCGGACGACCTGCTGGGATTGCGAGTGTGAGGAGGAAGCTGCCATGAGTGACATCGTCGTGTTCGCGGTTTTTCCGTATTTGGCGGTCGTGCTGGCGATCGTGGGCGGCGTCTACCGCTACCGCCGCGATCGCTTCTCTTACTCCACACTGTCCTCGCAGCTTCTGGAAAACCGCATGCTTTTCTGGGGCTCGGTGCCGTGGCATTACGGCATCGTCATCGTTTTGCTGGCGCACCTGCTGGGGTTCCTTATGCCCGGCATGTGGCAGAGTCTCACGGCCGCGCCGGCGGCCCTGTATACGATCGAGATAGTGGGCTTCGCGTTCGGGCTGGCGGCGCTGATCGGGTTGTGCGTATTGTTCGTGCGCCGCCTCACCAAAGAGCGCATCCGCGCGGTGACCAGCCCCGTCGACTGGCTGCTGCTGTTGGTGCTGCTGCTGCAGGTGGGGCTCGGCTTCTATGTTTCGCTGGTCTACCGCTGGGGCGCCGACTGGTATGTAGACACGGCCGTACCGTGGCTTATCTCGCTGGTGAGCCTACAGCCCCAGACTCAGTACGTCTCGTCTTTGCCCGGGGTGGTTAAGTTGCACATGCTCAACGGGTTCCTGGTCGTCGCGCTGTTCCCGTTCTCGCGGCTGGTGCATCTGATAATGTTCCCCTTCTGGTACTTGTGGCGGCCCTATCAGCTCGTGATCAGCAACCGCGCTGTCAGCGCCAGAACGGGAAGGGCCCACAATGACACCGAATGGGCGTCCTGATCAGAAACCCGTTTACGTGAAGGTCCGGTTCAGGCTATGGGGCAATGCTCTGGCGATGAATATTATCGCAAGAGCGGTCTCCTGTTAGCTCGCTAAATTGTGGACTCGTTAACGCGCAGCCCCAGCCTGGTCGATGCAAGTTGCACGAACGCAAGTCGGCTCATTGCGATTTCTGCTCGGCGGTATATTGGCCCACGCGCGCCGTTTCATGCAGCCGGACGTGTCTGGTACCGGCAGATCGCGAGGCAACGTGTCTGCGCGGCAAGTGGCCAAGGCGATAAGCGCCGAGATGTGATACAACAACACCGACAGAGAGGAGCGCACACATGGCGACCGACCAAGTCTCTTTCTACGACGAATCTTTAAAGAAACAGATAGAGGGCTCCTATGTTTCGGATGGTAAGGCAATCCATGTCTCTTCCGTATATGGCTTCAAGAGTGCCCCCTATAACGATCTTGGCGCGTGCATCGATTATAATGCGCAGGTTTTGTTAGCGCAAAAGCTATTGAGCGAGTTGGCGCGTGGTGCAGCAAAGGACACGAAAACCCATTAGGCTCAGGAAAGAAATAAATGGTGTGAGCCACCAACGCTGTTCAGGAACCGTCATCGCTTTTTGCCGCGGAAGGCCGTTAGTCCGCTAGCTGAGCGACGGCGACTTTCTACTGCACCGCACTTGGTCGCCTTTGGCACTCAACCTCGATTCAACTGGGTCGCTCTGACGCCGTTGGAGCAAGAGCCGACGTGCGGCGCGCGTCCCTTAAAAGCGCTCATGACCCCGAAGCAGACATCACTTGTCGTCAATTGGCTGGCGGAAGGAGTCCGGGGTCTGTCACCGGCCTATTTCGCCTTGGTCATGGCCACAGGGATAGTCTCGATCGCTTCCGACCGCGCGGGGTTCCGTACGATTGCGGCTGTCCTTCTCTGGCTGAACGCGGGGCAGTATCTGCTGCTCTGGATTCTTACGTCGTGGCGGTTCCTGCGCTATCGCCGAGCGCTAGTTGACGACCTGACGGATCATCGGTCGGGGCCGGGATTCTTCTCTGCAGTGGCCGCCACCAGCGTAATGGGAAATCAACTGATACTCACTGGCGCGTATGACGTCGCCTTTGCGCTGTGGATTTTTGGTCTGTTCCTCTGGATCATCCTGACCTACACGATTTTCACTACGCTGACGATCAAGGAGACCAAGCCGACGATCGATCGGGGGATTACCGGGGCGTGGTTGCTTGCGGTTGTCGCGACCCAATCAATCGCGATCTTGAGCGCGCTCCTCGCGCGACATTTCGAGCAGCCCGTCCGCCTGCACATCAATTTCCTCGCCCTCTCGATGTGGCTGTGGGGCGGGATGATGTACATCTGGATGATCTCGCTGATCTTCTATCGCTACACGTTTTTCGTGTTCTCGCCGGCTGATTTCACGGCCCCGTACTGGATCAACATGGGGGCGATGGCCATCTCCACGCTCGCCGGCTCGCTTTTGATCGAGAATACCGCGGATGCGTGGTTCCTTGAGTCGCTGCTCCCCTTTCTCAAGGGGTTCACGATCTTCTTTTGGGCGACCGGAACCTGGTGGATCCCGATGCTCGTTATCCTGTTCGCTTGGCGGCACCTCTATATGAGATTCCCGCTCAAATACGATCCTCTGTATTGGGGCACGGTCTTCCCGCTCGGTATGTACGCGGTCTGCACCTTCGAGATGGTGCGCGCGATGAGTCTGGACTTTCTGCTTCCCCTCGCCCACGTGTTCGTTTACGTGGCCCTGCTGGCTTGGGCGGCGACCTTCGTTGGGCTCATTCATAGTCTTGTCAGTAGTCTGATGCTTGCACTCCACTCCGCCAATGGCCGCCGGGATTTCGCATAGGCGTGAGTTTCCCCAGCGCGCGGCCGAATCGAAGTCGAACGCCGCAAGCTGAGACGAAAGGAACAAAGATTTAAGGTGCAAGCGTCCGAGCGACCCGGAAACCAAGATATCTGAGCCGGTAGTCGGTGGTGAACCAATAGCGGCTCGCCGAGCGGAGGAAGGCAGGAGCGAGGAGAAAGGACCCGCCGCGCACGACACGGTCATAACAGTTACCGCCCTCGATCCAAGCCGAGCCGTCCGCCGGCGCGCCGCTGTAGGTGTTGTGGTAGCAATCCTCCGTCCACTCCCGGATATTGCCCACCATGTCGTAGAGACCGAACCCGTTAGCGGCAAACGAGCCGACCGGCGCGGTTTGCTTGGCGTCCCATTGGCTGCCACAGGTGTGGCAGTTGGCATTGTTCGTGCCGATTGCATTGCCCCAGGGATAGGCCGTCAGTGTCCCCGCGCGCGTCGCATACTCGTATTCGGCCCCCGAGAGCAGCCGATAGGGCTTCCCGGTCGTTTTCGACAGCCAAGCGACGTAAGCTTTGGCATCGTCCCAGGAAACGTTGATCACCGGTCGGCGGCCACGGCCCCAGCCTTCATCGGAGGGCTTGTAGCCGTTGCAGCCGCCATCGGCTGCGCACGTATCCCATTCGTCGAAGGTCACCTCAAACCGGCCGACTGCGAATTGTCGAGCAATCGTGACCGTATGTTGTGGGCCTTCGTCGGCAGAACGCTCCGGCTCACTTGTCGGCGATCCCATCGTGAAGCTCCCGGCCGGCACCACCACCATCTCCGGGCAATTCGCACATTCCTTGAACGTGTCCCCCGGCTTCAGCCCCTTCTCCTGCATCGGCGATAGCGGCGCAGCCTGAGTCGACGCCGCGGGTGCCGGCGTCGGCGTCATCTGGGCAGGCGGCGTCTGGGCTACGGCACCGTGCGCCGGCGCCATTATGAGCCATACGATGATTGCGGCTCCACGCACGCACAGCCCAACTAACGATGTCTGCACTGGCACAGTGCGCCGCCGCCGGCCGACCTTCTCCTCGGCGCGGCGCTTCGCTGCTGACACATCGCGCAGGTTCTGCTCCTCGGCTCTGCGTCGTTCCGCCTCGGTTCTGGACATTATCTTCACCTAGGCGTCGATCTCGCTGAGTTTGACGGCAGCGATGTTTGAACAGACCGATATCGCATCGGTGGCGCTCCCGAAGGAATGGCTTCAATGTTTACATCCCTGAAGCCGACGCGCGTAAGCGTGATGTAGAACGCAGCGACGTTCATCAGCGCCCAGATGGCAAAGCCGAAGGTGTAGCCGCCCAGAAGATTCTTGCTGGCGGCCAGGGTGACCGTCATGGTGAAGCCGCAGGCCGCGCCGGCGGCCTTGGCCAGCCCGCTGACCGCGCCGACCTGCCGGAAGTAGACCGGGATTAGCTTGACGACCGCCGCCGCGGCGGCGCCGGCCAGCAGCGCAAGCCCATAAATGGCGAACAGCTCGGCGTTCAGTGAAATCTGCATGGCCATGAGCAAGGCCAGAACGACCATAGAGCCGAACAGCCAGGCCAGGAGGCTCAGGGCATCGAAACGGTCGGCCAGCCAGCCGCCCAGCGGCCGGGTGATGGCGACGCAGACCACCAGTAGCGGCGTGTACACCATGGACGCTTGGGTGGCATCCACATGCCAGTGGTCGAGCAGATAGGTCGGCATCGCCGACGCGAAGAAGGTGAGGGTGCCGAACGACACCCAGTAAAGGTAGGGCACTAGCCATACCACCACCCCCGAACGATACACGCCGACGATTTCACGTACCGAAACGCCCTTGTGCTGGTTGTACGGCGAATCGGACGTAAAGAACCAATAGACCAGCGCCATCAACAGCGTAGCAACGGCGAAGATCGGGAATATCAGGCGCCAGCCGTCCGGGCCGCTCAGCACGCGGGTTACCAGGACAGTGACGGTGATCATCCCGACGGTGATGCCGATATTGCCCAACGCAAAGATGCCAAGGGCTGTACCCTGCTTCGATTTGGGGTACCAGGACGATACATGAGCGTTTCCGACCACGAAGCTCGCGCCTCCGAGTCCGAGCAGCGACCCCAGAAGCAGAAAGGCGTAGTAGCCTTGGGCGAACAGCCCGCAAAACAGCGGAACGCTGAGGATCAGCAGCAAAACCGTGAAAACCGTCCGGCCGCCGAACTTGTCCGTCAAGATGCCGATGGGGATGCTGACGGCGGCCGCGAAAAAGGGCTCCATCGCAGCCAGCACGAGCACCTGGGTGGGGCTGAAATCGTACCACTTGATCAGAAAGGGGGCGAGCGCGGAAAACATCCCCCAAACCGCAAAACCGAGCGAAAAAGCCACGAGCGATATGCACAAAACCCTGGCGTTGCCTGGCGGATCGGCCATCACATCGCCCGCGACAGATCGGTATTCCACGGCTTCCTCCTACAAAAAGATATTATTTATTTGCCTGATATTTGAATCGCCGGCTCCGGGCACCCGGTACTACACGCAGACTTGGTGCGGCGGTTGCTAGCCGAGATGCGCGAATAGTTCATCGGCCGATGAAATGCGATCGACCAGGGGCGTAGAGCGCCGCCCCTGGACCTGAGCTGCTATTATTTCTGCAAAGTATGCGTGTAGTACCACAGGGTGCCATTGAGCACCATTGCACCCAGGATATTGCCGATGGTGACCGGGATCTGATTCCACACCCACCACTGGTAGATGCTCACGTGGGCACCTGAGAGGATCCCGCACGGGATGAGCCACATGTTGACCACGGTGTGCTCGAAGCCCAGCGCAAAGAACATCCCTATCGGTATCCACATCAGCAGCAACCGGCCGACGGTGCTGCGCGTGGCTTTGGACATGACGGATCCTAGGCTCACCAACCAGTTACAAAGGACGCCCATGCCGATGGCGGCGAACCAGCCAAGGGCGCCGTACTGGCTATACGCGACCTTGTGCTCGGCGACGCCGGCGATGACCTTGAGCATGGGGTTCGGCGCGATGGACCCTCCGTCGGTGAATGAGAACCAGAGCAGCCAGGCGAAGAATAGGCCTCCGAGCAGGTTGCCAAACAGAGTCACGGCCCAGTTGCGAACCAACTGCCCCGGCGTGACCGTCCCGGCGTACATGCCGATGGCCATCGTCGCGAAGCTGCCGGTCACCATCTCCAGGCCGAGGAAGCTCAGCGTGACGTAGCCGGCCGGAAACAAAAATCCGGCCGCACCGAGCGGCACACCGGCGGCGACCATGGCGAATACCATGGAGGCTCCATAGGCCAGAAAAGGCGTGCATAGGAAGCCGCGAATGATGAGGTGAATGTTGCCGAATTTGGATTTACTGGCGGCATCCGCGGCCAGCGCAACTCCCATCTCCGCTGGCGGCACTGTTTCGAATACAGCGACGGCGTTTGTAGGTTCGGCCATTTCGTTCTCCCCTATGCTTGCACGGATGACAGCCGCGGCTGGCATCGATGATGAGCCCCACGCTCAATCACGTTCCGGCACCAGGCCGTCATTGCCTCGATGTCGGGCCTCAGATGGGTTGCCGAATCCCCGACGAAAGTCAGAAAGTCGCAAAGATTGCGTGTGGAGACGCCGATCACCAGGGGGATTTCAGCAATCAGAGCCGCGGCAATGACCGGTCGCAATCCCCGGCCATGCGATTCTTCCTTGCCGAACTTGTTGATGATCAGCAGATCGACACGTTTGAGCACCGCATGTTCAATCCATGCATCGATGCGCGCGAAAGCGTCCGGATCGAGCCGACAACCCCTCGCTTCGTTGCCACGGTCGAGCGAGATCTTTATTTCATCGCCGCCCAGGAGGTCCTTCACGTACATATCGCATCGACGTCGACCAGGCCGGTGCGCGTTCGACTGGACGATGCCGCCCAGCCGATAACCGGAGGCGACCAGACCGGCTGCGCATCGAGCTATGAGGGCATCCGCAAAAGGACCATCATCATAAACCACTGCTCCGATCTGGCTAAGGCCGAGGCTCGCATGTTCGGCGGCGAATAGGGGAGCATGGTCGCGGCGCCCCTCCATCGTTTCCTCTCCTCCATCAGTCGTTTCTTGATGGCTGCTCGACTGCATCATTCAGCCGTCGGCGCAGAGAAAACCGGGCGCATATTTTTTTCGGAGCGGCCGGAGCCCCGTAGCGCGCGCTGCTTTATTCCCCAGCGAAAATGTCCATAAAACCGTGCAGGTTACGCTGCGCGAGTGAAGCCGACCTAAAGCAGTATGTCAAGTACATCTTTGAGACGGGTGTCCTCGGCCGTTACCTTGGCAAGGTGCGGTCAAGGCTCCAAATCATCGGGCGGCGGCAAGTGTGACAGCCGACCGCTCCCTTCGCGAAAGAAAGGCCGCGACTCGCTGCGCGGCAGCGTCCTAACCGGGTCCATTGGGGCAACCGTTGAGATCGGCGTCTTCCAAATCTTTTAGTCAACAGCACGCGCGTCGCGTTTGCTAGCTAAGACAACCTGCCCCTCGCCGTTTCCTCAGTTATCGATCGGCTCACCGCTCTCATTCGACCGCGCGCCTTCAATCTCGCTCGTGAGTAGCCCGGCCATCAACAGCCCAGCAACGAAAATGTCGGGGCTGACCGTTGAAACGTGGATGCCTTGCTCGTACACACGATCCGCAACCGCCTCCATGAATGCCTGATCGCTGAGGTTTTGTTCCTTCCAACTCGCCTCACGCAGGCGGCGCACTATGTCGAGCGATGTTTCGGCCTCGATCAGCATCCCCTGGTTTGTACGGTATCGCATCGTTCTTCTCTCCTTAGGCAGCTGCTTCTACTTTTGCGTTTCTGGTCTAGCTTCAGTCTTATGGGAGGCGTAAGGGCGATTTGATCAGGCTAGCAAGGTGGCGCGATTGGTTGAAACAGCCTAGGATTCGATTAAGACGTCTAAGCTCATTCACCCCAACGCCGCACCACCATGAACGACGATACGACTCTGGCCTTCTCGTTTCCAGGCGTTTGCGCAAAGATGACTAGCGCCGCGTGCTCCGCGCGTCGCCCAAGCGGGTAAGCGCCGCCGATGAGTGGAGACTCCAAAGACCAGACGGGCGATCACCGGCGCGTGATCCGGCTGTGGCTTTATGCCGTGGCCGCGATGGTGCTGGCCCTGGTGCTGGTCGGCGGTGCCACGCGGCTCACCGAATCGGGTTTGTCGATCACCGAATGGCAGCCGGTCGTGGGCGCCTTGCCGCCAATGAGCGAGGCGCAATGGCTGTCCGAGTTCCACAAATACCAGAACATTCCGCAGTACCGCGAACTCAACCAAGGCATGAGCCTCGATGCGTTCAAGACGATCTTCTGGTGGGAGTGGACGCACCGGCTGATCGGCCGACTGATCGGCGTGGTATTCTTGCTACCGCTGCTTTGGTTCGTCTGGCGCGGCTGGATCGGGCCGGGCTTGCGCGGCCGCCTGTGGCTTATCTTCGGGCTTGGCGCCTTACAGGGCGGCGTCGGCTGGTGGATGGTGGCCTCAGGACTCGTTCATCGGGTAGAAGTCTCGCAGTACCGCCTCGCGACGCATCTCGTTCTCGCCTGTGTGATCTACATCGCCGTGCTGTGGACCGCGCTGCGGCTGGACGAGACTCCGACCGCGGCAATCCCGGTGCGCCTCCGCGCCTGTGCCGTCGGCCTCCTTATCCTGGTGTTGGGACAAATCTATCTCGGTGCGCTGGTTGCCGGATTGCGCGCCGGCTACATCTACAATACCTGGCCGCTGATCGACGGCGCCCTGGTACCACACGCAGCGCAGCTGTTCTCGGCCACGCCCGCCTGGCGCAATTTCTTTGAGAACGGCCTGACCGTTCAGTTCGATCATCGCATGCTCGGTTATGCGATCTGGCTGTTTGCCGCATTGTATCTCACATATGTCGCTCGCAATGCGCGGCACGGACCGGCGCTGAACGGCGCGCTCGCGCTATTTGTCGCCGTCACGCTTCAGGCCGCGCTCGGGATCAGCACGCTTTTGCTGCTGGTGCCGCTGCTGCTGGCGCTGCTGCATCAGGCCATGGCCATGGTCGTATTGACGGTGGCGGTCCTTCACGCGGAGCGGATGACGCGGCACGCGACGCTAGCAATTTCCCGCCCCACTGTTGCCGTGGCGACCTCGTCACGGGCGTGAGACTGAGGCGAGCGCCCCGGTCTGACGTTTGGGCCAAGTTGATGCAGTCCGCCCAGTTTTGCTGACCCTTCGGGTTGCTCTCCTACTTCGCCGCCGCCTGGCTGAACTTCCTCTATGCGGCGGCGCGCCTGGCTGCCGCGCCGGCGGCGTCGGCGCCAAGGGCGAACATCGTCCCGGCAAGCATCACCGACCTGAAAATGCGTTAATTATTTTTGTTGCATTTGGTCATGCGAATCCCTGCCACTAAAGATACATAATAAATACTTATAAGGTGAATTTGCCGCATGCTTGCTGCCCTTGCGGCGCGCGGGCTAAGGCCCCATAACAGACCCGAATCGACAGTGCTGGCGACCGGACCGGGCTCATGGAGAAGAGAAGAAAATGCGGCTGACGCTTCATACCGATTACACACTGCGTGTCCTGATTCATGTTGGGGTCGCGGACGGCAAGCTGATAACGATCAACGAAATTGCGGAAACCTTCGACATCTCAAAGCAGCATTTGATGAAGGTCGTGAACTATCTGAGCCAGAAGGGCTATCTGGATACGGTGCGCGGTCGTGGCGGCGGCATCCGCCTGCGTCGCCCGGCGAGCGATATTAATATCGGCCAAGTGGTGCGCGATACCGAGGAGAGGCTCCATGTTATCGGCTGCCTGGAGCGACGCGGCTATTGTCGGATCGAGCGCGTCTGCGTGTTGCGCGGCGTGTTGCACGATGCATCTGAGGCGTTTCTGGCGGTCTTGGACGGATATACACTCGCCGATCTGATCAAGCCGCGGAAGGCGTTGTCGTCGTTGTTGCTGCTCGACCAGCACGCGGCGCCCGCCCAGTAACAAAGGCATGGGACGGAGCCACTAGGCTGTCCGTTCCGAAAATCAGAGCGCCTATTCAAGCTCTCGCTACCTATCCAAGCTCTCGCTTTGAGTGCAGCAATTGTCGTCAACGTCACCGAGCGGACCAGCACCGACGGCGGTCGGGCTGCTCAAGTGGTTGGTGGACCGTCAGATCACGCCGCACATCCCGGTCTGGGGCAAGTCGGCACGCGCCGATGGCAGTACGCTTCGCTATCTCGCTTCAAAGCGCGATTGTGACGTCTGCGCCAAAGGCGATACTCTGAGCTAATCAATTACAGATGAAGTGTCGCCCGATGGTCGCGTCATCGGATTTGTGCTGGCGATGGGGGTCGGGAATCCCTGTCCGGCAAAGGAACAGGATTTCGGCTAAATTGCCGTCCGGCTTGAACTTGTAGCTGACTTGGGCGTCAAATAACGAGTCACATGCCGGATAGGGAGGACGTGCCGTGCCGCAGAACGATAACAAGCCGCAAGGACCCGATCTCGCGCAAGGCATCCCAAGCTCGGAGCTGGCGGACGGCACGGTACTTATCGGTCATGTCGGCGGCGAGGCGGTCCTGCTGGTACGGAACGGCGCCAAGGTGTCGGCGATCGGCGCCCACTGCACGCATTATCATGGGCCGCTCGCGGAGGGGCTGGTGGTTGACGACACCATCCGCTGTCCGTGGCATCACGCCTGCTTCAGCCTCAAGACCGGCGAAGCGCTGGCCGCGCCGGCCCTGAGCCCAGTCGACTGCTGGCAGGTCGAAGAGCGCGAGGGCAGGATCGCTATCGGTAGCAGGAAGCCGCGGCCGGCGCCGACAAAGGCCGGCGTAGGCTCCGAGCGCTTCGTGATTGTCGGCGGCGGGGCGGCCGGATTTGCCGCAGCGGAGATGCTGCGGCGGCGTAGCTTTGCTGGAAGCATCACCATGCTGAGCAATGAAGACGCGGCACCCGTCGACCGGCCCAACTTGTCGAAGGATTACCTGGCCGGCACCGCGCCGGAGGATTGGCTGCCGCTGCGCGGCGATGACTGGTATGCGGACAACGGCGTCACGCTGAAGCTGAAGACCGAGGCGACCATGCTCGATCCTCGCGCCAAGCAACTGACGCTGGGCGATGGCAGCACGCTTACCTTCGACAAGCTCCTCCTAGCCACCGGAGCTGAGCCGGTAAAGCTGCCTCTCCAGGGCGCCGATCTGCCGCACGTGCATGTGCTGCGCTCGCTGGCGGATTGCCACGCCATCATCGCGCAGGCGAAACAGTCTAGGCGCGCAGTAATCGTCGGCGCGAGCTTCATCGGTTTGGAGACCGCGGCAGCACTACGCGCTCGCGACATCGAAGTGCACGTCGTCGCGCCGGAGCAGCGCCCGCTCGAGCGAGTCTTCGGACAGCAACTCGGCGATTTCGTGCGCGCGCTGCACGAAGAGCATGGCGTCCACTTTCATCTTCAGAACAGCGTGACGGCCATCGGCGGCAAAGACGTGGCGCTCAAGAATGGCGGTGCGCTGGCAGCCGATCTGGTGGTCCTCGGGGTCGGCGTGCGGCCGCGCCTGGCGCTGGCCGAGATGGCCGGCCTCGCGATCGACAAGGGCGTCAAGGTCAACGAATACTTAGAGACCAGCGCCCCCGGCATTTTCGCCGCCGGCGATATTGCGCGCTGGCCCGACCCAATTTCCGGCGCGCGCATCCGCGTCGAGCATTGGGTGGTGGCCGAGCGTCAAGGCCAGACTGCGGCGCGCAACATGCTGGGCGAGCGCGTCCCGTTTCGAGCCGTGCCGTTCTTCTGGAGCCAGCATTACGACGTGCCAATCAATTATGTCGGGCACGCTGAGAAATGGGACACAGTCGAGATCGATGGCAGCGTGATGAAGCGCGATTGCGTGGTGCGCTACAAGCAAAGCGATCGGGTGCTGGCGGTTGCCTCCATCTACCGCGACGGCGCCAGCCTTGAAGCAGCGGCCGCCATGGAGACTGCGGTGTCACCCTATGCCTGACGAAGTCTGTAGTCCTAGTTAATTGGGGGGGCGGCCAGTGTCCAAAGTTGAGAACGTGTTGCCAATTCTGCCGGTCGCACTCTGGGTTCGATGGAGAGCAAGTTACCCGTGGCTTGAGGACTTATGCCCCAAACCCGCCTGTGCAGGCCAAATCCGATCACTGGCCTTCAACGACAACTATCACGCCACATTTTAGCCTCCGAAAGGCAACGAAATAATGCGCGCAATTTTGTGGAACCGCGCGGAGGACGTTGGGTCCCAGCTCCTCGCCGCAAGAACTTGCAGATGGCGGGGCCCGCACTGAGCCGAGGGGGCTGTTCGACATCGGTGTTGATATGCATCAAGTTTCGCGCCGAACCATTTGTTAGTTTGCATGGCGGGACAACGAGGGCCTCCGGATGGCACACAAACAGATCCTGTTCCGATCAGCGGCGCGCGAAAAGGTTCTACGTGGTGCCACGCAGCTCACCGATGCGGTTCGTGTGACTCTGGGCCCGCGGTCAAAGGCGGTGCTGATCGAAAAGAAGTGGGGGGCACCGATCGTCTGCAACGATGGCGTCACGATCGCCAAGGAGTTCGATCTTAAAGACCCCGAGGAAAATCTCGGCGCCCGGATGCTGAGGCAGGCCGCCGAAAAGACCGGCGAGATGGTTGGCGATGGCACCAGCACCGCAACGATCCTAGCCCATGCGATGTTCGCCGACGGAATTCGCAACGTGGTCGCCGGCGCCAGCGCCATCGATATCAAGCGCGGTCTCGGCCGTGCTGCCAAGACGGCAATCGAAGCCCTGCGGGCAATCTCCCGTCCGGTCAAGACCAGCAAAGAGAAAGCGCAGGTCGCAACCATTTCGGCGCATAACGATCCGGCGATCGGCGAACTGGTTGCCGACGCCATGGATAAGGTCGGCGACGAAGGTGTGATCACGGTCGAAGAATCGAAGACGACCGAAACCGCGCTGGAAGTGGTGGAGGGCATGCAGTTCGACCGCGGCTTCCTCTCTCCTTATTTCATCAATAATCCGGAAAAAATGGAGGCGGACCTTGAAGATGCGCTGATCCTGATCTCCGACCGGAAGATCGGTATCCTCAAGGACATGCTACCTCTCCTGGAACAGGTGGCGAAATCAGGCCGCCCCTTTCTGGTTGTCGCCGAGGACGTCGAAGGCGAGGCGCTCGCCACGTTAATCGTCAATCAGATCCGCGGCGCGCTCAAGAGTTGCGCGGTGAGGGCGCCCGGTTTCGGCGACCGCCGCAAAGAGATGCTGCGGGACATCGCGGTACTGACCGGCGGGCAGGTTGTCTCCGAGGAGCTAGGACTGAAGCTCGAGAACGTGTCGCTGGCTGAGCTTGGCAAGGCCAAGCGCGTGGTGGTCGACAAGGACGCTACGACCATCATCGGCGGGGATGGCGACCGCAAGGCCATTGATGGCCGCATCGAGCAGATTCGCCGCGAGATCGAAAAGACGACGAGCGACTACGACCGCGAAAAGTTGCAAGAACGCCTGGCCAAGCTCGCAGGCGGCGTTGCCGTGATTCGTGTCGGCGCCCCCTCGGAATCCGAAATGAAATCCAAGAAAGAGGCGCTCGACGACGCGATCAGCGCCACCAAGGCCGCTGTGGCCGAGGGCATCGTACCCGGGGGCGGGTTGGCGCTGCTACGTTGCATGAGCGCGGTGGGAGATGAGGAAACCAAGTGCGAAGGTGATGAAAAGACCGGCGTGCAAATTCTCAAACGGGCACTTGCAACTCCAACGCGTCAAATCGCTGAGAATTCCTCCGTTGATGGCGGCGTAGTGGTCGCCCGCATGTTGAGTGGAAAAGGCAACGAAGGTTTCGATGCCGGCCGCAAGGAGTATGTCGATCTGATCGAAGCGGGTATCATCGATCCGACCAAAGTCGTCCGCGTTGCGCTTGAGAATGCCGTGTCGGTGGCAAGTACATTGCTTTTGACGGAAGCGACGATGACCGAGATTCCCGAAGAAACGAAGGAAAGAGCAGCGGACCAGGAAATGGCACTTTGACATTCGCTGAAAATCCTCTCGCCAGAGCAAACAGACGACTTCACCGAAACCGGTATCGATCCACTCGACTGAAAAAATCGCCAGATGCTTCCGAGAATGATGCCAAATGAAACACCTCACTGCGCGCGCGTTGATTTAGCTCAATGCGATTAGCAATTCGTGGCCTTAGATGGCGGTCAGCATCAGGAGGTTTCAATGGCACGGTTCAAACGCATTCTATCGGTTGCCGCAGTCTCAGTTTTTGCGATCGCGGCTTCTCTGGCAATTGCCGAGGCGCGCGGAATTCACGGCGGGAGTATGGGGGTCGGTGGCATCCGTGGGGGTTCTATCAGCCGGGGCACCGCCATTCATGGCGGTCTTGCGCGCGGCGCCTACCGGTCCGGCTTAGCTGTCCGTCCGGGATTTGGACGGGGATACCGAGTAGGCGTTCCTGGCAGGGTGCGGGTCGGCAGAGCTCACTGGCGAGCCCGTTCGAGGCACTGGCGCGGATACGGATATGGCTGGGGTTACTATGCGCCCTGGTACGCATTTGGGTGGGGCTTGGACGAATTACCCTATTATTACGGCGATGTTTATCCTGAGCCACTAGTGACGGATGAAGGAGTCGCGTATTGCATAGGGCGCTTTCACTCTTATGATCCGGTCAGTCAGACCTATCTTGGCTATGACGGACGCCGGCATTCCTGTCCGTAGGGGGAAGGTCTCCAATACTCGGAATTTTTGAGATACGCATCTTCACGATTGCTATCTATGATAGCGCTGCCCTGAGAGGTTCCGGCTCGACGATCAACACTGGGACATTCCGGATTGATGCAAGGGCTGCCGTGCGACGGTCGTCGAAGATTCCGCGGCTTAGAACGACAAGTCGCTCTTGAAATTGTTGCAGCGCGCGACCGAGAGCTAAGGGATCGGACCGCGCGCGGTGACCCACAACGACATGCCGAATTCTGTCTCCCGCTGCGGCAACGCGCTTGCGGATAGCGTCATCATTGATACGGGTTGAGTCGACGTCAAGAATAACTAAGCATTCCTTTGCGGCCCGCGCGATCGCGGCCGCCGCATCGATGCTCGAATCGTCTGGTCTCGCCGCGATGGCCAAAACCGGCCCGCTGATTCGGGCAATTCGCGGCGGTACGATCATCACGGCAGCATCAGAGCGAAATGCAGCTTCGATCAGCCACATAAACTGTTGGCCAGCTCTATCAGTTGCGCTAGTCGGCTCAATGATCATGACGATATCGCTGCTGCGCGAGATCGATGGCAAAGTTACAGTGACAGGGCCCCGAACAATTTCGAACTGATGGCGTGTGGCCGCGCGTTTCGCTATGTCGGAAAATACCTTTTCGATAGTGCGGGCTGCATTCTCGATGTTGGCCGACAACCGCTCAACATCAATTGCATGCCAGCCGCCGTTAATCGGTTGCAGCTCGCGGGCAAAAGGGTATCGCGCCAGATCATGCAGGCTGGTGTCCTCAAGAAACAACCCGAGCAGATCGAGATCGAGCAGCTCCGCCAGTGCGGCGGCAAGCCGCATCACGCGGTCGGGCACGCTCGGCTGCAATCCGAGCACCAGGCGCTTGAAAGTGTGCTGTTCTCGCGGCATCGCTATTTGGCCGGCGTCCTTCCCTCGGTGCCTAGATAGCTGAAGCTTCGCCGGATATTGGCGAAGCCACGTAAACACTCTTCGACGCGGCGATTGATTGTCTCGGGCGGATAATTTCCGTCTGCTTCGCGTATGCCGGCTGCACGCCCGGTCAACAACGCAATGCCCTCGTCGATTGTCGATACGGGATAGACGGCGAAGCGACCCGCTTTGCAGGCCTCGATCACATCTTGGCGGAGCATGAGGTGCTGGACATTCGCCTGCGGGATTACCACGCCCTGTTTTCCGGTTAGCCCGCGCGCATTGCAGATGTCGAAGAAACCTTCGATCTTCTCGTTAACCCCGCCGATGGCCTGGACTTCTCCGTGTTGATTAACCGATCCGGTCACCGCCAGGTCCTGACGCAACGGCACATCAGCCAGAGCTGACAACAGCGCGAGGAGCTCGGCGGACGAGGCACTGTCGCCCTCGACACCGCCATAGGACTGCTCGAAGACGAGGCTCGCGAACAGCGACATCGGGGTATCGAGCGCATAACGGCCGGCCAAATATCCAGACAGGATAAGCACGCCCTTGGAATGCAGCGGACCTCCGAGCTCAACCTCGCGTTCAATATCGACGACTTTTCCGCTGCCGGGGCGCACCTGGCAGGTAATGCGGGTGGGCCGACCGAAGCTGAACCCACCAAGCTCGAAAACGCTGAGGCCGTTGATTTGGCCGACATGCGCACCTTCGGTATCAATCAGCGCCACCTTCTCGAGTATGGCTTCTTGTGCACGGTCTCGCAGGCGCGAGACACGGTGGATACGCGCTTTCAGAGCCTGATCCACATCCGCCCGCGTAACAACCGGATGTTTTGCTTCGCGGGCGCAGAAGTCCGCTTCGATTAATACCTCGAGTAATTGCTCGACCACCAGCGACAGCTTGCCGCTATGATCGGCAAGTCGTGCAGCGTGTTCGAGAACCAAAGCAACTGCATCGCGGTTCAGGGCATTCAGTTGATTACGCTGCACTAGCGCCGCGAGCAATCGAGCCAGAGTTGCCTCGTTTTCGGGCGTACGTGCGAAGTTGTTCTCAAAATCGGCAAGCACTTTGAAGTGCTCTCCCAGCTCTGGATCGAGAGCGGCCAACAGAAAATAAAGCAAGCGATCGCCAAACAGGATCACTTTCACGTTTAGCGATATCGGATCAGGTTCAAGCGACACCGTGGTTGCGAACCCAAGAAAGCGAGAAATGTCTTCGATAACGATTTCTCCACGTCGCAATGTTCGCTTCAACGCCGCCCAGCTGAATGGCTCAGTCAGAATGCTGCGCGCGTCGAGCAGCAAATAGCCGCCATTCGCGCGGTGAAGCGCGCCGGCCTTAATCAGCCGAAAATTCGTCACCAATGCGCCTCGCACGGGGACATATTCAATACGCCCGATCAGGTTGCCGAGCACAGGATGCAGCTCCTCGATAACCGGCGCGCCCGGTTGGCTTGCATCCGAGCTAACGAGAACATTGACCTCGTACCGGTCGAATGGGCTGCCTAGCTGGATAGGACTCGGCGCGCCTTCCTCCTCTTCGGCCTTGGCGATGAACATGCCGACATTATCGACGAGGTCGGACCGCACCTTCTCGATATGGTCCACGACCCGAGCGATATATCTAAAAGTGGCCTTGGTTTCTTCGATCAATTGATCGACGGCATACTTTGCGGTTTCTCGATTGAGCTGACGCAGCTCATCACGCCGCTGTTTTTCCCATTGCGGGAGTTGGTGAACGATATGTTCAAGATCTTTCTCCAAGCTCTCAATGATGGCTTGAACCTGGCGGCGTTTGGCCTCTGGCCATGCATTGAATTCATCGGGTGGCACGACTTGGCCGTCTTTGGCGGGCGCCAGTGCGAAACCAAGCGGTGTCCGCAGGAGAACGACGTCTTTTTCCGCGGCTTTATCGCGCAGCGCCGAAAATGCCTCACCCTGCTTGTGCTGGAATGACTCATCGATCGCCCCGCGCCTAGTCTGGTAGTCCTCGCTCTGAAACACCGCCGGAAGCGCAGCGCTGAGATCGTCGATAAGTTTGTGCATCGCCTCGTAGAACTTGCGGGCTTGCCCGGTTGGCAACGCGATTGCGATCGGACGGTCAGGGTCAGCAAAATTGTTGACATACACCCAGTCGGACGGGCTCGGCTTTGTGCGCGTCTCGTCAGCCAACAATGCCTTGACAGCTTCCTGCATGCGCGCGCCGGTTGGGCCGATCACAAAGAGATTAAAGCCAGCCTTGTCGACCCGGGTTCCGAACCGGATGGCGTCGAGTGCTCGCGGTTGACCGACTAATCCGTCGATCGGCCGCAGATCGGCGGTCGTGGAAAAGGCCAAGTTTGACAGATCGGTCGAACGGCAGAGCTTGCCTGGCTCGAGGGGCCGGGCGGCGGCCTCTCTTGCAGGATCAGCGGCATCCACATTTCGATCTCCGATCCGATTAGTAATTTCCTGCACGCTTCCAGCCCTTCGCTTTAACGAGCGTCCACCGGCTTAGATATGCTCAATACTTCGGTTGCCGGTGTGTAAGGCAGATATAGCGCATCCGCCACCGCGCGACATGTGACCTTGCCCTCGTGCACATTGAGACCGTTTCGCAAATGGTCATCTTCCCTGAGCGCTCGCGGAAAGCCCTTTTCCGCGAGCGCCAATATGAATGGCCGCGTCGCATTGTTGAGTGCAAAAGTGGAGGTTCGCGGTACCGCCCCAGGCATATTGGCAACACAGTAATGCACGACGCCGTTAACGAGAAAAGCCGGGTCTGAATGGGTCGTCGGATGCGAGGTCTCGGCGCAGCCGCCCTGGTCTATCGAAACATCGACGATGACTGCGCCGGGTTTCATTTGTTTGACGGTCTGCGCGGAAATCAGCTTTGGTGTGGCGCCGCCGGGCACCAGCGCCGATCCGATCACCACATCAGCGGCGATGCAAAGCGCGACCGTGGTCTCTGGTGGGCCAGCCATGACGCGCACACGTCCGCCGAAAAGCTGCGACAGGCGATCGAGCGTTTCTCTGCTTCGAGCCGTAATGGTTACATTGGCACCCATGCCGAGCGCGATCTGAGCCGCATTGGACCCCACCACACCGCCGCCGAGAATGATGACCTCTGCCGGAGGCACCCCATTGATGCCACCCAATAAAATCCCGCGACCTCCCTGCGGCCGCTCCAGAAAATGCGCAGCGATTTGCGCCGCCATGCGGCCCGCGACTTTGGACATCGGCGCCAGCAGGGGCAGCTTGCCGGCTGCGTCCGTCACTGTCTCGTAGGCGATAGCGGTGACGCCTGACGCCATCAGATCGTGAGTCTGCGCGGCGTCCGGCGCCAAGTGCAAATAAGTAAATATGATCTGGCCGCGCCGGAGCCTTTTGCGCTCGATCGCGAGGGGTTCTTTCACCTTGACGAGCAATTCGGCGCGCGAAAATATTTCACTTGCATTCGCGACAATCCGTGCACCGGCCGCCGCATATTCGTCATCGCTGATACCGGCGCCCTCTCCAGCAAGGGTCTCGACCATGATCTCATGACCGTTTGCGGAGAGCTCCTTGATGGTCGAAGGGACAAGCCCGACGCGATATTCGTCGGTCTTGATCTCCTTCGGCACCCCAATGAGCATCGCCAACTACCGCAACATTTTGATATTCTGAAGCTTTAATCGACCGCCAACGTAGATCGTAAGGCTTGGTTTCTTGTAGACGAAAAATCTTTAATTCGATTTGACCCGTGTCAATTGGCCGGGCATCGGAAGTGTCAAGTTTTTTTTAAAGGACCAACACATGCAGCTTCTCTCACACGCGTTTCGCGACGGGGCTATGATTCCGCGCAAATATACTTGCGACGGAGACGATACCTCTCCGCCCTTGGAATGGAGTGGGATGCCCCCTGCAGCAAAGAGCTTCGTACTGCTCTGTGATGACCCTGACGCGCCCGGTGGCGTCTGGCATCACTGGGCAGCCTATGACATTCCGGCCGACATGAGATTCCTGCCGGAAGGAGCGGCCCAGAGGTCTTGGCAACGCGATTTCAAGCAGGCAATCAACGACTTCGAGAAAGACGGCTATGGCGGTCCGTGCCCGCCCCATGATCACGGCCTGCACCACTATCATTTCAGGCTGTTGGCGCTTTCGGTCGACCGCCTGAAAGCTAGCAAAGGTGCGTCTTGCAGCAAGGTCGAGCGCGAAGCGCGCAAGCACGCTATTGCCGAAGCGACGCTTGTCGGCGTTTATGAGCGCTAGTCGGGCAAAACATCAAATTGCAGCTCCCGGCGCGCGGACCTCTTTTGTTGACCTGAGTCAATTCAAATGTTTCTGCCTGCCGTATTGATTATGTGTTTCAACAGGAGAACCCGGTCATGGCACAAAACGTATCGAAAGTTCCAGTCACCCACGAAAAGCGTTCGGTTTCCTCGTCTTCACTGCAACCTTGGCAGCCGCTTGAAAACCTCCATCACCAAATCGACCGTCTATTCGAGGATTTCGGCCGGGGCGTTTGGCAACCCTTCCGCCATTCGCTGTTCGGGGCTGAGCCGTTTTGGCAGCACGAGGTGAGCTGGGGCACGGCTCTGCCGGCGGTCGATGTCGCCGAAAGTGAGAAGGCCTACGATATCACGGCCGAACTGCCCGGGATGGACGAGAAAAACATCGAAGTGAAGGTCACCGACGGCAGCTTGACCATCAAGGGCGAGAAACAGGAAGAAAAAGAAGAGAAGAAGAAGGACTATTACCTGCACGAACGCCATTTCGGTTCGTTCGAACGCAGCTTCGCCCTGCCCGAAAGTGTCGATGCCGACAAGATCGAGGCGGCGTTTAAAAAAGGCGTGCTCACGGTCACGCTGCCGAAGAAGCCCGAGGCACAGAAGCCGGCGAAGAAGATAGAGGTCAAAGCCGGCTGATGACTCTCTGAATTCGGGGCTTGCGCTCGCAGGCGCAAGCCGGAAACTCACGTCGGCTGCCGACGAATTTCTTCGCGAAGGAGAATGACTATGAGCATGACCGGGCTTCGAACCTTTGACGAAACGCTGCACGTATCGAACGTGTGGCTAAAAGAGCTTATGGAACAACTCGATTGGGACGACAAACAGCGCGCGTATCGCGCGCTGCGCGCGGTTCTACACGCTTTGCGCGATCGGCTGACCGCGCACGAGGCGGTCCACCTCGGCGCCCAGCTACCCCTGCTGATCCGGGGCGTCTACTACGAAAATTGGCACCTGAAAGACGTCGCTCCGGCGGAGCGGACGAAGAGCGCTTTTCTCGGCCACATCGCGGCGGAACTGCGCGATCCGAATGTGGACGCCGAGCAATCGACGCGCGAGGTGTTTGCGCTCTTGGCGCACAAGATCTCGCCGGGCGAGATCGAGGACATCAAGAAGATGTTGCCACCCGAGGTGCGCGCACTCTGGCCCACGGCCCATTAACGCTTGGAGGCTCACGATGCTCGCGGCATTGAACGTCGATCAAGCCCGCTTCGTCGCGCTGCTTGCCAAGGCCGCGCGGGCGCAACGCGACGATCTCCTCGGCAACGTGGCGGAAGACGATCTGGCCCCGCTCAAAGCGGCGCGCGGCCAGCATAACCCGACCGCGCCGCTGGGGTTCGATCCGCTGCGGCCTGGGGCTTCGCAGAGCGAGGCGCTACGGGAGGCCGTCACAACCTTGTCCACGCAGGCGCGCTGCGAATTGTACACCTTGATGCGTATCGGCCAGGGCGACCTGGCGGCGAACAAATGGCACCGCGGCCTGAGCGAGGCGAGCCTGCTTGGCGACGAGACGATAACGGGAGCGATCGTCGAGGACGTGGACCTGCACGATCATATTATGAAGGGCCTCTACGAAGCCCGCGCAGCCTGACAGCAAACCTTGGCTGGACGGTACCCCTCAAAGCTCGCCGCCGAGGATCAGTTCATGGCGGCGATCCCAGGTTTCGCGGATCTGCTGCTCGATCGCCGTCAATGTCATGGGTGCGGCGTTCGGATACGACGCGCGCAACCAAGCTGACAGCTGCTGCGCGAATTCGCCGAGCGTCGCCGGTTCCTCGCCGGCCATGATGCGGCGATAGGCCTCGGCTTCGATGAGCCGCTGCGACCGTTTGTGGGCTGGAGAGGCCGGCATCGCGACCCCCATTCACACGCGGCTTTTCGGCCCCGGCAGTTGCGACGGATCGAGCCCGAGCTCCTTGCAGGCCTGCTGCACCACGCGCGCATCCAATTGGTGGTGCGCGGCCGTCAGCGGAATTTTGGCTGTCCGGCCCTCGCGGTGCACCGTCACCGTGACATGGCCCTCGTGTCCGACCGGATGCTGGTGACTATCGATGCGGCAGCCCTGCTCGACCAACCATTTCCGAAAAGTCGCGTTTTGCATGGCATATCCCTGGCAGACTTGGTCCCGATTGCCGGCCAAGGTTGCATGCAAATGAGCTTGGCGGCGTTGACTTGCATCAACCGGAAAACGAGAGAGAATCGCCGTCGTGCGCCAAACAAGCCTCGATGCCGTGAGCGTGGCCGAGCGACCCGACGAGGGCTTCGAGCCGGCGCCCGTCGCGGCGCACGATTTGCGAGCCGCAATGGGTGAAAATCGCCCGGCGCACCCCAGCCTTCCGGCACCAGTCGAGCTGCGCGACGATGGGCGCATGACCGATCAGGCTGCGGCCGTGCCGGCGCACCAAGGGGCGTTTGATGCTCGCGCCATCGCCGATATCGACCTTTGTTCCGCGCAGCGCCTTGGCGGCATTCGGTAGCCAGGCGATGTCGGGGACGTAGAACATGGCGTCTCCCCCCGCGGATATCCGATAGCCAACCGCGGGCGCGCGAATGGAATGCTGAACCCTAAGGGCGCGGAACCTCACGCCGCCGATGGTGACGGCTTTCCCCACCGGCATGACCCGACGCTCGCGAATAGGAAAGCGATCGAGCAAAGCCCAAGTTGTTTTCGTGGCATAGACCGGGCACGGAGCACCTTGCGCCAGGCCCCAGGCGTGGTCGGCATGGGCGTGTGTGAGCACGATGGCGGTCGGCGCCACCTTCCGCAGCCGGCCCAGCCAGTCTTTGCCGCAATCGATCATGATGCGGGCATCACCGCGTTGCACGAGCGCCGCGCTATGACGCCGATGCCGGCGCGAGCGGACATCGATCTCGCCGCGGGTACCAAGAAAAGTCAGGGAAGCTGTCGTAATTCCACCTCCCGCCTTGCGAGGCGGTGGGCAACCCGCAATCAGGCCGGACCCGGAAGGGTGCGGACGATTTCCTTGAAGCGATCCCACTCCGTCGCCGTCCAGATCTCGGTTTGCGCATGACCGAAAGTTCGCACCAGCGCGGAGACCTTGGCCGCCGTCTCGATGTCGTCCGCGATGAAGATATCGAGGTAATCGCAAGGGCCGAGCACGGCATAGCTGTTGAGCCATTCCACGTCGGGGCATTCCTCCCGTATGCGCTTCATGACGTCGCGCTCGAGCTGCTCAAGGGATCGCGGCGAGCGAACGGCATCCGTATTCAAACGCGTCAACATGATAAAGGTCGTCATGGCAACACACCTCCTGCTTAAGGGCGCAATGATGATATGGATTGGCCGCACGAGTTCTTTGACGACGATCAAGCTTGCCGCGGGACCGTTTCGGCACAGTGGCGCCCCTTGGGCGTGCGAACGCACTGCTGGAACTCAATGGCCATCTCTTCGGACGGTCGTCGCCCGAATGGCTAAGAGAGGCTCTAGGCAGGTCAATCGAATCCTCTCTCCTCATGGCTCCTGTACCACAGTCGATTTCCCACGCGTTTTGATCGAAATCAAAGCAGGCCACCGCGGCACTTGCTCGAATATGCCTGCCGTCATGCCGAGGCAAGATTGGCGAAGTACCGCAGTGAACCGTCTACGGGCGTGGATCTGCTTATGCGACGAACCAGTCTACCGAGGACGCATGGCGGAGGGACCCGTGGCCTTCCTTCCCGAGCACACCGGAGGATACTCCAGTCCGACGGGCAGGCGGCGCGGGTCCCGCGATTTCGGGGCGAACCCCTTCGTGTCAATGTGGAGCAGCCTGATGGAAACCTATCCTGTCGATATCGATCCCGGACAGGTCGTTCGCTGGGTCAAGGCGGAATGCGACGCGGCCCCAGCGAGCCTAAGAGTGACGGCCAGGCGCAGCCAGCAGATGCGTGAAATCCCCCTGCGCAGCGAAGTTCATCTCGGCGACGAAGAGCGCCAGGAGCTGACGGAAATCGACACCATTGCCACGCTGGAAATCGCCCCCGAGCACGCTGGCGAAGGCTGGCGCCTGAGCGTGGTGGTCGAGGACGAAGTCGGCCCACGCATGTTCGATGGCGGCGCCACCGGCGGCACCGAGCAACAGATCGATCTCGGCACTTTCGATAAGGAATTCATACGCCCCGGCCGCGGCATTGCGAACGTCATTGCGGAAGTGGCGGACGAATCGGCCAGGGAGCATGTGAGCCGGCTCATAACCGCCATCGAGACGAACCGTCACGCCATAAGTGGCGCGGCGTCGCGGGACTAACGAAGGGCGAAAGCCTACTCGCGCATTTTTCGACCTCTCGCGGCAGACTGTATACAATTACCTGGGTGACGGCACTCAGAATCGGGGAATAATCGCAGTCACGCCGGCCGGTGAACAGCCGTGGCTGGCGGGAGGAAACCGCCGACAATGCCGTGCGCCTGGCGCGTTGCCCCGACCTTCGATCATCTTTGGCAGTTCTGCAAGCACGCGCTCTTGCGCGCATCCGGCCGCGACGTCGGATTGCCGGACGGGCAAATGAGCAATTCCGAAGTCGACCACCTCAACATCGGCGCCGACCGCATCGTCAAATGAAAGCCGCTTCTTCCGTCTTCGACGCCGCCGCGCTCAAGCGGCATTTTCCGGGGCTTGCCGATCCTGATCTGCACTATCTGGACAACGCCGCGACTGCCCAGATGCCGGAAACCGTGTTCGAGGCCTTGCGTCGCTTCGAAATTGAGGCTCGCGCCAATGTGCACGAGGGCCTGCACAAGCGGGCGCGTGCTGCGACTGAGGCATATAACGAAGCGCGGGCGCGCGCCGCGCGCTTCCTAGGCGCCGCTGCCGAGCACGAAGTCGTGTTCACCTATGGGACGACCTCGTCGATCAATATGCTGGCGCATTGTCTAGCGCATCAATTCGCGCCTGGTGATGAGATACTGTCATCGGTCCTCGAACACCACAGCAATTTGGTCCCGTGGCAGAAAGTCGCCGAACGGCGCGGGGCTATCTTGCGCTTCTTGCCGGTGACGCCCGAGGGGCGGCTTGATCTTGATCGGCTTGAAACCGAGTTGACTGATCGCTGCCGCCTGGTTGCGCTCACGCATTGCTCCAACGTGACCGGTGCACTGACCAATGTTGCTCGCGTGGTCGCGGCTGCACGCGCCGTTGGCGCCAAGGTCATGCTCGATGGCGCCCAGTGCGCGCCGCACGGCCCGCTCAATGTGCGTGAATTGGATATCGACTTCTTTGCTTTTTCTGGACACAAAACTTATGGACCGACTGGCATCGGCATCTTGTGGGGCCGTGGCGAACTGCTCGAGGCGCTACCGCCATTCATGACCGGAGGACAGATGATCGACGAGGTCACCCTGTCCGCCGCCACCTTCAAACCCCCGCCCCGGCGCTTCGAAGCCGGGACCCCGCCCATCTCCGGCGCCATTGGACTCGGAGTTGCACTCGAATGGATGCAGACTTTCGATTGGGCCGCAGCTCGCGCCCATGAAAAGCGCCTGACCCGACGCCTGATCGACGGACTGACCGCCATCCCAGGCGTGCGTGTGTTTGGCCCGCTTGATAGCCACGATCGGCGCGGCGTCGTCTCATTCGCCGTCGAAGGCCTCGCGGCCGAGCAAACTTGCCGCAATTTGGATAGGCGCGGCGTCGCTTTACGCGGCGGTCATCATTGCGCCCAGCCGCTAATGCGCGCCTTCGGCATTGCAGGCACGGCGCGGGCCAGCCTTGCCCCGTATAATTTGGAAGCCGACGTGGACGCGCTACTCCAAGGAGTCGAGGACCTTGTTCGCGACCGACGCCAGGACCGCTAAATCGAAGCGCAAATCCAGGCGGCCGACGGTCATGGCGCTGGCCAGCATGTACCAATCAAAGCTAATCCGGACGCAGCAGGCGGTGACGCGCGAGACTGTCCCGCGTCCATATCGAGATTCCGGCGCGGTCATCTATCGTGTCGATCACGATCACGGCGTCAGGATCGGTAAATGCGACACGCGCCGGCGCGCCTGCCCGGGTTGTCGCGGCAACGATATAATCGTCACACAATCGTTCGACCTCGGGCCGGTGAAGGTCTAACTTCGAGCCGCGGCGATGCAGACGCACGTGAAACGATCGTCCGGCCAAATCCGACAGCCATTCCAGCATGATGGACTTGGCAGCGTCGATGAAGGACTCCGTCGAGTGAAATTCGAATGTGCGCGTCGCCGGCGCCACGCGGGCGATAGCATCATAGAGCGCTGGACGTTCGTCGGTCAGACGCTCGATTGCGTCGAGCATCGCGACAGGATCGTCCACCTTCATTATCAGAACGTTGTGATAGGAGCTGCGCTCGGTCGGGCCGATAGCCTGCAGAGCGCGAAGAGCCCGTCTGAAACCCTGCTGATAAATCGTGACGATGACGTTCCAATCCTTCACAAATCACTCCGCCGCGCTTTTTTGTTGGATCGATTCCCGCATGAAGGCTTGAATTTCTGTCACGACGAACAGCAGATCCGCCTCAAAGCGATCGGCCAGGTACCATCGATAGGCCCGAAGCTTGTGACGGACTTGGTCAGCTAAACCCGCGTCCATAGAGCCTGACCGTCTGGTCGCGCCTGACCAGCATACCTAGCAGGTAGTCAAAGCCGATGTAATGATCGATGTGCGCATGCGACACAAAGTTATGTTCGATGCGGAGAATCTTTCACGATGGCGGCGTCGAGATGTCGCCGAGGTCAAACAGAATTGCCCGCTTCTCAAAAGATTACGAATCCTTGGTCAAAGCGGCAGCTATCGCCCTGCGACTGCTCGACGATGTAATCGACGCCTCGCGCTTTCCGTTGCCGCAGCAGGCCGAGATGGCGCGGGGCACTCGCCGCATCGGACTCGGCATTACCGGATTGGCCGATAGCCTGATGCTGCTCGGCCTATTGACCCCGGCGGCAGCCCACCTCAGGCGACTTTCAGATGCGCGGCGATGTATTTGACGGCGCCATCCATTGTGACAAGTTTCGGGTAGTCAAGCTCCGGGATGTCGATACCGAGCCGGTGATGAAGCGCGGTTATAAAGTTGAGAAAATCCATCGAGTCGATGTCGATGGCTTCACGCAGATCGGCGGCCGGATCGACGCTCGCCAGATCGGCCTCCGGCGCAATGTTGCCCAATTCTTCCTGCAAGACTTTGCAAATATCGGCGTCGGTCATAGATTGTTCGGCTCCTGTAAGAGTGTGCCGATCTCGGCCAAGAACAAGGCGCCCGCGTGGCCGTCGGTGACACGATGATCGGCTGACAAAGTGATGGTCACCACCGAGCGTGGCCCGATGGCGCCGTCGACCACCCATGGCCGCATAACGACTTTGCCAAAGCCGACGATCGCGACCTGCGGCGGATAGATGATGCCGTACAATGCTTCGACTCCCCGCTCGCCCAAACTCGTAACCGTGATGGTCGGGTCCGACATTTCCGAACCGCGGATGCGGCCGGCGCGCGTGCGCTGGATCAGATCGCGCATGCGCGCCATCAGATCGTCGAGGGCAAGCTTGTCAGCGTCGTGCAGTGCCGGCGCCGTGAGCCCGCCGCCGCGGATGGCGATCGCCACGCCGGTATGTACGGCCTCAGAAGGCACATACCTGTTCTCGCGGTAAAACCCATTGAAGGCTGGGAAGCGGCGGCAGGCCAAGGCCACTGCCTTGAGCGCGAGCGCGCCGATGAGCAGGCGGCTGTCCGGCGGCAGCGCTGCGTTCTTCTGCGCCAGCCATTGCTCGCAGACCGTCACGTCGACCTGGTGCGTGAGATAATAATGCGGGATTTCCCGCTTCGAGCGCGCCATGGCGGCGGCGATCGCCACGCGCATGGCGTCGAGATTGAGGGTCGGCGCGCGTTTCTTTGCCGGCGCTGCGGCGGGCGCGGCCGCACCAGCCGCGCCGAGGCGGGCTTCAACGTCAGTATAGGTAATCGCTCCTTGCGGGCCGGTACCCGTGATCGTGGATAGATCAATGCCGCGCTGTGCGGCCAGCTGCCGCGCGGCAGGCGACACGCGCAAGGCCGGCGCGCCGGGCGCGATAGGAGGAGACGGCGCACGCGGCGGCACCTGCATCGGAGGCGGCGCCACCGGCGGTGCGGCTGCCTTCGGCGCAGCCGGCGTTCCCGGTGGCGGCGCAGGCGCCGCAGCGGGCTTGGCTTCGCCCTCGGCGCGGATCACGGCCAGCGGGGTGCCGACCGGCACTTTGCTATTGACCTCGACCAGAAACTTTTCGACCTGACCGGCCTGGAAGGTTTCAATCTCGATGGCGCCCTTCTGCGTCTCTACCACCGCGATGATATCGCCATGCTTGACCTTGTCGCCAGGCTTGACCAGCCATTCCACCAGCGTGCCGGCCTCCATGTCGGCGCCAAGCGAGGGCATGCGGAACTCGGCCACGGTGCCGCCTCAGGCCTTGCCCAGCATCGCCTTGGCGGCGGTCACGATCTTTTCCGCCTGCGGGATCGCCGCGTTTTCCAAATGCGCCGGATAGGGAATCGGCACCTCTTCGCTGCAGACGCGCCCGATCGGGGCGTCGAGCGACCAGAACGCCTGTTCGACGATACGCATGCCGACTTCCGCCGCCACGCTGCCGCTGCGCCAGCCTTCATCGACAATCACCGCGCGCCGGGTCTTGGCAATCGACGCCATGATAGTCGCATCGTCGAGCGGCCTCAGGACGCGCAGGTCGATCACTTCAGCCTCAATCCCGGCGCCCGCCAATGTCTCCGCCGCCTCAAGCGTCTTCCACAGCGAGCCGCCATAGGTGATGAACGAGATATCGCGGCCCACGCGCCGCACCGCCGCCTTCTCGATGTCGACAGCGCCCGCGTCGGCGGCAAGCTTGCCGGTCATGTTGTAGAGCATGACATTCTCAAAGATCAGCACGGGGTCGGGGTCTTGAAGCGCGGTCCACAGCATACCGCGGGCATCTTCGAGCGTCGCCGGCGCCAGCACCTTGATGCCGGGAATATGCGCATACCAGCCTTCCAGGCTGTGCGAATGCTGAGCGGCGAGCTGGCGCCCGGCACCGGTCGCCATGCGGATCACCAGCGGCACGCCGAATTGGTTGCCCGACATGTGGCGCACCGTGGCCGCGGTATTCATGATCTGGTCGAGCGCAAGCAGGCTGAAATTTACCGTCATCAATTCGACGATCGGCCGCAGGCCCGCCATGGCCGCGCCGATGCCGGCGCCGGTGAAGCCTGATTCCGAAAGCGGCGTATCGCGGATGCGCTCCGGGCCGAACTCGGCAAGCAGCCCCTTGCTCACAGCGTAGCAGCCGCCGTAGCGGCCAACGTCCTCGCCCATCAGGAACACGCGCTCGTCATGTTTGATGGCGTCGCGAATGGCCTGCTTCACCGCTTCGCGATAGGTGATCTCGATCGTTTCGGCGCGCGCCGTCTCTTGCTGCATGGGCCTCACCGTCCGGCAGGCCTGCCGCTTTCGGCATAGGTGAAGCGAGTAAGCTCAGCGAGCGGCTCCCAAGTCCCCGCCTCGGCAAAGGCGACGGCCTCGGCGATCTCGGCGTCGACCTCTGCTTCGATGCGCGGCACGTCGTCGGCATGGATAATATTGTTAGCCTGCAGCCAGCTGTGGAAGCGCAGGATCGGCTCGCGGTGCCGCCAGGTCTCCACCTCCGCCTTCTCGCGGTAGAGCTGGGCGTCGAACATGGAATGCGCGCGCAGGCGGTAGGTGCGGCATTCCAGGAAATAAGGCTTGCGGCTTTCCCGCACCGCACGCACGGCGCGGCGGGCGACCGCCTCCACCGCCACCACGTCCATGCCATCGACCGCTTCGGCCGCGAGCTTGTAGCAGGCGGCCTTTTGGTGGATGTCGGTTTCCGATTCCGACAGGGCCAGCGCGGTGCCCATGGCGTAGAGATTGTTCTCGCACACGAACAGCACCGGCAATTGCCAGAGCGCCGCGAGGTTCATACTTTCGTGGAACTCGCCCTCGGCGACCGCGCCTTCGCCGAAGAAGCAGGCAACGACGGCGTCGCCGTTGCGCATCTTCTCGGCCAGCGCCAGGCCAACCGCCATCGGCAGGCCGCCGCCGACTATGGCATTGCCGCCGTGGAAATTATGCGCGGCGTCGAACAGATGCATCGACCCGCCGCGGCCGCGGCTGCAGCCTTCCTGCTTGCCATACATCTCGGCCATGACGGCTTTCATCGGCACGCCACGTACCAGGGCGTGACCATGTTCGCGGTAAGTGGCGACGATGCGGTCGCGCTCCTCCAGCACCGGAATGACGCCGACCGCAACAGCCTCCTCGCCGTCGTAGAGATGCAGGAAGCCGCGGATCTTCTCCTGCGTATAAAGCTCGGCGCATTTGTCCTCGAAATGGCGGATGCGGATCATTTGTTTCAAAAGGTCCAGCATGTGCGCACGCGACAGATGCGGCTTGTCGGCGGCTGCGGTCATCGCTCCTCGCTTTCCAGCGTCGATATGTCGCCTTCCGGCAGTCCGAGTTCGCGCGCCTTAAGCAGGCGGCGCATGATCTTGCCGCTGCGCGTCTTCGGCAGGTTTTGCCGGAACGCGATGTCCTTCGGCGCCACCGCTGGCCCCAACCGCTTGCGCGCGTGGCCGAGCAATTCCTTACGCAGCGCTTCATTGCCTTCGTAACCAGGCTTGAGCGCAATGTAGGCTTTGACCGCCTCGCCGGCGGCCGGATCGGGAATGCCGATCACGCCGGCCTCCGCGACCGCCGGATGCTCCATCAGCGCGCTCTCCACCTCGAACGGCCCGATGCGGTGGCCGGCGCTCTTGATCACGTCGTCGGCTCGCCCGACGAACCAATAATAACCTTCGGCATCGCGCATCGCGAGATCGCCTGTGAGATACCAATCATTGACGAAGCATTTCTTGTAGCGCGCTTCTTCGTGCAGATAAGAGCGCATCATCGACGGCCAGCCCGGCCTAAGCGCCAATTCGCCCATGGCCATTGGCTTGGTGACTTCGCGCAACGACCCGTCTTCCAGATGCTCGACGATGCCGGCTGTGATGCCCGGCAAGGGGCGGCCCATCGAGCCCGGCCTCACGTCCATCGTCAGGTAGTTGGAGATCATGATGCCGCCGGTCTCGGTCTGCCACCAGTTGTCGTGGAAGGGCTTGTTGAAGGCCTCAACGCCCCACATAACGGCTTCCGGATTGAGCGGCTCGCCCACGCTCGCCATCAAGCGCAGTTTGGACAGGTCGAACTTCTTGGCGAAATCGGCGCCGGCCTTCATCAGCATGCGGACCGCCGTCGGCGCGGTGTACCAGACAGTGACCTTCTGGTCCTGCAGAATGCGATACCAGCGCTCGGCGTCAAACTCGGCCTGGTCGACGATCATGGTGGCGCCGTTGGTCAGCGGCGAGATGATGCCGTAGGAAGTGCCCGTTACCCATCCCGGGTCGGCGGTGCACCAGAAGATGTCGTCCGCGTGGAGATCAAGCGCCAGGCGGCCGGTGACGTTGTGCGCGACTACCGCCTCGTGCACGTGCACGGCTCCTTTTGGTTTTCCGGTGGTGCCGCTGGTGAAGTGCAACAGGGCCATGTCTTCCGGCTGGGTCGCGATGACCTCGAACTTATCGGACGCCTGCCCCAGCGCCCCAGTGAGATCGATCGTATCAGGCGGCGGATTGGCCGAGCATTCGATCAGGAACACGTGCTTGAGGCTATCAAGCTCCTTCCGCCAGGGCTCGACCTTGCGCCGGTAGTAGGCTTCGGTGGTGAGCAGCGCGTTGGCCTCCCCAATAGTCATGCGCGACTTGATTGGCTCTGGCCCGAACGCCGAAAACAGCGGCGAAAACACGGCTCCGCTTTTCAGCGCGCCGAGCGCGGCGATGTAGAGCTCGGGCACCCTGCCGAGCAGCGAATAGACGCGGTCGCCCTTGCCGAGCCCGCGCGCCTCCAGCACATTGGCGAACCGGTTCACCGCTGCGCCGAGATCCGCATAACTGAAGTCGCGGATCGTATCGTCGCGGCCAATCCAGCGCAACGCGAGCTTGCCGCCTTGCCCTGCATTTATATGACGGTCGACCGCCTCGTGCGCGATGTTGAGCCCGCCGCCCGGCAGGCCGTCCAGCAAGGCGCGCGCCTGCGCCCAGGAAAAAGTCTTGGCGCATTGATCGTAGTTCGTCAGGTTGGCGCCGGCTGCGTCTTCAGGGCGTTTCCGGATGAGTTCCCAATGCATTTTTTACCCGCCGGCCGATTGAGGCCATCAACTTACCCGAGCCGGCGCGGGAGGGGCTTTGAGGCAGGTCAATTGCTTCGTTAGCGTATGAAGCGAGCCCTTTCCGCCATCGTCCGCAGGCGCCAAACGCTGGCGATCATGACAGAAAAGCCACGATGCCCCTGGACTTCATCGACGAAGCCGGATCAAGGCCAGCATGACCGCATGGCCACTACCCCGCACCATCGACGACTCCCGGAGATTCGGAAACCCGGTCGCCATCATCGAGCCGAGCGAATGCGATAACTACTTTGCGCAGGTTGGGTATGTCCGTCAAAATGTGAAGGCTCTAACGGCGCACTCCTTCATAGACGGCCGTGGCAAAAGGATTATTTTTCTTGCAGACGTTTGAGATAATCGATCACCGATAAGATACGTTTTTTATACCTGAATGCTTGCGGCGGGCCGAAGCGGTATCCCCAAACAGGCATTTCACGAGTTCCGTGGCTCGCGACCGTGTGCCGACCGTCGATCGTTTCATACACCATATCGTACGGGAACACGCCGTTATTATTTTTGGCGAGAACCGTCAAATCGCTGGGCGGCGTCTTTAGCTCTTTGCTCAGCGGTCCGTCGCCTTTTGCATCAGTTCCGTGGCACGAAGCGCAACTGGATTGATATTCGGCTTTGGCCGGCTCGACATTCTGAGCCGAAGCCGGCACCAAGAATGCGAGAGCCAAGCAGCAAAACACCAGCCACCAGTTGGACAAAGGCATTTGCAAAAACCAGATCTTTTTTCGCCGCGGTGACAGCCTATCCAATTTCATTCAGCGAGCTGCATTGACCTGGGTCAACTCAGACAAATTTCAATTGGAGGGGAGGGTGGCCAGAGACAGGTCAATCGGGGGGCGCCGCCGCCACCGAGGCGGCCTGGACGCCGCCGCAGCAACATTGGCGAAATCATTGTGCTTTGGGCGTGGCGGCAGGTGCCCTTGATACGGATCAATGCGCACACGGCGGATGAACAGACATCTTTCTAACAAATATAGGACGGCCGATGCAGAAAATCCTCGTCGCGACCGATGGTTCGCCCGGTGCAAGCCGCGCCATCATCGCCGCGGCACAATTAGCTAAGGCTACGGGCGCCGAGCTTTGTATCCTGACCGTTGGCGACGGCTACAGCGGACGAGAGCTCAAGCAAATAATTCGCGCCGAGGGCGACATTGGCGAGGCGCTGGAACTCGTCTGCAATCGAGTGCTTGCCGATGCGCGCAAACGCGCCGTGCGGGCCGGTGCCACAAAGATCGAGACGCGGTCCGGATGGGGCGATGCCGCCGAAGTCATTATTGACACCGTCCGGCGCGAGAATGCGGATATTGTGGCGGTCGGTCGCCGCGGTCGCGGGCGGCTCGCCGGCCTTCTGCTCGGCAGCGTGTCGCAGAAGATCGCTAGCCTCGCCCCCTGTATCGCCATGATTGTCCCTTAGGCAGACCCTGCGCAAATGCCCGATCGGAACTCAGTGGAAACTGTCCCGGCGCCCGCCGCCGGCGAGAACGGCCCGACGGTTGAGCCGAGGCAGGACGTGGTGGCTTTGCCGAATGCTCCGCTGCCCGTCCCGGTGCCGCGGAGCGCGCGCATTCGACGGTGGCGCCGTCTCATCATTGCACTGGTTGTTCTCGGCGCCGCGGGCGGCGGCGGCTACTACTGGTTCAAGACGTCGAATTCGGCGCTGCCGCTGGGCATCGTATCCGGAAACGGTCGCGTCGAAGCCGACGAGATCGATATCGCCACGAAATTTGCCGGGCGCGTCGCTGAATTGTTGGTCGACGAAGGCAGCAGCGTGACCGCCGGTCAGGTGGTCGCGCGCATGGACACGCGCGACCTGCAGGCTTCGCTGGAAAAGGCGCAGGCGCAAGTGAAACAGGCGCAGCGCGCGCTCGATGAAGCCCACGCCAATGTGACCCAGCAGCAGGCGCAGCTTCTCTTAGCCAACCAGGAATTCGCGCGAACGCAGACTCTGGTCAAGAACGGCTATGCGACCCGCGAGCTTCTCGATCAACGCCGGCAACAGGTCGACAGCGCCACGGCCGGGCTAAAGGCGGCGAATGCGCGGGTCGAGCAACTCGCGCACGCGCTTGATGCGGCACGCCGCGACGTCGATCTGCTGCAGGTCAACATCGCCGACAATACCCTGGTCGCGCCCCGCGACGGACGCATCCAGTACCGCATCGCCAATATCGGCGAAGTGCTGCCGGTAGGGGGCAAGGTCTTCACCATGCTCGACCTCTCCAGCGTCTACATGGACATTTACCTGCCGACGGCCGAGACAGGTAAGGCCAAGATCGGCGACGATGCGCGAATCGTGCTCGACGCCTATCCTAACCTCGCCATTCCAGCGAAGGTGTCCTTCATCTCCGATCAGGCGCAATTCACGCCCAAGGCGGTCGAGACCAAGAGCGAGCGCGACAAGTTGATGTTCCGCGTGCGCGTGCGTGTCGATCCCGACGTCCTGCGCGCGCATCGCGATGCCGTGAAGAGCGGCGTGCCCGGCGTGGCTTACGTGCAACTTGACCCAAATGTGCCGTGGCCGGAGCGGCTGCGCTCGGCTGCACGATGACCGGTCCCGGCGCGTCCGTTGCGCGGCTTGTCGCCGTATCGCACCGTTACGGCAAGGTGGTTGCGCTCGACAGCGTCACGGCCGATATCCCGGCCGCCGCCACCGTCGGTATAATCGGCCCCGATGGCGTGGGCAAATCGACAATGCTCAGCATCCTTGCCGGAGCGCGGCGGCTCCAGGACGGCGCGGTATCGGCGCTCGACGGCGACATGGCCGACGCCGCGCATAGGCGGCGCATATGCCCGCGCATCGCTTATATGCCGCAAGGCCTCGGCCGCAATCTCTATGCCGACCTCACAGTCAAGGAAAACATCGAATTCTTTGCCCGCCTATTCGATCAGCGGCGCGCCGAGCGTGAGCGGCGCATCGCGGAATTGCTTGACGCCACGGGCCTTGCGCCTTTTCCCGACCGGCCGGCCAAGAACCTGTCCGGCGGCATGCGGCAGAAGCTCGGTCTGTGCTGCGCGCTCATTCACGACCCCGATTTCCTCATCCTCGATGAACCGACAACCGGCGTCGATCCGCTGTCGCGCCGCCAGTTCTGGGACATGATTGCGCGCATGCAGCAGCGGCGCGCCGGCATGAGCGTGCTGGTCGCCACGGCTTATATGGAGGAAGCCGAGCAGTTCGATTGGCTGATCGCCATGGATGCCGGGCGCATTCTTGCCGCGGGATCGCCGACCGAGCTCAAGGCGCAGACGCGCACGGCAACCATCGAAGACGCATTCATCGCACTGCTACCGGAAGAACGCCGCGCCGGGCATCATCGCTTGACGGTGCCGACACGAAGGGCAGGCGGCGATCATCCGGTCATCGTGGCACGCGACCTCACCTGCAGATTCGGCAATTTCACTGCTGTCAACAGGGTGAACTTCACCATTGAGCGCGGCGAGATCTTCGGCTTTGTCGGCTCGAACGGCTGCGGCAAGACCACGACCATGAAAATGCTGACCGGTCTGCTCCCCGCCAGCGAGGGCGAGGCGCTGCTGTTCGGCCAGCCGATCGACGCCGCCGACATGCGTTCCCGCTCGCGGGTCGGTTACATGTCGCAGTCCTTCTCCCTCTACACCGAGCTCACGGTACGGCAAAACCTCGAGCTGCATGCGCGGCTTTTTCATCTGCCGCCCGCAAGCATCGGCGAGCGGGTCAAGACGCTGATCGACCAGTTCGGGCTTGCCCCCTACGTCGACCAGGAGGCTTCGGCTTTGCCGCTTGGGATCAGGCAACGCCTGTCGCTTGCGGTGGCCATCGTCCACCAGCCGGAAATGCTCATTCTCGACGAGCCGACGTCGGGCGTCGACCCACTCGCGCGCGACAGCTTCTGGGAGCTTCTGATCGATCTGTCGCGCCGGCAGGGCGTTACCATTTTCGTCTCGACGCATTTCATGAACGAGGCCGAGCGTTGCGACAGGATATCGCTGATGGACGCGGGCCGTGTGCTCGCCACCGACACGCCTGCCGGGCTCGTCCGCCAGTCTAATGCGCGCAACCTTGAGGAGGCGTTCATCAAATTCCTCGAACGAGAACGCGGCGCAGAAATGGCGCCGACAATTGAAGCCGGCTTGACCGAACGCGTACCGAGCGGCCCCGCGCCCCGGTTCAGCACGCGGCGTCTCCTTGCCTATTCGATACGCGAGGCGCTCGAACTATTGCGTGACCCAATCCGGCTCGGTTTCGCGCTCGGCGGGTCGGCGCTGTTGTTGCTGATTTTCGGCTTCGGCATCTCGACGGACGTCAATAACCTGTCATTTGCCACTTTCGATCAGGACCACACGCCCGACAGCCGCGCCTATATCTCGGAATTCTCGGGGTCGACCTATTTCGTCGAGAAAAGGCCGATCGCCGACTACGCCGATGCGGAACGCCGTCTCAAATCCGGCGCGGTCAAGGCCATCATCGAGGTTCCCCCGAACTTCGGCCGCGACATCAAGCGCGGCCGGCCCGTCACCGTCGGCGTTTGGATCGACGGCGCCATGCCCTACCGCGCCGAGACAATCCGCGGCTACGTGGAAGGCACGCACAGCCTCTATGTCGCTGAGCTTGCGGCTGAGGGCAAGATCGGCTCGCCGCCGCTTCCCCCCGCCAGAATCGAAACGCGCTTTCTTTACAACCAGGACTTCGAAAGCATCTACGCCATGGTACCGGCCTCGATCTCGCTGCTGCTCGCGCTGATCCCGGCCATTCTGATGGCGCTGGCCATCGTACGCGAGAAAGAACTTGGCTCCATCATTAACCTCTATGTGACGCCGGTAACCCGCGTCGAGTTCCTGCTTGGCAAGCAGTTGCCCTATGTCGCCGTCGCGACCGTCAGTTTTCTCATCATGTTCCTGATGGCGCTGTTCATTTTTCAGGTGCCGCTGAAGGGCAACTTCCTCACGTTGTTCGTCGGCGTGTTGCTCTTCGTCACCACGTCGACATCTTACGGCATGGTGATTTCCGCATTTACCAAAACCCAGATCGCGGCGCTGTTCGGCACCGCAATCTTGACCGTCCTGCCGGCGACGCAGTTTTCCGGCCTGATGACGCCGGTCTCCTCGCTGACGGGCGCAGGTGCCGTGATGGGGCGCAGCTTCCCGATGAGCTACTTCGTCCCGATCAGCGTCGGGACCTTCACCAAGGGTCTCGGCTTCCACGACCTTTCCGGCTACCTGCTCGGCCTCGTCGTTTTCATTCCGACGTTGCTCGCGTTGAACCTCCTGCTTCTGCGGAAGCAGGCAAGCTGAGGCACGCCCATGCCGTCCCTGAGCAATATTTTCTGGCTCGGTACCAAGGAGTTGCGCAGTTTCAGCCACGACTTTGTTCTGGTCGCCTTTGTGATCTGGGCGTTTTCGTTCGCGATCTACGCACAGGCCAATTCGACGTCCCAGGAACTGCACAACGCCTCGGTCGGTTATGTAGACGAGGACAATTCAGAGCTTTCCAGACGCATCCTGCATGCTTTCCTGCCGCCCTATTTCAAGGTGCCGCGGCCTGTCGCCGCGTCCGATATCGACCGGCTGATGAATACGAGCATTTACACTTTCATCATCGACATTCCCCCGCACTTCGAGCGTGACGTGCTCGCGGGCCGGCAACCCGCCGTTCAGGTTAACGTCGATGCGACCGCCATGGTGCAGGCCGGGCTCGGCTCATCCTATGCGCCGCAGATCATCACCACGGAGGTCGACGATTTCGTCGCCCGCGCGCGAAACCGGTCCGAGGCGCCCATCAATCTCGCGATCCGCATCGCCTTCAATCCGAACGTCATGACATCATGGTTCATCAGCGTCATGGGCATCATCAACAACGTAACCATGCTGGCGATCATCATGTCCGGCGCCGCGATCGTGCGCGAACGCGAGCACGGCACCATGGATCATCTGCTGGTGATGCCGGTCCGACCGGTCGAGATCGCCATGGCCAAGATCTGGGCCAACGCGCTGGTGATCACCATCACGGTCGGCCTATCGCTGTCGATCGTTGTGCGCACTCTGCTCGCTATCCCGATTGCCGGCTCGGTGCTGCTGTTCATGGGTGGGGTCGCGCTTTACCTGTTCTTCGCAACCGCAATCGGCATATTCCTCGGCACCGTCGCCCGCACCATGCCGCAGCTTGGGCTGTTGATGATGTTGATCGTCTTGCCGATGAACATGCTCTCCGGCAGCAACACGCCGCTCGAAAGCATGCCGACGTGGCTCTCGACCCTCATGCAGGCTTCACCATCCACGCATTTCGTGTCTTTCGCGCAGGCGATCCTCTACCGTGGCGCCGGCTTCGACGTCGTCTGGCCCGAGTTTCTGGCCGTGGCGCTCATCGCCATGATTTTCCTGGCACTGTCGCTGATGCGCTTCCGCCATATCTCCGCACAGTCGGGGTGATCCGAGCCGGCCCTGTGCCCGCGAGCCGACGGGGCGCTTGGTCGGTACGACCGGATGCTGAGTTGCCGCGAATTAACGCGAAGGGCCCATTTACCGGACGCCCGCAGAGCCATTTGTTTGCAAATTGAAGGACTGCGCGCCTCTTAAGGTCAAATGCTGCAATTCCAACGCAAGCCTTGGTCTTTTTCTGAATGCTACACTACCGGCCGCTCGTCCCTGGGCAGCGCGTCGATTGCTGGTGAGCAGTGCTTGACGGATTTGTTCCCGCTGCTCAGCATTCAGGCTGAGTTTGGGGAGCGACGGATTTTGCGGCACAAGATTGCCGCCGCTCTGCACAACAGAGCCGTGTGTGTTATCGGCTGCCGATGCCGCGACAAAAGTAGAGAGCAACAAAGCTGCGCCAACCATGATATTGCGCGAGAACGACATAGCTGCATTCTCCAAAATATGCACCGTCCCTTCTAATAAAACTACTTTACATGTCTATTGTTGCGAGGAGGTGCAGCCTAAGCCCCTCAATGAGATTATTGATTTGGATAAAATAGTCCTGTTTTCGTCGGGTAATGCGCGACTGGCCCGTCAAATTCCGCTATGCCGATTAGCGACCGAAGTCCTGCGCCGGCCCACCATGTCGCGAAGGGGCAAAAGGCGACATCGGCTTGCCCAGAAAGAACATTATCCAAGCAAAGGTCCCTGGTAGGTATGATTATGGATCGAGTCTGCCGCATTCGCGCGCCATAGCGCTGCGGCAACAATCGCGCCCAACGAAAGCCTGATCATAGTGCTGCCAAAACATCGCATGGTCGAACGCCATGACGCCGGCGACAGTCACGGCATAGACCGCACATTTCATGTCGCGGTCGTACCCGCTGAGGCTTTCCGGTTGCGCGCCGCAGGCATAACCGGGATGGTGCAACAAGCGGGCTCCGCTCAAACCGTCGGCGGCGGCGAGCGCGAGCTTAGCGGTCATCACATGATCCGGATGGTCGTCGGGATTTATCACAGGATCAAGGTCCGGAACATGCAGATCGGTTAAATCGGCGGCTCCGCGCTCGAAGTCGAGGATGCCGCGCAGTGTCACCACCAGATCGCCCCAGCCGGGATAAGTCGCCGTGCCGTCAATCGCGGTGAGGGCGCTGATCCGACCTTCAGCTAGTCGCTTGAGCGACTGATTGCCGGTGTCGGGATAGCCGTCGCCCGCCGGGCCTCCGTCGGGCAAGCGCAGAAAATAAGCGACCGTGTTGCGATAGGCCACGCGATAGATCGGATGAGCATTGAACGTCGTGGGCGCGGCTGTCGCTTCGGTCGGCGCGCGGTTATTCGAATCCGCCATGAAGCGGATCGCGCTCACCGCGCCGTGCTCACGCGCGAGATAATAAGGATGCTTGCGGCCGCCGCTTCCGGCCCCAAGGCCGGCATCGCCGGCGGTCACATGCACAAAAGCCGCTTTGGTGCCGCCGTCGTTCACGTCGCGAAACGCAGAGGGGTTCATGAACAGCTGCCAGTCATCCTCATGCGCCGAAAAGTAAAACGATACGCGCTGCGCCGGCGGGGAATCGATCTCTGCCATGCGGCGGACTCTCCGCGATCAGACACAAGCCCGGATATAGGGCCGGTTAGCATCCCACAATTCGTCGAGCAGCTTGGCGGCGGCGGCGGCTGAATTCACCACCGGGTCGATCAGCAGCGCCTGCAAGGCTATCTCCTTGGACGCGCGCACCGCGGCTTCGATCGCGAGCTGCTGCACATGCACTTGCGTAGTGAGCAGCTTGGCGATCGCATCGGGTAACGGTCCGAGCGAGATCGGATGAATGCCGGCGGCGTCGGCCATCACCGGCACTTCGACCGCGGCTTCCGCCGGCAGGTTGGGCACGGCGCCCCGGTTGAAGACGATGCCGGATTCCAGCACACGCTTTTTGTTGTGGAGTATCCCGCCGATGGCGGCGGCGCCGCGCTCGCCGGAGGGGGTGAGCCAATCGGCGGGAACCGGCGCGCCTCCGAGGACGCGATCGAGCTTGGCAGCAAAATCCGCACGGCCGCGTTCGTCCGCGTCGAAGTCATAGCCGTGCTCGCCTCCCTCCCAACCATACGCGAGGTATTCGCCGAGATGATCGTCGCTGCAGGTCATCCAATAGCCGAATGCACGGAACAATCGCCGAGTGAGCGGGAGGAACGACGGGTCGTATGTTTTTTCCTTCTCGCGCAGCAACGGATAAAGATCTTTGGCGGTTTTTCGGTCGCGGATCTGCAACAGACATTGCGCGTGATTGAGACCCGCGCCCCACACCTCGACCTGTTCATAAGGCAAGCCCATGATGTCGGCGACGGCGCCTTGCCCCATGAAAATGCCGTGGCAAAGGCCGAGCGCGCGGATCGGGCTATATTTGCCGAGCGCGTGGATGATGCGGTTTTCCGGATTGGAGAAATTGACGAACAGCGCCTGCGGGCACAACTCCTGCATCTCGCGGGTGACGTCGAACACCAGCGGCAAGGTGCGCAAGGTGAACATCAAGCCGCCCGGGCCGCCATTCTCGCCGAGCGTATGGCGAATGCCGTATTTGCGCGGCACCTCCCAATCGAGCTTCCACAGGCGGTTGCGGTCGATCGCCGTGGCATTGACGACGAAGCCGGCGCCATTAAGGGCGGCACGGCGATCGGTTGTGTGCTCGACCGCCAGTCCGGCGCCGGATTTCTTGTTGAGCAATTCAGCGAGCGCGGCGGTCTTCGCAAGCGTCGCCGGATTGCGGCCGACCAGCGTGAGCGTACTTCCCTGCAATTCGCCGCTGCAGAAGACGTCGCGCAGCATGCTCAGGCCGAACGACATGCTGGTGGCGCCGAGGAAGACGATCTTGGTCTGATTGGCCATCGGAAACTGCCCGCTAGCCTGCCGCACCGGCGGCGGCGTGAACGTCTTCGGCTTCGGCGTTGACGGAGGTCATCGTACCGGCGAGCGTTTCATAGACGCGGTCGTCAATCGTCACGGTGCCGAAATTCGAGTTCTCGCCGTCGAAGCGGCCCTCGGCCGGCTGGTCGGCGTGCTCGAACCAATGGTAGCCGACCAGCGTCGGGTTGCGCAACGCGACAACGACATAGCGGCGAAAGCAGTCGGCGCGCTCCCCTTGGGTCGCGACCCGCGGGCCGGCACCGTTGGTATTGGGCAGCCCCGAGTCGGCCGCGCGAAATGAAAACTCGCCGATCAGGCAGGGCCTCCCTGCCGCGGCATAGGCGGTAATGACATTGCTCGGATCGAAATCGTAGCAATTGAACGAAACGATATCGACGTGCCGTCCGGCGGCTTCGATTACCAGGGGCGGCGGGACATAGGCGAAGCGGCAGCCGAGCACGAGATGATTTGGGTCGGCCGCTCTGACGGCGGCGGCGGTCAGGGCGAAATAGCGCTCGGCGACCGATGCAGCGAAGTTGTCGCGAGGCCCGATGCTTGCAGCGCGGTGGCCCGGACTGGCCGCCGGCAATTTAAGGAACAGCGCCAGTAAATCCTCGGGGCCGCGCCAATCCGGCCCCCAGCGCAATTCGTTGTCGATGAACCAGCCGATCACGCTTTGATCTTCACACCGCGGCCCGCATAATTCGCGCGCTCTTTGCTCGACATGGCGATTGAACTCCGGGTCAAAGACATCCGGAAAATCCTGCCTTCTATTCAATGCGAACGACATGCCGAGATCGAGATTGGGCGTCAAGGCCAGTGGCGCCGGGTCCGCGTGCGCGACTGCTTCATCGGACCAGGACCCGAGCGTGTTGAAGCCCCAGTCTGCGAGCCGCGCGGCGGCAGCACCGCGCCACGCTTTTTCGCTACCATATTTGCGCCGGCAGGCGTCCGCGTAAGGAATCCGTTCGCTGTTTTGAATCCGGTCCTGGTCGAACCGCACCGTATTGACGCCCTTCGATAGGAAGCGGCCGCCATCCGGATCGATGAGCCAGAAAGTGCCGGCATCCTGGCCGACGCGAAAATATCGGCCTGGCCGGAAATGGCCGTCTGCGATGCCGCCCCATCGGGTTTTCGGTGCTTGAGCCAACATTGACGACCCGAAGTTATTGCAATGACTGATGCCGCTAAGCCATGGCGATGTATTGACTTAGCTCAATGAAAGGTCTGCAGCAGAACGATTTGAAGAAAGAGGCGCAAGGCCTAGAAGGAGTCGCTCGTGTTCCCAGGCGAAGGCAACGGCAAATTCGCACAAGCCGCCGCCGCTCCCGACGCCCCGATTGCTGCGCTGCGACATGATTTCATCTGGGGCGTCTCGACCTCGAGCTTCCAAATCGAAGGCGCTGCGCACGAAGACGGGCGCGGATTGAGCGTTTGGGACAGCTATTGTCAAAGGGGCGAAATTGCCAATCACGATACCGGCGATGTCGCTTGCGATCATTACCACCGCTATCGCGAGGACGTCGCGCTGATGCAGCGGCTCGGTATCCAGGCGTATCGCTTCTCGGTCGCTTGGCCGCGGGTGCTGCCGCAGGGGCGCGGCACGCCAAACGAACCAGGCCTCGCCTTCTACGACCGCTTGATCGATGCGCTGCTGGCCGCCGGTATTAAACCTTGGCTCTGTCTCTATCATTGGGATCTGCCGCAGGCGCTCGACGATCTGGGCGGCTGGACGACGCGCGACATCGTCGCATGGTTTGCCGACTACAGTGCGTTCGTGGCGCAGCGCTATGGGGACCGGGTCAAGCATTTTGCCACTTTGAACGAACCGTCGATCTTTACCCTGTTCGGACAAGGTTTCGGCAGCGGCAAACGGGACCGCACCGGCGTCGATTCGCTGCATCGGGCGATCCATCACGTGAACCTCGCCCATGGCGCGGCGGTCGATTCGATACGCGCGTGCGTGCCCGGCAGCCTGATCGGTTGCATCCACAATAATCAGCCGAGCCTGCCGTCTTCGCCCGCCGATGCGGCGGCGGCCGAGCGCTGCGATGCCTACTGGAACAAAGCCTTTCCGGATCCGCAGTGCCTCGGCGCCTATCCGCCGCAGATGCAGGCGGCGATCGAACCGCACATGCAGCCCGGCGATCTTGCTCGCATCCGCCGGCCGCTGGACTGGTTCGGTGTCAATCACTACAGCCCGGTGTTCGTGAAAACCGACGCGAATGCGCGGCTCGGCTTTAGTTTCGGCGACAAGCCGGCGTCGATTCCAGTAACGCCCATTGGCTGGCCGATCATGCCGGATGCCTTTCGCGATACTTTGCTGCTGGTCGCCAAGCGCTACGCGCTGCCGGTCTATGTGCTCGAAAACGGCCTCGGCGGCCAGGACAAGCTGAACGCCGCCGGCACGGTGATCGACAACGACCGTATTGCTTTCCTGCGCGCCTATATCGGTGCCTTGAACGCAGCGTCTGCCGCCGGGGCGGATGTTCGCGGCTACTTCGTTTGGTCGCTGCTCGATAATTTCGAATGGGATTCGGGCTACAGCGTGCGCTTTGGCCTCACTTATATTGACTATCAGACGCAGGCGCGCATTCCGAAAGCGTCGTTCGATTGGTATCGCGCGCTGATCAAGGCCGCGCAAGCGACGCAATCATGAGCGGCTCGCCCCGGCGCACAGACGGAGAAGCGTTTCTGCTGGCGGATGTCGGCGGCACCAACGCGCGCTTTGCGGTGTTGCGGAACGGAACGCTCGGCCCGATCGCGCATATGGCGGTCGCCGATCATGCGCGCTTCGACGACGCGCTGGCCGCGTTCCTGAGACGCCAGCCGGACGGCGCAGCGGTCAGCAACGTAATCTTCGGCGTGGCTGGCGTGGTCGAAGGCGGACGCTGCGCGCTGACCAATAATCCCTGGGTGGTCGATGCCGATGCGCTTCGCGCCGGCTTCGGGTTTGTTGACATCCGCATGGTCAACGATTTTGAAGCCGTCGCCTGGTCGCTGCCCAGCCTGGCGCCGAGCGACCTGCGCAAGATCGGCGGCGGTGAACCGGCGCCGGGTGCGCCGATGGTCGTACTGGGTCCCGGCACCGGTCTTGGCGTGGCAGCCTATGTGCCGCTTGCGCAAGGCGGTTTGGTCCTGCACAGCGAAGGCGGCCACATGACTTTGCCGGGCGCTTCGGCGCGCGAGGATGCCGTTATCGCGGCGTTGCGCAAACAGTTCGGCCACGTCTCCGCCGAACGCTTGTTGTCCGGGAACGGACTGGAAAATCTCTACCAGACGATCGCGGCGCTGGACGGCGAGACCGTTCCCGAGCGCCACGCTGCCGATATTACAAAGGCTGCCATGGCGGGACACTGCGCCGTGTGCCGCACCGCCGTCGACACCTTCAGCGCCCTGCTCGGCGAAGCCGCCGGAAATTTCGCACTGGCCTTTTGTGCGCGGGGCGGGGTGTTCATTGCCGGCGGCATCGTTTTACATTTGCGCAACGACCTGCCCAGCACGGAGTTTCGCGCGCGCTTCAACGCCAAGGGCAGGATGAGCCACTATGTCGAAACGATCCCGGTCTATCTGGTCTTGCACGGCGACCCGGCGTTTCTCGGCCTTAAGGCGCTTGCCGAGCAGCGCAATGCTTCCTGAAATATAACGCTATTGCGACTGCGACTGGCCGCCCGGTTCCTTCGCTTCCAGTTCGTCGAGCGCAATCAGCAAGGTCGCCACGCGGTAGGCCGAGGAGCGCCAATCGGCCAGGCGCTGATAATTGTCGACGAGCCAGTTGAACGCGCTCTGCACCACAACGAAGGCGGCCGCCGCTTGTGTCAGCTCGCCGAGCGACATCGCGCCCGTCAAATATTTCGGCACGCACAGAAACCAACCGACCACCGGCGCAAGCAAGGAGTTGCTGTGCGAGACCAGCGTGGTACGCACGAGCTGCCAAAGAAACTCACGCCACCAGAGCAGTGTGGTTTGCAATTTGAGCTGCAGAGTCTGTCGCTTTTCCTCGACGCTGGCCGCCGCCTGATCGACCCCATTGCCAAAGGCATTGGCAGCGGCGCGGAATTCCGCTTCGCTCTGGTTCATGCGCTCGATGACGCCGGTGAGGTAGTGGCCGAAGAAAACCATCAGAGCCGACACCACTCCGGAATAGATGATGACGCCGAACACGAGATAGCCGGGGACGGTGACCGTCCAGCCGAACGGCGCGATGGTGATGCTGCCACCAATGCTCCACAGCACTCCGAAGAATGTAATTGACGTTACGATCGACGAAAAAAACGCGAGCGTAAGGTCGGTCGGCGCATCGGTCGCCACACGAATATCGACGACGATGCGGTATTCGGGATTCTCTGATCCTTTGATGATACGATGGTTCAGGCGCTGAAAGCGATCGTTTTCGAGCCACTTATCGATGACGTGGCGTGTCAAGAATTCCCGCCAGCTGCGCTGTGCGGTCATGCGGCCCCAGACCGAAGTGGCGGCGAGCAAGACGCTGGCTGCCGCCAGCGGTACGAACAATTGCGCTTGCATCCAAAGCGCCTGTCCATCCTTGCGCTCGAGCGCGTCGAAGAAGTTTCGGTTCCAAAGATTGAGCAGAACCTGCACCAGCAATTGCAGGAGAACCAAGACGATAAGGAACAGGGCAAGACCTATGATCCATACGCGCTCGGCTCGCCAAAATTGCCTGGCCGACCGCCAGAAGCGGGCGAGAAGGTGGTGCTGGTTGCGAATCAAAGCGATCTGGCGGAAAGGCCGCATTTTTTCTAAGCGTTGAGGCTGTACCAGTTAGCGCGAATACTCAGGCGCGGCCGACCCATAGAACGGCCCTTTGAATGACTACTACCGCGTTACGCTTTAAGGAACTACCATGACCACGCATGGCGCCAGGCTCGCCAACTTCTGCGAAACGCTGCCAAGCAGAAGGTCCGACAAACGGCCGTGGCCGCGCCTACCGACGACGAGAACGTCGGCATTTTCGCGGCGGACGGTGGCGATGATGGTTTCAGCCGGATCGCCCCAGCCCGTCTGAAGTTTGATAGCGGTCACACCGGCGCGAAGGGCGCGCTTTCGCGCCTGGTTGAGAACCTTATTGGTCGCCGTTTCCAGTGTCTTGCTGAGGTCGCCGCCGGTGCTCGCCAACCGTCTGAGTGCCGCGCCGCTGATATCTCCCCCAATTGTCAAAATCACCAACTTGCAGCCGGCCAGCTTTGCGAGCCGTGCGGCAGCATCGACCGCGCGATTTGCGCCGGGGGAGCCATCGGTTGCGACTACGATACGACGCATTGTGCAAGACATCTAATCGCATGCGGCGCCGGTTTGCCAGCGGGCACTGCACTCCGCCGCTTTGCATTTTGCCAAACGCGCCGGCCGGTCTAATCTTAATCCTACGCCAAGACCAATTGCCGGCCCGGCCGGACGAGGTCCGATGTCCTGGGCTGGCCGCGAAAGGAGGCCGTCCATGTCCAATCTGACCATCGAAGCGCTGAGCGAAGTCACCGTCACGCGTTACACGCGCGGTCTTGTCGGTCCGAATGTCACGCCCGCCGGTTGGGTGCGTAACGGCGGCCGCATTCATGCCATCACGCCGCCGGGCTGCTGGGGGCCGATGATCACGCCGACCTTCCGCGGCGGCCACGAGGTGACGGCGCCGGTCCGCGTCGAAGGCGCGGAAGTCGGCGACGGCATCGCCATCTTCATCGAGAAAGAATGGATCCGTTCCAAGGCTTCGGCCTCCGGCGTCATGACCACCGACGCCAAGGCATTCAAGGACGACCCGTTCGTCGACAAGCATTGTCCCGGCTGCGGCAAGCCGTGGCCCGATTTCGTGCTCGATGGCACCGGCCAGCGCGCCGTGCGCTGCGCGGCCTGCGGCGCGGTGATCGATACCTTCGGCTTCGACGAAGGCTATACCGTGGTGTTCGACGAAGAGCGGCGCGTGGGCATCACCGTGACCGAGGAGATCGCGCACCGCTTCGCGCTCGACGCCCGCAACCTGATCGCATTGCCGAATACATCCGAGCAGGTTCCGATCCTGCTCTACGAGCCGGGCCGTATTCCCTCAACGCTGATCCGCTTGCGGCCCTCGATCGGCAATATCGGCTCGACGCCTTCGCGCATGCTGCCCGACTCCCACAACGCCGGCGATTTCGGGCACGGACTGATCGGCGCGAGCCACGAATATGGGATGACCGAGGCTGAGCTGTCGGCCGCCAAGACCGACGGCCATCTGGATTGCATGGATGTACGGCCGGGCGCCGTGTTGATCGTGCCCGTCAAGGTTCCGGGCGGCGGCATCTATCTCGGCGATGCCCATGCCGTGATCGGTGAGGGCGAGATCGCGCTGCATGGCATCGATATCACCGCCGACGTGACCGTGCGAGTGCAGGTGATCAAGGGGCTGGGCAACGAAGGGCCGCTGCTGTTGCCGGTGACCGAGGATTTGCCGTTTTATGGGCGTCCGTTTACGCTGCAGGAATACGCGCTGGGCGATCGGCTCGGCCAGGAATACGGCTTGCCGCAGGCGGTGCGGGTCGGGCCGGTGCAGGTGTTCGGCACCGGCGTGACCATCAATGCCGCGACCGACAGCGCGGTCACGCGGGCGGCGAAGCTGTTCTCGCTCTCCGAAGCGGAGGTGCGCAACCGCAGCGTCATCAGCGGAGGCGTGAAGATTGCTCGCCTGCCGGGCGCCGTGCAGCTCAGCCTGCTCATGCCGCTGCGCAAGCTCGATGCGATCGGGCTTGGCGACATCGTCAGGCGGCAATACGGGCTGGCCTAAAGGCAAGGCTGCCCGCTGCATTGTCTAGCGCATCGGCCCGACAAAGCAGGCCGAGCGCGGGGCTTGCTCGTCTTTGTGCATTAGTAACGGGAAACGGTTGAAAACCGCAGCAAAAACGCCTGCGCCAACCTATCATCCTCCGAGCCTATTTTCGATTCGCCGGAGGGCACATGGACATCGCCCAGATCATAGATGAGTTGACATTTTACGAGCACTTGCCGGCCGGCGCCCTGCGTGCCGCCGATCAGAACCGAAGCGCCTGTGTTCCGCTGTTTCTGGCGGAGATTGAGCGCTACGTGACGGGGAGCACCGCTGTCCACGAGCAAGCGAATCCGCTCTTCTTTATTTTCCATTTGCTCGGCGCTTGGCGCGAGAAATCGGCATATCGGCCGTTGGCCGGTTTGCTGCGATGTCCGCGCGACGACATCGACTTCATCTTGGGCGATGGAATGACTTCGACTAGCCATCGAGTCATGGCTGCGGTGTTCGATGGCGATCCCCAGCCTCTTTACGACATTATTCTCGATCCGGGCGCTGACGAATTTATCCGCTCGCGGATGTGCGAGACTCTTGCGATGCTGACGCTAGGGGGCGAATTACCGCGTGAGGAGGCGGCGCGCTTCCTGGAAGCGTGCTTTGGCGATTTGACGCCCGAACGCGATTGCTTTGTCTGGGATGGCTGGCAAAGCGCGATTGCCATGCTTGGCCTGGTCGATCTGAAGCCCCTTGTCCAGAAGGCCTTTGAGCGCGGGTCTGTCGAGCGCGGCTGGCTGAGCTTCGAAGATTTTGAGCGAGACCTCAAATACGCAATCGAAAATCAAGGCTCATTGCCCCACGCGGCCGACAACGAATACACGCCGTTTGGCGACGCGGTCGAGGAATTATCGAATTGGTATGAATTCAGCGCCCAACACGAAGAGGACAAAAGACGCCGGGCCCGGGCCGCGGCCGAGCGAAGTTCGTCAAGCCAGACCGTGGTCTCACTCCATCCCAAGGTCGGTCGCAACGACCCCTGTCCCTGCGGCAGCGGCAAGAAGTTCAAGAAATGCTGCTTGAATGTGTGGACCGAGCAAAACGTCGGCCCTGATGCTGCGCAGGCCAAGTCAGTGCTGCACGCCTAACGTCGGGCAGCAGCCACGAATGCAATTCTGAGGGATGTGGTTAGGCGGGCGAGACTTCTGCCCGGCCGTTTTTCCTTGCGGTGTTCTTTGTCGTCGAAGGTCTTAGACTGCTTTTCGAGCGAGATTTGTGCGCCGCAATATGAGCTTGGCGAGAGCGGCGCAGGCTAATACGCCGTGCGATTAAGGATGCCACAACCGCGCCGCGGCGATTATTCGCGATTTATGCTTTGATTTGAAGCGTGGAATAGGCGAATAGAAAGTGGGGCCAAAAAAGAACATTGAGCCGATGCGAAACTATCGGCCCCGCGATGGAAATAGCCGAAACGAAAAAGGGAGGACAACATGCCAGCCTTGAGCAAACTTGTAAGCTTCGGTGCGGCCGCCTGTCTGGGCGGCGCGCTTGCACTCTCGTCGATGCCCGCGCACGCCTGGGAGCCGACCCATCCGATCGAGATCATCGTGCCGGCCGGCACTGGCGGCGGCGCCGACCAGATGGCGCGCGTGATGCAGGGCATCATCAGCAAACATAATCTTTCCAAGCAATCGGTCGTGGTCATCAACAAATCGGGCGGCGCCGGGGGCGAAGGCTTCCTCGACGTCAAAAACTCGAAGGGCGACGCCCACAAACTGATCATTACGCTGTCGAACCTGTTCACCACGCCGCTCGCTACCGGCATCCCCTTCAATTGGAAAGACCTCACGCCAGTCGCGATGATGGCGCTCGACGAGTTCGTCCTTTGGGTCAATGCCGATACGCCCTACAAGACGGCGCAGGATTACGTGAACGCCATCAAGGCGAAGCCAGACAACACGTTCAAGATGGGTGGCACCGGCTCCAAGCAGGAAGACCAGATCATCACCGTTGCCCTGCAAAAGGCCATCGGCAAGAAGCTGACTTACATCCCGTATAAAGGCGGCGGCGCGGTGGCCGTGCAACTGGTCGGCAAGCACATCGATTCGACGGTCAACAACCCGATCGAGGCGGTGGCGCACTGGCGCGCCGGCAAGCTGCGGCCGCTCTGCGTGTTCGACGCCAAGCGGCTTGCCTATCACGACAAGATCGCCGGCAACATGTCGTGGAACGACATCCCGACCTGCAAGGAATCCGGCCTCGACATCGAATATCTAATGCTGCGCGGTTACTTCATGCCTCCGGGCGTCAGCAAGGACGTGGTTGCGTACTATATCGACCTGTTCAAGAAAGTTCGTGAGACGCCCGAATGGAAGAAGCTAATGAGCGACGGCGCCTTCAACCAGAGCTTCATGACTGGCGACGAGTACGTGAAGTGGGTGGCCGAAGCCGAGAAGCTGCACGAAGGGCTGATGAAATCGGCCGGCTTCCTCGCCAAGACCAATTAAGCTTGCGGGACGTTCGAATGGCGTAGGTCGAGGATCTGATGAACGAGACGATCAATGAAACCGGTGGGACAGGTCCGTCCCACCGGAGTGCTGAATTTACCGTCGCCGGGATCATGGCGCTGCTCGCGCTCATCGGCATCTACGGCAGTCTGCAGGTTGGCATCGGCTGGGGCGCCGATGGGCCGCGCGCCGGCTTCTTTCCGTTCTATGTCAGCCTGATCGTTCTGATCTCCTGTGTGATCAACGTGATGTCGGTGCGCTCCACCCCCGACAAAGGCAGACTATTCGCCGAATGGAGCCAAATCCGGCAGGTATTGGCGGTATTGGCGCCGACCGCGGTCTATGTCGCCTTGGTGCCCTATATCGGCATCTATGTCTCTTCGGCCCTGCTGATTGCGCTCTTCATGCGCTGGTTCGGCCGCTACAATTGGTTCTTTGTCGTTGGGGTCGCCGTTGCCGTCTCGGTGCTGACATTCATTACCTTCGAGATCTGGTTCCTGGTGCCGCTGCCGAAAGGTCCGCTCGAATCGCTGCTGGGATACTGACGCGACCGCTATCGCACCGCTCGAAGGGCCGGCAATTTTCGATCGCACAAAAAGAGAAGCAAGAGACCGACGCTTATGTTTGAAGATATCGGCAATCTCTTTCACGGTTTCGCGGTCGTGGCGCAGCCGTTCAATCTGGTGCTGATGGTGATCGGCATCGTGCTCGGCGTCATAGTCGGCGTGTTGCCGGGGCTCGGCGGCGCCAACGGCGTTGCCATTTTGCTGCCGCTGACGTTCTCGATGTCGCCGACCTCGGCGATCATCATGCTTTCCTGCATCTATTGGGGCGCGCTGTTCGGCGGCGCCATTACCTCGATCTTGTTCAACATACCGGGCGAACCATGGTCGGTGGCGACGACATTCGACGGCTATCCAATGGCGCAGAAAGGCAAGGCGGGCGAAGCGCTCACCGCTGCCTTCACCTCATCTTTCGTCGGAGCCTTGTTCGCGGTCATCGTCATCACTCTTGTAGCGCCATTGGTTGCGAGCTTTGCCTTGCGTTTCGGTCCGCCGGAAATCTTTTCGGTCTATTTCCTCGCCTTCTGCAGTTTCGTAGGTCTCAGCAAGGAGCCGCCGTTCAAGACGGTCGCCTCCATGATGCTCGGTTTCGGCCTCGGCGCGGTCGGCCTCGATCAGATGACCGGGCAATTGCGATTAACCTTCGGCGCCGCGCCTCTGCTCGACGGTTTTGATTTCCTGATCGCAGTAATTGGTCTGTTTGGTATCGGCGAGATCCTGCTGACCATGGAGGAAGGCCTCAGCTTCCGCGGCAAGACCGCGAAGCTGAACCTGAATGTAGTGCTGCAGACCTGGAAGGAATTGCCGCGCTATTGGACGCTCTCGTTGCGCTCCTGCCTGATCGGCTGCTGGATGGGTATCAGCCCAGCCGGGGCGACCCCCGCTTCATTCATGAGCTACGGCATCGCCAAGCGCATCTCCAAGCGGGGCCACCTATTCGGCACCGGTGAGATCGAAGGCGTGGTAGCGCCGGAGACTGCCGCGCACGCCGCCGGGACTTCGGCGCTACTGCCGATGATTTCGCTCGGCGTGCCAGGCTCGCCGACGGCCGCCGTGTTGCTCGGCGGACTGTTGATCTGGGGTCTGCAGCCCGGACCGCTGCTGTTCACCGAACAGAAGGATTTCGTTTGGGGTCTGATCGCCTCGATGTACATGGGCAATATTGTCGGCCTCCTCATCGTTCTAACTTGCGTGCCGCTGTTTGCCTCGATCCTGCGCATCCCGTTCAGCGTGATCGCCCCGATCATTATGGTGTTTTGCGCCATCGGCGCCTACAGCGTGCACAACAATACTTTCGACGTGGTGATGATGGTGGTGTTCGGCGTCGCCGGCTATCTCATGAAGAAAACCAATTATCCGCTAGCGCCGATGGTGCTCGCGATCGTGCTGGGCGACAAGGCCGAGGAATCCTTCCGGCAATCGTTGCTCGCCTCGCAAGGCAGCCTCAGCGTGTTTTGGTCGACTGGGCTGGTGGGCACCATTATGACGCTTGGCCTGATCGCGCTGTTCTGGTCGGTGATCCAAAGCACCTTTGTTCGCCTGCGTAGCCTGACCAAGCATCCTCGCCCGGCGGAGTGATTGAAGCACTCCTGAGCCGCAGGAAATACTCCGCCACCGGAGCACCGCCGCGGAATAACGGAACTCGGCAATTCACATTCAGCCTCGGAACCGTCGCGCGGTGGTGCCGTTCGTGCTCTAGCCGGTGCTGGAAAAAGCCTCGTCTCTGTCGTCCACATCGGCGTTTAGCGGACGGGATTTCTTTTTTACGCCTTCTTATTGCGCGCGCCCATGCTTCTGGCATATTGTATACCAGCCATGCCCGCCCGTCCCTCCCGTCGCGTTAGTCTGCCTCGGCGCCCGTCCGCCGAGGTCCGCGCGCCCGTCGCCATTCAGCCGGCGCTGGCGCCGATCGACGTCACGCCGAGCTTCAAGCACCAGGCCTATGCCGCCCTGAAGAACGCCATCGTGGCAATGGACATCTATCGCAGCCGCGACGACATCCGTCTCGACGAGCGCAAGCTGGCGCAGGATTTCGGCATCAGCCGCACGCCGGTGCGCGAGGCGATGGCCCAATTAGAGAGCGAAGGCTTTGTGCGCTCGGTGCCGCGCCGCGGCATCTACGTTGTGCGCAAGACCAAGCGCGAGGTGATCGAGATGATCACCGCCTGGGCGGCGCTCGAAAGCATGGCGGCGCGCCTCATCACGCAAGTGGCGACCGACGAGGAAATCGCCGGCCTGCGCCGCATGTTCGCGACCTTCGAGCGCGGCAAGGTGCGCGCCCATCTCGACGAATATTCCGACGTCAATATCGAGTTTCATCAGGCGATCATTCGCCTGAGCCGCAATCAGGTGCTGATCGATCTCGCCGAGAACCTGTTCACCCACATGCGCATGATCCGCCGCAAGACCATTGGCGAGAAGGACCGCGCCGACCGCTCGATCCGCGACCACATGAACATCATCGAAGCGCTGGAAGCGCGCGCGACCGACCGTGCCGAGGTGCTGGTGCGCGACCACGCGCTCGGCCTCGCCGAGCACGTCGAGCGCTATGCCGAGTATTTGGACTGAGGTGCTCTGCAACGCCGGCTCGGCAGCGATTACTGGATGCGCGCCTTCGCGGGTATGACGGCCGAAGAGGGGGGCGGTATGGGAGGACAAGATGGCTGAAGCGGCAGTGAAGGAAAAACCGGCAACGCCGGTCGAGGCCGAGCAGAATCTGACCGACGGCTTTCATCTCGTCATCGATGCGCTCAAGCTCAACGGCATCGACACGATCTACGGCGTACCCGGCATTCCGATCACCGACCTCGGCCGTTTCGCGCAGGCGGCGGGCATCCGCGTCATCTCGTTCCGACATGAGCAGAACGCCGGCAACGCCGCCGCCATCGCCGGCTTCCTCACCAAAAAGCCCGGCATCTGCCTCACGGTTTCGGCGCCCGGTTTTCTCAACGGGCTGACCGCGCTCGCCAACGCCACGACCAACTGTTTCCCGATGATCCTGATCTCGGGCTCCTCCGAGCGCGAGATCGTCGACCTGCAGCAGGGCGACTATGAGGAGATGGATCAACTGGCGATCGCCAAACCGCTCTGCAAGGCGGCCTTCCGCGTGCTGCACGCGCAGGACATCGGTATCGGCGTTGCGCGCGCGATCCGCGCGGCTCTTTCGGGGCGGCCGGGCGGCGTCTATCTCGATTTGCCGGGGAAGCTTTTTTCGCAAGCGATGGATGCGGAGGCCGGACAGAAATCGCTGGTCAAAGTCATCGACCCGGCGCCGGCCCAGCTGCCCGAGCCGGCCGCCGTCAAGCGGGCACTCGGTATTCTGAAAGCCGCCAAGCGCCCTCTCATCATTCTCGGCAAGGGCGCCGCCTACGCGCAGGCCGACGACGCGATCGGCGCCCTTGTAGAAAAAAGCGGGATTCCTTTCCTGCCGATGAGCATGGCCAAGGGTCTACTGCCCGATACCCATCCGCAGTGCGCGGGCGCGGCGCGCTCGACGGTGCTGCGCGATTCCGACGTGGTCATGCTGATCGGCGCCCGCCTCAATTGGCTGTTATCGCACGGCAAGGGCAAGACCTGGGGTGAACCGCATTCGAAGAGATTTATCCAGGTCGACATCGAGCCGAAGGAGATGGACTCCAATGTCGAGATTGCCGCCCCCGTGGTCGGCGATATCGGTTCCTGTGTCTCCGCGCTGGCCGATGCGATGGGCGGCAATTGGCCGGCTCCTCCGGCCGACTGGATCGGCTCGGTGAAGGCGAAAAAAGAAGAGAACATCGCCAAGATGGCGCCGCGGCTGATGAAGAACACCGCGCCGATGGACTTCCATAGCGCGCTCGGCGCGCTGCGCACCGTCATCAAGGAACGGCCGGACGCCATCCTTGTCAACGAGGGCGCCAACACGCTCGATCTCGCGCGCGGCGTCATCGACATGTATCGGCCGCGCAAGCGCCTCGACGTCGGCACCTGGGGCGTGATGGGCATCGGCACGGGCTTTGCGGTCGCCGCGGCGATCGAGACCGGCAAGCCCGTGCTCGCGGTCGAAGGCGACAGCGCTTTCGGATTCTGCGGCATGGAAGTGGAGACGATCTGCCGCTACAAGCTGCCGGTCTGCATTGTCGTCTTCAACAATAACGGCATTTATCGCGGAACCGACGTCAATGCTTCCGGCGGCGTCGACCCGGCGACGACCGTTTTCGTCAAGGACGCGCGCTACGACAAAATCATCGAAGCCTTCGGCGGCGTCGGCGTGCATGTGACGACGCCCGATGAGCTAAAACGCGCCGTCGATAAGGCGATGGATTCCGGGAACCCGACCCTCATCAACGCGGTGATCGATCCGGCGGCGGGCAGCGAGAGCGGCCGCATCGGCAACCTCAACCCCAAGAGCCTCGTGCGCAAGAAGTGAACAGCGGCAATTAACCTCGCTCGTCCCCGTGCAAGCACGGACCCGGCGCGAGAACGCACTGGCTGCTCGCTTGTGCGGGCATGAGCGGGAGAGAGAGACGGAGGACCAAGAGATGCGCAAAAAGAACCCGAAAACCAAACCCGCCAAGACAAAAGTCGCGAGCAAGAAATCCGCCCGCAAGGTTTTGAAACTCGCCAGCGCCAAGAAGCCGGCGAAGAAGACGAACGGCCTGCCGAAGCCCTCGACCAAGGCCTATGGCGAGGCGGGCAAGGCGCTCACCGGCGTGCGCATCCTCGATTTCACCCATGTGCAATCGGGGCCGACCTGCACGCAGCTCTTGGCCTGGCTCGGCGCCGATGTGATCAAGGTCGAGCGGCCGGGCATCGGCGACATCACGCGCGGGCAATTGCGCGACGTGCCCGATGCCGACTCGCTTTACTTCACCATGCTCAACCATAACAAGCGTTCGATCACCATCGATTCAAAGCACCCGCAAGGCAAGCGCGTGCTCGACGAGCTGATCAAGGTCTGCGACATACTGGTGGAAAATTTCGCGCCCGGCGCGCTCGATCGCATGGGGCTGACCTGGGAGCACATCCACAAGCTCAACCCGCGCATGATCGTCGCTTCGGTGAAAGGGTTCGGCCCGGGCCCTTATGAAGACTGCAAGGTGTACGAGAACGTCGCGCAGTGCACCGGCGGCGCCGCCTCCACTACCGGCTTTCCCGACGGTCCGCCGCTGGTCACCGGCGCGCAGATCGGCGACAGCGGCACGGGCTTGCATCTCGCGCTCGGCATCGTCTCGGCGCTCTATCAGCGCTTGCGCACCGGGCGCGGCCAGCGGGTGCTCGCCGCCATGCAGGACGGCGTGCTCAATCTCTGCCGCGTCAAGCTGCGTGACCAGCAGCGTCTCGCGCACGGCCCGCTCACCGAATACAGCCAATACGGTCAGGGCATCCCGTTCGGCGATGCGACGCCGCGCGCCGGCAATGACTCGGGCGGCGGCCAGCCCGGCTGGATCCTGAAATGCAAAGGCGCGCCGGACGATCCCAACGCTTACATCTATTTTATCACCCAGGCGCCGGTGTGGGGCGCGATCTGCGATGTGATCGGCGAGCCGACCTGGAAGACCGATCCGGAATATGCAACGCCCAGGGCGCGGCTGCCCAAGCTCAAGCAGATATTTGACCGCATCGAGCAATGGACCATGACCAAGAGCAAGTTCGAGGTCATGGAAACCTGCAATGCGCTCGATATCCCGGTCGGGCCGATCCTGTCGATGAAGGAACTGGCCGAGGACGAATCGCTGCGCCAGACCGGCACGGTGGTCGAAGTCGATCACCCGACGCGCGGCAAGTATCTGACCGTCGGCAATCCGATAAAGCTGTCCGATTCGATCTCCGAGGTGAAGCGCTCGCCGCTGCTCGGCGAGCATACCGACGAGATTCTGTCGGACGTGCTCAAGCTGCCGGCCAAGGTGATTGCCGAGATCAAGAACTCCGGCGCGCTGTCGGCGCCGAAGAAGGAAGAAAAGGCGGCGTAGTTCCCTCTCCCCGCTGCGCGGGGAGAGGGTGCCGAGCGCCGGCAGGCGCGAGGCGGGTGAGGGGGCCTCACCGTATGGCGTAATCTTTGACGCCCCCTCACCCGACTTCCTCGCTGACGCTCGAAAGTCGACCTCTCCCCGCACGCGGGGAGAGGTAAAGAAAGCGTGGGAGGTTGTCGAATGCGTATCGTGGTCCACGGCCAGCAGGCGTTCGGCAAGGCCGTGCTGGAGGCGCTGTTGAAGCGCGGCGAGAATGTGATCGCCGTCTATGTCGCGCCCGAAAAAGAAGGCGCCAAGGCCGATCCGCTAAAAGAAGCCGCGCTCGCCGCCAAGCTGCCGGTCTATCAGCCGGCTTCCTATCGCAAGACGCAAGTGTGGGAAGAATTCAAGGCGCTCAAGCCCGACCTGCAGGTGATGGCCTTCGTCACGCTGTTCGTGCCGGAGGATTTCCTCAACATCCCCACGCACGGCTCGATTCAATATCACCCTTCGCTGCTGCCGGCCTATCGCGGGCCGAGCGCCATCAACTGGCCGATCATCAAAGGCGAGACCGAGACCGGGCTTTCGATCTTCTGGCCCGACAACGGGCTCGATACCGGCGATGTGCTGTTGCAGAAGAAGACGCCGATCGGACCGGCCGACACTCTCGGCTCGGTCTATTTCGACCGGCTGTTCCCCATGGGCGTCGACGCCATGCTCGAAGCGGTCGCTCTCGTGAAAGCGGGCGAGGCGCCGCGCATCAAGCAGGACGAATCGAAGGCCAGCTACGAAGGCCGCTGCGGCGCCGACAACGCCAAGATCGACTGGGGCAAGCCCTGGGAGCAGATCGACCGGCTGATCCGCGGCTGCAATCCGGCGCCGGGCGCCTGGGCGATGCTCGACGGCAAGCCGCTGAAGATTTTCGATGCCAAGCCGTTGCCGGCCAAGGACCCCAAGGGCATCGGCGGCAAGATGGGCGAAATCGTCGCGATCGAGCCCGACGGCTTCACCGTGGTCTGCGCCGACGGCCGCTTCAAGGTCACGCGCGTGCAGCCGGAGGGCGGCAAGAAGACCGACGCATCGGAATACATCGCTACTGCCAAGCTCGCTACGGGGGCGCGCTTCACCTGACGCCTGTCGTCCCCGCGCAGGCGGGGACCCAGTAGACACGGAAGGGTCGGTGTTTACTGGATGCCCGCCTGCGCGGGCATGACGCCGGAGATTCTCTGACCTTCATGTGATCGGATCAGTCCCATGCCCGCCTCGCAACACCAAAACCCCAAATCAGACATCGAAATTTCGCAGGCCGCAAAAAAGCGGCCGATCCTCGATATCGCGCGCGAAAAACTCGGCATCACGCCGGAAAATCTCGAGCCATACGGCCACTACAAGGCCAAGGTCTCGATGGATTTCATCAAGTCCCTGCAAGAGAAGCCGAATGGCAAGCTGATCCTGGTCACCGCGATCAATCCGACGCCGGCGGGCGAGGGCAAGACCACAACCACGGTCGGTCTGACCGACGCGCTCAATCACATCGGCAAGAAGGCGATGCTGTGCATCCGCGAGCCTTCGCTCGGACCCTCCTTCGGCATGAAGGGGGGGGCCGCCGGCGGCGGCTATGCCCAGGTGGTGCCGATGGAGGACATCAACCTGCACTTCACCGGCGACTTTCACGCCATCACTTCGGCCAACAACCTGCTCGCCGCGCTCATCGACAATCATATCTATTGGGGCAATTCGCTCGGCATCGATCCGCGCAGGGTAGCGTGGCGCCGCGTGCTTGACATGAACGACCGCGCGCTTCGCTCGATTGTGAATTCCCTCGGCGGCGTCGCCAACGGCTTCCCGCGCGAGGACGGCTTCGATATCACGGTGGCCTCGGAGGTGATGGCGATCTTCTGTCTCGCGCGCAACGTCGAGGATCTAAAGAAGCGTCTCGGCAACATCGTTATCGGCTACACGCGCGACCGCAAGCCGGTTCGCGCCGCCGATGTCAAGGCGCACGGCGCCATGACAGTGCTGCTCAAGGAGGCATTGGCGCCCAACCTGGTGCAGACAATGGAGGGCACGCCCGCCTTCATCCATGGCGGGCCGTTCGCCAATATCGCGCACGGTTGCAATTCGGTCCTGGCCACGACGACCGCGCTCAAACTTGCCGACTATGTGGTGACCGAAGCCGGTTTCGGCGCCGATCTCGGCGGGGAGAAATTCATAGACATCAAATGCCGCAAAGCGGGCCTCGCGCCCGCCTGCGTCGTATTGGTCGCCACCATTCGCGCACTCAAGATGCATGGCGGCGTGAAGAAGGAGGATCTCAAGAGCGAGAATCTCAAGGCGCTCGAAGCCGGTATGGCCAACTTGCAGCGCCATGTCGAAAACGTGAAGAAATTCGGCTTGCCGGCGGTGGTCTCGATCAACCGTTTCTCGGCCGATACCGAGGCCGAGATCGCTCTGGTGAAAGAAAAATGCAAGGCGCTCGGCGTTGAGGCGGTGATAGCCGATCACTGGGCCCTGGGCGGGGCGGGCGCCGCCGACGTCGCGCGCGCCGTGGTCAAGACCATTGACGCGGGTCAAGCCAAGCTCAAGTTCCTTTACCCGGACGAGATGCCGCTGTTCGAGAAGATCGAAACCGTCGCGCGCGAGATTTATCGCGCCAAGGCGGTGACCGCCGACAAGTCGGTGAAGGACCAGCTCAAGGCCTGGGAGGACATAGGCTACCGCAACTTCCCGATCTGCATGGCCAAGACGCAATACTCCTTCTCGACCAATCCGGACGCCAAAGGCGCGCCGGTCGATCACACCATCAATGTGCGCGAAGTACGGCTGTCGGCCGGCGCCGAGTTCGTGGTGGCGATCTGCGGCGAGATCCTGACGATGCCGGGGCTGCCGCGGGTGCCGGCGGCGGATTCGATTGACATCGGGGCGGATGGTAGGATCGTCGGGTTGTTCTAGCTTTTTTCACCCTCCCCCTTGTGGGGAGGGTCGCCCGCCGGAGCGAAGCGCAGGTGGGCGGGGTGGGGCTGATTAGTTCCCCACCCGGCCGCTCGTTGCGCTCGCGTCCACCCTCCCCACAAGGGGGTGGGTGAAAGAACAATGTGGAACGAGGAAAACCATGATCAAATTTTACTACAGCGGCGCGCCCAATCCGATGAAGGTCGCGCTCATGCTTGAGGAAACCGGCCTGCCCTACGAGGCGATGCCGGTCGACACCCGCAAGGGCGAGCAGCACAAGCCGGAATATCTGACGATCAATCCCAACGGCAAGGTGCCGGCGATCGTCGACGGCGACGTGACCGTGTTCGACTCGAACGCGATCCTTTTCTATCTCGCCGAGAAGACCGGGAAGTTCCTGCCCGTCGACACGCCGAAGCTGCGCGGGGAATTGTTGTCGTGGCTGATGTTCGTCGCCTCCGGCGTCGGCCCGTTCTCCGGCCAGTCGGTGCACTTCCGCCAATACGCGCCGAAAGGCAACGACTACGCGCTCAATCGTTACATGTACGAGGCGCAGCGCCACTACGGCATTCTCGACGCGCGGCTCGCCAAGCAGCGCTACATGATCGACGATAGCTACACCATCGTCGACATGGCGGTATGGGGCTGGGCGCGGCTCATTCCGACCGCGCTGGGCGAACAATACTGGGCTAAGTTTCCCAACTTGAAACGGCTGGTCGACGAGATTTCCGCGCGGCCGGCGGCGGCGCGCGCCAATGCGCTGCGCGACAAGCACAAGTTCAAGGCCGAGTTCGACGAGGAAGCGCGCAAAGCCATGTTCCGCCACATGGACGTGCAGGTGGCGTAAGCTTCGATCATTCCGGGGCGCGCCCAACGGGTCCGGCCCGCTTGGGCGGGCCCGATGACAGGCTAAGGCGCGAACCCGGAATCCAGCGACCGACGCTGAACTTGCATCTGGATTCCGGGTCCGGCGCGACGCGCCGTCCCGGAATGACAGCCGATTACTCCAGCTCGATCGGCTGCCAGGCGATCGCCGCATTGAACATGGCGGAGCGCACGCGCGCCACCGAATAGGGAATGCCGTAGAGCCGCAGCGTTTCTTTGGAATCGCCTTCCACCACGACTACGTCGGCGGCGAAATCGCCGCGCGATTGAATCCTCTCGCGCATGCGCTCGGCGATCTCGTCGGCTTCGATCGCGTCGATGACGTCATCCTTGACGCGGATCGCGTAGATCACGGTTCGCTGCGAAACCCGCACCGTGCCGTAGACGAAGCTGCGTCCCATAGATGTTCGTCTGCCCATGAAAAGATGCAGGCGCTGCCCCCGGCGAATTTACGGGAGCAGCGCCCGCCCTTGCACGCCACCTAGTGGAACAGCTTCATCGCGTTGATGATCGTCTGAATGACGCCCCAGGCGAGCGGAATGCCGACGAAGCCCCAGGCGAGCAGTACCTTCAGCTTCATCGAGTTGTCTTGCTGTGTGTTGGCAGGCATGGTCGATCCTCCCTTATGCGCCGGCCGGTTCGCCCGCGGCGGCGACAACCGCCTGGGCAAGCTCGGCTTCGTGGTCGGATTTCATGTGGAAGCGGCTGTGAACGGCCTTGATCAGGAAGTTGCAGATGAAGCCGACCACCAAAAGCCCCGCCATGATGTACATGGTGGTGTTGTAGGCCTGCGCCTTCGGAACGCCGTGATCGATCTGATACTGGCGGATATAGTTTACCAGCACCGGGCCGAATACGCCGGCCGCCGACCAGGCGGTGATCAGCCAGCCATGAATGGCGCCGACATAACGCGTGCCGAACATGTCCTTGAGATAGGCCGGCACGGTGGCGAATCCGCCGCCATACATCGAGATGATCACCAGGAAGCACAGCACGAACAGGGCCACGCTGCCGATCGAGCCGGTGTAGGGCACTGTGCAGTACAGTACGAAGCCGAGCACCATGAACACGAAGTAGGTATTCTTGCGGCCGATATAGTCAGACGTGGAGGCCCAGAAGAAGCGGCCCGCCATGTTGAAAAGGCTGAGCAGGCCGACGAAGCCCGCCGCCGCTACCGGCGACACGCGGCCCGGGAACATCTCCTGCGTCATGGCCGAGGCCTGGCCGAGCACGCCGATGCCGGCGGTCACGTTCAGGCAGAGCACCCACCAGATCAACCAGAACTGCGGGGTCTTGATCGCGTCGTAGACGTAGACGTCGTTATTAGTGATCAGCTTCTGCGCCACCACCGGCGGGGTGTAGCCTTCCGGCTTCCACCCCGGCGCCGGGATGCGCACGATCGCCGCGCCGACCATCATAAAGACGAAATAGATGATGCCGAGGCCGATGAAGGCTTCCGCAACGCCGATATGGGCCGGGGTCGAGAACCTGGCCATCAGCCAGACCGAAAGGGGAGAGGCGATGAAAGCGCCGCCGCCGAAGCCCATGATGGCCATGCCGGTAGCCATGCCGGGACGGTCGGGGAACCATTTGATCAGTGTCGATACCGGCGAGATGTAGCCGATGCCTAGGCCGATGCCGCCGAAAATCCCGTAGCCGAGATAGATGAGCCAGAGCGTGTGGGCATAGACGCCGATGGCCGAGATGAAAAATCCAAGCGCCCAGCACAAGCCAGCGGTGAACATGGCGCGGCGCGGACCGCCTTCCTCGACCCAGCGGCCGAACAAGGCCGCCGACACGCCCAGCACGAAGATCGCGATCGAGAAGATCCAGCCGAGATCGGTCAATTTCCAGTCGCCCGGCACTGATTTCGTAATGCCCAGTAGCTTGGTCATCGGCAGATTGAATACGCTCAGCGCGTAGGCCTGACCGATGCACAGGTGAATACAAAGCGCAGCCGGCGGGACCATCCACCGGCTGAACCCAGGTTCTGCAATCGTACGATTGCGATCGAGTATCGAGAGCAAGCCCATCGCGTCGTCTCCCCTTATGCTTCGTTGTTATTTTTTTACAGACGCCGCGTAGCCATGATTGCGCGCCGCGAGTCTGACATTTTGCAGACTGCGGATGGGCAATTGCTGAATCAATAAACGTGTTTCTATCGAGCGATAGAAATGCTGCATCTGGCAATAGCGAAATGCTATGGGAGCGCTACGCACAATTGGTTTGTTAATGCGGGCGACAGCAAATCTTAGACTAACGTCTACGAGCTTCGAATAATGCAAAATCAGCTGTCCAACGACGGCGCCACCCGGCGTGCTTCCGCCACCAGCGCGGCGGTGATCGGCGTCATCGGTTCGCGTATCGGCACCACCAAGCCGATGGTCTGCACGGCTTCCGGCTCGGTAATCGGAATAGCGCGGATGGGGTCGGTGAGACCCAAGGTCTCCGCCAATCGTGCCGGCATCACGCTCGCCCAGCGGCCGGTGCGCACGTGCGCGAACAGCAGGATCATCGAGTCCGATTCCAGCGTCGGGCGCGACTCGCCGCCCGCGCTTTTCACCAGACGGTCGATGATGCGCCGGTTCTGCATGTCGGGCGTGAGCAGGCACAGCGGCACCTGCGCGACCTCCGCCCAGGTGACCTTGTCGCGATTGCCGAGCGGCGCATCCGCCGAGGTGAGTAGCCGGTAACGCTCGTGATAGAGCGGCACCGTGCTAACGCGGCCGAGCGGCTCGTTCTCCACATACGTGATACCGGCATCGACTTCGAGATTTTCCAGAAGCGCAAGCACGTCGATCGAGTTGCGCGAGTAGATGGTGAACTGCACATTGGGATGCCGCTCGCGATAGGGCGTGGTGAGCGCCGCCACCATCGCCAGCGCGGTCGGGATGGCGGCGATGCGCAGCCGTCCGCTGAGCCCGTGACGCAGCGAATTGATCTCCTCGCGCATGCTGCGGGTATCGCCGACGATGCGGCGCGCCCACTCCAGCACGCGCTGGCCCTCCGGCGTGAAGCCCTTGAAGCGTGAGCCGCGGTTGACCAGCAACACGCCCATTTGCTCTTCGAGTTGCTTGACACCGGCCGACAGCGTCGGCTGTGTCACCCCGCAGGCTTCCGCGGCGCGGCCGAAATGCTTTTCGCGCGCGAGGGCAAGCAGGAACGCAAGTTTGTCAATCAAGGGGAGTCAGCCTATCTGCATATTCATGTTTTTATTTCACCAGTGCACAAGTTTCTAAAAAATCAACGCCTCTACACATGCGCTTCTGACCGAGGTCATGGAAAATTGCAATACCGCGGCCGTCATTGATAGAGCTTTTCAATCGATCCATTGGGTCGGCCGTCTTGTTTACTAGGCAATAAACGGGTTTTTCTGCCTGCGGAGCTTGAAATGACCGTGTCGGACTCAGGATTGGCCAGCCCCGATATCGCACGGGCGGGGCGGCGCCGCCCGCCGCGTACCCCCAAGGGCCGTCAGGTCGATCCGGCGGCGCTGAGCGAAGTGCGCGCCCTGCTCACCGACCGGCCGCGTCGGCGTGACCTGCTGATCGAGCACCTGCACCTGATCCAGGACCACTACGGGCATCTTTCCGCCGCGCATCTCGCCGCGCTTGCCGCCGAGATGCGGATGGCGCTCACCGAAGTCTATGAAGTCGCGACCTTCTACTCGCATTTCGATGTGGTGAGGGACGGTCCGCCGCCGCCCGCGGTCACCGTGCGCGTGTGTGATTCGTTGTCGTGTGCGATGGGCGGCGCGGAAGCTCTGCTGAAGGATTTGCCGGCGATTCTCGGCAAGGACGTACGCGTGTTGCGCGCGCCGTGCATGGGCGCCTGCGACCGCGCGCCGGTCATTGCGGTCGGCCACATGCAGACCTTCAATGCGACGCCCGACAAAGTGGCGGCATCGGTAAAAGCCAATCCGCATCCACATGCTTGGAAACCGGATGCCGATTTCGTCGCCTACCAAAGCGCCGGCGGCTATGCACTGCTCAAAGACTGCCTCGCTGGCAAGCGCACGCGCGACGAACTGATCAAGATCGTGAGCGACGCCGGACTGCGCGGCCTCGGCGGCGCGGGGTTCCCGACCGGACGCAAATGGCAATTGGTGCGCGCCGAGCCCGCACCGCGCATGTTTGCGGTCAATGCCGACGAGGGCGAGCCCGGCACGTTCAAGGATCGCTATTATCTCGAGCGCGATCCGCACCGCTTCATCGAGGGCATGTTGATCGCGGCCTGGGTGGTCGAGGCGGTCGAAACCTATCTTTATATCCGCGACGAATATCCCGAGTTGCGGCTGATGCTGGGCGGCGAAATCGCCAAGGTGGAGCAGGCGGGGCTCGCGCCGCACACCAAGCTGCATTTGCGGCGCGGCGCCGGCGCCTATATCTGCGGCGAAGAGTCGGCGATGATCGAATCGATCGAAGGCAAGCGCGGCTTGCCGCGCCATCGCCCGCCTTATGTTGCGCAGGTCGGTCTGTTCGGCCGCCCGACGCTCGAGCAGAACGTCGAGACGCTGTTCTGGGTGCGCGACATCGTCGAGAAAGGCGTCGACTGGTTCACCGGGCACGGGCGGCGCGAGCGCAAAGGCTTCCGCAGCTTCTCGGTGTCCGGCCGCGTGAAAAACCCCGGCGTCAAGCTGGCGCCGGCCGGCGTCACCATTCGCGAGCTGATCGACGAATATTCCGGCGGCATGCTCGACGGCCACGCGCTGAAAGGCTTTCTGCCCGGCGGCGCCTCCGGCGGCATTTTCCCCGCCTCGATGGCCGATCATCCGCTCGACTTCGGAACCCTGGAACCGCACGGCGGCTTCGTCGGCTCGCACGCGGTTGTGATTCTGTCCGACCGGGACGACATGAAAGCGGTGGCGTTGAATCTGATGCGGTTCTTCGAGGACGAGAGTTGCGGCCAATGCACGCCCTGCCGCGCCGGCACCGAGAAGGCGGTGAAGCTGATGGCCGAGGGGCCGTGGGACCCCGCACTGCTGACCGAGTTGTCGACCGCCATGCGCGACGCCTCGATCTGCGGGCTCGGCCAGGCGGCGCCCAATCCGCTGCTCTGCGTGCTGAAGTATTTCCCTGAAGAGCTGGAAAAGCCCTTGGGGAGTTGGAGTTTATGATACCGGCGCAACAGACGCAGGCCTACCCCTCCCCCTTGTGGGGAGGGGTGGCGCAGAAGGGGCCGGGGTGGGGTGGCAACGAGGTAACGGGCATGCCTCATAGCGCAATCGGGCGACGAACACGCGGCCAAGCGCAGTCCTTGCGTCGCGCGCCGACCGATGCCGAACGCAAGCTGTGGTTCATGTTGGGCTCGCTGAAGCCGCTCGGAATGCACTTCCGCCGACAGGCGCCGATCGGAATCTACATCGTCGATTTCGCTTGGTACGCGGGAAAGTTGGTGATCGAGCTCGATGGCTCGCAACATGCGGATGCCCAGCGCGTGTATGATCAGAAGCGAACGCATTGGCTTCGCTCGCAAGGTTATCGCGTGCTGCGCCTCTGGAACAATGACGTGCTGAAAGCTCCGAAGAGCGTCGGCGAAGCCATTTTGGCGGCCGCGCAAACCCCACCCCCAACCCCTCCCCACAAGGGGGAGGGGAGCGCGTTTGCGCAAAAGGATAGGCCATGAACGACACAAAAAAACCCGCTGGATACGGCCGCGACAAGAAAGGTGCCGCGGGCGGCGAAGCGATCGGCAAGGGCAAGCCCGGCGTCGCGCATACCGCGCCGCCCGATAAAGTCGCCGGCAAAGGTCACGGTGCGAAAACCATCACCTTCATCCTCGACGGCCGCGAAGTGCAAGCGCGCGAGGGCGACACCATCTGGCAGGTGGCCAAGCGCGAAGGCATCGACATCCCGCATCTGTGCTATTCGCCCGAGCCCGGCTATCGCGCCGACGGCAATTGCCGCGCCTGCATGGTGGAGATCGAAGGCGAACGCGTGCTGGCGGCAAGCTGTATCCGCAAGCCGGCGCCGGGCATGAAAGTCAAGGCAACGTCCGACCGCGCCAAGACCGCGCGCCGCATGGTGTTCGAGTTGCTGGTCGCCGACCAGCCGGCGCGCGAAACCGCGCACGATCCGCAGTCGAAATTCTGGGCCTGGGCCGACCGCATGGGCGTCGCGATGAGCCGCTTCGGCCGGCGTCATGCGCCATCGCCGGACCGCAGCCATCCAGCCATGGCGGTCAATCTCGACGCCTGCATCCAATGCAATCTCTGCGTCCGCGCCTGCCGCGAGGTGCAGGTCAACGACGTGATCGGCATGGCCGGTCGCGGCCACGGCGAGAAGATCGTGTTCGATTTCGACGATCCGATGGGTGCCTCGACCTGTGTCGCCTGCGGCGAATGCGTGCAGGCCTGCCCGACCGGCGCGCTGATGCCGGCGACGCTCGTCGACAAGAACAACGTGCGCAGCGAATTCGCCGACCGCACCGTCGACTCGGTCTGCCCCTATTGCGGCGTCGGCTGCCAGCTCACCTACCACATCAAGAACGACAAGCTGCTCTACGTCACCGGGCGCAGCGGGCCGGCCAACGAGAACCGCCTGTGCGTGAAAGGCCGTTTCGGCTTCGACTATGTCAGCAATCCGCAGCGACTGACCCAGCCGATGATCCGCAAGGACGGCGTGCTGAAAATCCCGCACGAGCAGATCGACCCGTCCAATCCGTGGACGCATTTCCGGCCCGCCAGCTGGGAGGAAGCGCTCGACCGCGCGGCTGAGGGCTTGAAGAAAATCCGCGACCGCGACGGCTCCAAGGCGCTCGCCGGTTTCGGCTCCGCCAAGGCCTCGAACGAAGAGGCCTACTTGTTCCAGAAGCTGGTGCGCGCCGGTTTCGGCACCAACAATGTCGACCACTGCACGCGGCTATGCCACGCGTCATCGGTCGCGGCGCTGCTCGAAGGCGTCGGCTCCGGCGCGGTGTCGGCCACCTTCAACGAGGTGAAGAACTCCGACGTCATCATCGTGATCGGCGCCAATCCGACCGAGAACCATCCGGTCGCCGCCACTTTCTTCAAGCAGGCGGCCAAGCGCGGCGCCAAGCTGATCGTGATGGATCCGCGCGGGCAGGCGCTCAAGCGCCATGCCTGGCGCATGCTGCAGTTCAAGAACGGCACCGACGTGGCGATGCTCAACGCCATCCTCAACACCATCGTCAGCGAAGGGCTGCACGACAAGCAATATGTGCAGACCTATGTCGAGGGCTTTCCGCATTTCGCCGAGCACGTCAAGGATTTCACGCCGGAGGAGATGGCGCCGGTCTGCGGCATTCCGGCCGACACGCTGCGCGAAGTGGCGCGCACCTTCGCGCGCGCGCACTCGGCGATCATCTTCTGGGGCATGGGGGTCTCGCAGCACACGCACGGCACCGACAATGCGCGCTGCCTCATCGCGTTGTCGCTGATCACCGGACAGATCGGGCGCCCCGGCACGGGCTTACATCCGCTGCGCGGCCAGAACAACGTGCAGGGCGCCTCCGACGCCGGCCTGATCCCGATGTTCTTCCCCGACTACAAGTCGGTGGAGGCCGCCGACATCCGCGGCAAATACGAACAGGTCTGGGGCAGCAAGCTCGACACCAAGAAGGGGCTGACGGTGGTCGAGATCATGAAGGCGGTGCACGCCGACGTGATCAAGGGCATGTACATCCTGGGCGAGAACCCGGCGATGTCCGATCCCGACTTGAATCATGCGCGCCAGGCGCTCGCCCATCTCGAGCATCTTGTCGTGCAAGACCTGTTCCTCACTGAGACCGCGGTCTATGCCGACGTGTTCCTGCCCGCCTCGGCCTGGCCGGAAAAGGATGGCACGGTCACCAACACCAATCGCCAGGTGCAAATGGGCCGCGCCGCGCTGCCGCTGCCAGGCGAGGCCAAGGTCGACTGGTGGATCACCCAGGAGATCGCCAAACGCATCGGCATGAACTGGAATTACACGCATCCGAGCGAAATCTTCACTGAGATGGCCTCGCTGATGCCCTCGCTCAACAACATCAGCTGGGAGCGCGTCGAGCGCGAAAGCGCGGTGACCTATCCGTGCGACGCGCCCGATGTGCCTGGCCGCGACGTGGTGTTCGACAAGGGCTTCCCGCGCCCGGGCGGTTTCGGCAAGCTGGTGGCGGCCAAGCTCACGCCGCCGGACGAGACGCCAGACCACGAGTACCCCTTCATCCTCACCACCGGCCGCCAGCTCGAGCACTGGCACACCGGCGCCATGACGCGCCGCGCAACCGTGCTCGACGCGCTCGAACCGGGCGCGACGGCCGCCGTCTCGCGCGGCACCATTCAACGGCTCGGCATCAAGCCGGGCGACATGATCCGCGTGACCACGCGGCGCGGCGAAGTGGAGTTGGCGTCGCGTCAGGACGACGCCATACCCGACGGCGTGGTGTTCATACCCTTCGCCTTCGTCGAGGCGGCGGCCAACAAGCTCACCAATCCGGCGCTCGATCCGTTCGGCAAGATTCCGGAGTTCAAGTTCTGCGCCGCGCGGGTGGAGAAGGCCGAGCCGCGGCGCGAGGCGGCGGAGTAGGGCTCATGCGGCGTGGCCCGCATTTTCCTTTCCCTCCCCCGCTTGCGGGGGAGGGTGGCCGGCTCTTGCCGGCCGGGTGGGGCGCCGCGCACTTTCGTATCATATGAGAGGATGAGCGCTCGGCAGCGGCGCCCGATAGGCTACTTCCGCTTCGAATCCGCCGGACGCCGACATGTTCATTGCCGACGCCCTGTGCTGGCGAGCCGGGACGGTCACCGCCATGGCTGCTTTTGCGCGGCGAGCAGCGGCTATCACCGGCAACGAATCGAGCGAGCTCCACTCGGCCCGGTCTTCCCATCGCAGAGTTCGAACGAGGAGAGCCTCATCCATCTTGACCTTATGCGTCATCCCGCAATGCGGGCAGTCTAGACGCATCGTACAGCCTCGCGCTTTCGCCAATGCGAGCGTGCGGTTGTCGGTCCACACGCCTGTGCCGATGGACTTGTTTGTGTGAGCACACAGGAACTGCAGCTCGGACAACAGGCTGTTTTCGTTTGCCGCCGCCAGAGCATTCGCCGGCTCGGCCCGGCTTGGGCGGCCATGGCTGAAAGGCAGGTCCTCTACCGTCCGCATGTTCACACTCGGCGATTGCCACCAATGACTCTTGATCGAGCATTGAAGCGAGCAGATTCCCTCGGCTTTGATGTGGATCAAAGCCTGCCATTTCAAAAACGCCTTTGGTGGCGACGGAGGCCAAATCTCCATGGTGAAGTGGCTTGCCGAGGCCGAGTGGCGCCCTATTGCCACGGCGCCTTTCGACCGCGAACTTGAACTAGCCGTTATTGGCTATGACGGCACGCACGCGCTCGTTTTTCCATGCCGCCGCATTGCAGGAGGATGGATCGACGCGGGCAGCAAAAAGCGCCTTGAGGTCCAACCAACACACTGGCGCGAATGGTCGCTGAAGCCCTAGCTCTCTCGTTCTATTCTCGGCGGGTCGCCCTCCAGCGAGGCAAGTTTTGCCTCTTCCTCGGCAAGCAGCCGAAGCAGCGTTGCACGCCTCGCATCGTCGGTCTCTTGCGCCAGCAGCCGGCGAAAATGCTGGATGTTGAGCCGAGCTATCGTCTTTGGCATGGGTCCCGCATTCCCATTCCAATTCCCTGCGCCCCGGCTGACAGTACAGGCCCGCGCCTACGTTGGCTAGTTAACAATAGCAAACGGTCGGGCGCTGCTTTGTGCGCCCTGCTGCCGTTTTGAGTTTATGAAATCTTTATTTTGACCGGGTCGAGTCATTATCCGACTGAGGCGAGACCCCGCTCCCTCGGTCACTTCCGGTCCGATCGCAAGCCCACCGTCGAGGACCAGAACGCGGTCTGTCGCGATGGGCCAGAGGCAGAAATGAAAGACATCGTCGTCAACATCGGTTTGACGACCGCCTTGCATGTCGCCTTCGCCGTCGCGGAGAAGAGCACCAGCCGCCATGCTTATGCAGTTTGGCCGACCAGAAATACACCGATAAAAATGAGGACAAGTCCGGCAATCCTCAGCGGCGGTAGGTGTTCCCCTAAAATAAGCACCGCGGCCAGAGGCACGACGGCAAAGACGAGAGCGAACAAAGGCTCCACTACACTAAGTTCCAATTGCCGCAGCGAAATCACATAAAGCAATCCAGTAGTGAGGGCCGCAACGAGCGCCGACCAAGTCCAGGGATCGAGCATCATCGATAAGAGGTAAGACGACCAAGAAGCCGAGCTATCTTCCCCTAAAGCTTGAATCCGAAGTTTAAGCACAACATTCGCATATGCCATTAGCACCACGGCGATGGGAATTAGCCACAGGCTCCTTGCTCCATGAAACATTTGTTGCTCCGAGCTCTTTTTGTGACTTTCGGCATCGCGAGCCATTTTTCATTGATCCTCGTCAACCAAGTCTATTGCTGTGTGCGGTTTGACGACCCGGCTTTGGCTGCGGCATGGCTTATATCAACCACAATTGAAAGCGAGCGATCTGCGGCGTCACGGCTGGGGGTCAGCCCAATTCTCGGTTCCGCACTCGGCGGCATTCAGTCGGTTAAATAGGCTTCACGCGCGCGGTCGGGTGCGTCGGCGATTTCATCAGGTTCGTTTTCTGGAATTGCGACGCTTAGCTTGCACACGAGACCGGTCGGCGCCTTTGCCTACCCTACGCTCGCTCAATCGATGTCTGCTTCGCTGCGAAAACGATCGCATTGCCGCATACGGCGAAATGACGCGAAGGGCCATTAACGACCGAATAGCGTAACAAGGCGCCGCGGCAAGAGCATTATTTTTCGATCACCTCGTCAGCGAGGGCGAGTAACGTTTGAGGTATGGTAAGGCCGAGCGCCTGGGCAGTTTTGATATTTATGACAAGTTCAAAGCTGCTGAGTTGCATGACTGGCAAATCGAAGGGCTTGACGCCTTTCAGGATTTGGCCCGCATAGATGCCCATTTGTCGATACGACGACGTGATGTTGGTGCCGTAACTCATAAGTCCTCCGGCAGATACATATTCACGTTGCTCATACACAGCCGGAATAGCGTAGCGGGCTGCAAGCTGGACGATTTGATTGCGCCGGCTGTAAAAATACGGGTCCGCTCCGACGATAAGCGCGCCAGCGCGTTCTTGCATCATCGTCTCGAAAGCTGCATTGATCTCGCTCTCGTCAGTAGCATTGAATAATAGGAGATTCCGCTTGATGCCGTGGGCGGCATTCTGCACTTCTTGAGCTGTCGCCTTGGAGGGCGGAAAATTCGGATTGACTAGTAGGGCAATCACCGAAGCGTTTGGAATTATCTCACTTAAGAGTCCTAGCCGTTTGACCGCCAATTCGGCGGTGAAAATATTGACCCCGGTAGCGTTACCGCCCGGTCGGCTGAGACTCTTGACCAATCCGGTTTTAGAAGGATCGCTGCCGACGTTAAAGACAATCGGAATTGTCGAGGTGGCGGCTTTGGCGGCAAGGGCCGGCGCGTCGCCCCCACCCGTAATGATCACAGCTACTTTAAGTCGCACCAAATCGGCGGCCATCGCCGGGAGAAGATTGTAATCGCCCTCCGCCCAGCGAAATGAGATTGCGACATTCTGGCCTTCTCGAAAGCCGACTTCCTTCAAACCTTGACGAAAAGCAGACACCAAGTGCGCAAGTGTTTTTGCTGAACCGACATGGAGGAACCCAATGACCGGCGTTGGACTTTGCTCGGCACGCGCAACGAGCGGCCATGCAGCCGCCATACCGCCCACAAGCGTGATGAATGTGCGCCGTCGCATCGGACTCCCCGAGGTACAAAAGTATATCATGCCAAACGAGCGACGTCCGCTATGGGTCCATTCGCCACTGCGCGGCCAAGGATCGAAGCCCTCCCCTGTCTATTCGACCTCGAAAGCGGACTTTCGATCGCTCGGCGACAAACACTGATTCAGCCTGCGTTGAAATCGACAGGACGTAGCTTGACAATATTCCTATACCGGACTATATTCTCATGCATCCTCCCCATTCCGAGGGCGTTCTCATGAGACGCAAGGAGGGCGGGGGAGGATGCGGCGCCCGCGGGCAAGCCTCGTAAGCTTGCGCTCGGGAGGCCCCGGGACCCGATCGGGCGGCACTACGACCGCTCCGCAGGGAGCCTGCTGGACTGGGATTGGCGCAAAACGCCTCGTCCCAGGAAACGCGGACCCGGGGTCAGAAATCGCCGCCGTGGAGCGCCGAGGGGCGAGCGTGCCGATCGCAAGGCGCGCGCCGCCGCAAGGCGGATGATGTGGCGCCGCTCGGCGCTCCATCCCCTCGGGCTCGCCCGAGGGATACGGAAAGGCCCGGTGGGAAGCCGGGAGAGGCTACGGCGCACCCCGCGCCGCAAAGAATAGGGGCGGCGGAGCTTTGGCTGAAGGGTGATGTTTCAATGCAGTGTCCGGCTCTCTTCGCCCACGACGCGCAGCTCGATGCGGCCGATCAACTCGGCGCGCAGATTCTCGCTGGCGCGCATCGCGCCTTCGGTCTCTTTCCAGGTGGTGGCGTTGGAGCCGAGCAGCACGAAGCCGCCGATCACCGCGGCGAGCGCGCCGATGCTCATGAAGGCGACAAAGGGAATGATTGTGATGAGGGTGAGCACGAGCCAGGCCGCGCCGGCGGCGATCGCGACTTTGGCGGAGAGCGACAGCTTGCGGCAGCGCTCGATCGCTTCGGCAAGCTCCTCGATGCGCGCCTCGATGCGCGCGATGTCTTCCGGCGTGGGTTCGGCGTCCATGGCGCCGCCAGCTTAGAGCATAATTCGCTTGCGGTGATCGATAGCGGCGGCCGTTGGCCGCGTTCACTGCGGCGGCTTGGCGGTGATCGCGATGGAGGCGTAGTAGGCCGCAAGATCGGCAACATCGGTGTCCGAGAGCTGCTTGACCACGATCGACATCATCTCGTTGTTGCGCACGCCGTGACGGAAGTCGTCGAGCGATTTGATGAGATACGGCTCCGGCTGGCCGGCGAGATTGGGCGCCTCGGGCAGCTTGGAGAGGCCGTCGAGCCCGTGACAGGTCTGGCATTGCATCGCTTTGCGCTTGCCCGCGGCCGCATCGCCGGCACGGCTCGGTGCGATGCCCGCGGCGGTCGCGAGCAGAACGGCCGCACCGATCGCGATGCCGGTGCGCGGGAGCGGCGGAAGGATCATGGGGTGAATTCGGTGAGCGAAGAAACGACCCCGGCTTTGCTCCGGGGCCGCTGGCGTTGGTTGCGCCGTCTATTTGCCGTCGTACCAGATACGATAGACCGCACCCACCAGGTCGTCGGAGACGAGCAGCGAGCCGTCATAAAGCTGCGCCACGTCGACCGGACGGCCGTTGTAGATGCCGTTGTCGTTCCAGCCCTCGGCGAACGGTGTCGAGGGTCCGGCGACATGCCCATCGGGTTTAAGGAAGGTGACCATGACGCGCGCGCCGACTGGCACGGTGCGATTCCACGAGCCGTGTTGAGTCGAGAAGATCGCGCCGTGATATTTGGCCGGAAACTGGTTGCCCGTGTAGAAGGTCAGCCCCAAGTCGGCCGCATGCGCGACCTGCTCGACTTCCGGGAACACGATGTCTTTCGGCGGCGTGTCTTTGGCGTATTCGTCGGTGCGGGTGTGGCCGCCGCCGTAATACGGGAAGCCGAAATCCTCGCCCGCCTTGGCGATGCGGTTCATCTCTCCCGGCGGCTTGTCGTCGCCCATGCCGTCGACTTGGTTGTCATTGCTCCACAGCGTCTTGTCCTTCGGATTGAAGTCCATGCCTTCGGGATTGCGCATGCCGGTTGCGTAGACTTCGCGGTTCTTGCCGTCGCGGTCCATGCGGATGATGCCGCCCATGCCGATCTTGTGATAGAGCGCCCACTTCTCGGGCGATGGCACGTTGAAGGGCTGGCCGAGCTGGATGTAGAGCTTGTTGTCAGGCCCGATGCGGCATTCGCGGGCGGTGTGGTTGTAGCTCTCCTCGCTCTTCGGAATGAGCTCGCCCTCGGGGACGATCGGCACCGCCACCACGTCGGCGCTCTCGTAGAAGAACTCGGCTGCCGGATACATCAGCACGCGGTTCTGCTCGACGATGTAGAGGAAGCCGTCCTTCGAGAAGCACGGGCCGTTGGGAATCTTCTTCGGCAGCGACGGCGCGAATTCCTTGACGTCGTCGGCGGTGAAGTCGCGATCGCGATCCGTTACGACATAGACCTTGCTCTTGCGGGTGCCGACGAACAGCGCGACGCCCTGCGGCCCGACCGCCATATGCCGGGCGTCGGGAACGAGCGCATAGAGACCGATATGAAAACCGGGCGGCAGCGTGATCTTGGCCAAGTCTTTCTTGACGTGATCGGCCATCGGTCCGGTTTGTGGGATCGTCGGCCAATCGCCTTGCCATCCGGATACACGAAATTCGCCGAGCTTGGTGAGCGTATCGTCGGCCGCCGCCGTGCCGACCGCTCCGAAAAGCGCGGCAATGGCAGCCGATGCCATGAGCAGCTTCTTCATCTAGTCCTCCCCAGGTTATTCCGGATCTGCGAGATCGATCTGCACGTCGCCCGCGATCGCAAATCGTACCGCTCTGCGCGGCGATACGTCGCGCATTCTAGCAAAGCGCGCTCGTTACGGCCATCGGCGTGTGTTACGGCGGGCTTGCGATCAGGAGGGGCCCTGGATGGTATTTCGCCCACCTTTGAATTGGCGCGTTTGCATGGGCCGGCGAAATGCTGCGCACGCTCGGTGCCGACAAGAATGAGATGTCCGGCACAAAGGCCCGGTGGCGCGATTGCGACCGATCAGGCGCAGCGAAAAATATTATCCGGCATTTATGCGCAGTGCCGAGCGCTTAGTGCTTGTTGTTGGCATCGGTCGGCGCGCGCATGTTCTGCCACGGGTCGATGCGCGTCACCGTCTGGCCCTGGTCGGTTCGTCGCAGCGTGGCCCTGTATTTCTGGTCAAGCTCCTCGCGGTCCTTCTTCTTCATCTGTTGATCGAGGATGATTGGATCGTCCGAAATCTTCTGCGCGAAGACCGGGCCGGTCAGCAACCCCAGCGTTATGACGCCGATTGCGATGCGTTTCATGGCATTGACCCCGACAGCGATCGAGCAGCAGGTTAACACGGCGGCAAGGCCCGCTCAATCCGATGAAATCCTTGCACGATCGGCCGCTAGACTTGCTATAGGTTTCAGGCTTATCGATGGCGGCCTCGCGCCGCCCAAAAAAGAGGTGGGAATGTCGCTTTCTCACGAATTACCGATATCGCCCGACCTCGGCCTGGAGGCGCCGCGCCATGACTGGACGCGCGAGGAGGTGCGCGCGCTGTTTCTCCTGCCGTTTCCCGAATTGATGTTTCGCGCCGCGCTGACGCATCGGCAGAATTTTGATCCGACTGAGGTGCAGATCTCGACCTTACTCTCGATCAAAACCGGCGGCTGCCCGGAGGACTGTGCCTATTGCCCGCAGGCCGCCCGCTACGACACCGGCGTCGCCGCCGAGAAACTGATGAGCCTCGACGGCGTGCTGAGCGAAGCGCGCGCGGCCAAGGCCGGGGGCGCCTCGCGCTTCTGCATGGGCGCCGCCTGGCGCAGCCCGAAGGATCGCGATCTCGATTCGGTCTGCGCCATGGTGGAAGGCGTCAAGGCGCTCGGCCTGGAGACCTGCGCCACGCTCGGCATGCTGACCGCCGACCAGGCGCAGCGTCTGAAAGCGTCCGGCCTCGACTACTACAATCACAACCTCGACACCTCGCCGGAATATTACGGCGCCATCATCTCGACCCGCGCCTATCAGGATCGCCTCGACACGATCGAGCATGTGCGGCACGCCGGCATCCATGTCTGTTGCGGCGGCATCGTCGGCATGGGCGAAACGCTCGAGGATCGCGTCGGCATGATCGCGACGCTGGCGAGCCTGCCGCTGCATCCGGAAAGCGTGCCGATCAACATGCTGGTGCAAGTGGAAGGGACGCCGCTTGCCGGCCGGCCCAAGCTCGATGCGCTCGATTTCGTGCGCACGATCGCGGTCGCCCGCATCACCATGCCGGGCTCGGTGGTGCGGCTCTCCGCCGGCCGCGAGGACATGAGCGAGGAGACGCAGGCCTTGTGTTTCCTCGTGGGCGCCAACTCGATCTTTTACGGGCCGAAGCTGCTCACCACGCCCAATCCCGAGCGCGACCGCGACATGCGGCTGTTGGACAAGCTCGGCTTGAGGCCGATGGATTAATTGCATACGGACGCCGATTTTTCGGCGTGCTCGTAGGCAAATCGAGCAAGATTTAGTCAGCCCGGCAAAGCTGTAGAACCGCAGCACGCGTGCATCGTTCCTCCGCCAACCGTCCATCCGTTTGCCGCAAAATGCCAAATCGCCGCCGCGTCGGCGGAAAAGCAGTATGGCATGGTGATTGCTTCGCTTGACGTGACTACGTGCATTGGGGCTGATGACGAACGCCGTGCCGGCGCATGCTTTGCCGGCGCTATCGGCGCCGGCTCGCGTGAGCCGGAAAGGGGGACCATGACCATCCTGATTGGCGCCGAACCTGAGCCGATTAACGTCGCGCTCGAACGCACCGCGCTCCTCATTATCGATATGCAGCGCGACTTCCTCGAGCCGGGCGGGTTCGGCGAAACGCTCGGCAACGATGTGAGCCTGCTTAAGGCCGCGGTGCCGCCGCTGCAAGCCGTGCTCGCGGCGGCGCGCGAGACCGGCATTCTCGTCATCCACACGCGGGAAGGCCATCGCCCCGATTTGTCCGACGCACCGCCGGCGAAAGTCGAGCGCGGCTCGCCGAGCTTGCGCATCGGCGCGCCCGGACCGATGGGGCGTATCCTCATTCGCGGCGAGCCGGGCCACGACATCATCCCGGAGCTCTACCCGATCGCCGGCGAGCCGGTGATCGACAAGCCGGGCAAGGGCGCCTTCTACCAGACCGATCTCGATCTGATGCTGCGCAATTGCGGCATCGAGAACCTGCTGGTCTGCGGCGTCACCACCGAAGTCTGCGTCAATACGACCGTGCGCGAGGCGAACGACCGCGGCTACCGCTGCATCGTGCTCGCCGACTGCTGCGCGTCCTATTTCCCGGAATTTCACGACATGGGTCTGAAAATGATCAAGGCCCAAGGGGGTATTTTCGGTTGGGTGTCGGCCTCACAGCCGGTCGTCGTCGCCCTGGCCGCGGCAAGCAAGGCAAGGAAATCGGCATAACGGGAGCGGATCATGAGCGCGGCGATCGCCTCGCTTACGCGGCTGGTGCGCCGCGTGTTGCGGCCTTGAATGGCGGGCGGCGTCCGCGCAGGATGCGCGCCCCGCATGACAAGTCCCGCCCCGACATTGCCGTCCGACACAGTGCCTAAGCGTCGTCGCCGCCGCGCTTTCGACTGGTCGACCGCGACCATCGCCGCCTTGGCGCTCTCGGCCGCCGCCACCGTCTATTGGCGAGATGGGGCGCAGCATTTCCTCGCCATTCTCGGCGGCGATGTCACGCTGTTCGGCGAAATGTTGCCGAAGGTATTGGCCGGCTGCCTGATCGCCGCCTTCGTCACGCTGCTGTTGCCGCGCGAAGTGGTGGCACGCTGGGTGGGCCATGAATCGGGATTCTCCGGCCTGCTGATCGCGGCGTTTTTCGGTTTTCTGCTGCCGGGTGGCCCGATCACCATCTATCCGGTGGCCGGCGCCTTCCTCGCCATGGGCGCCGATGCCGGCGCAGTTGTCGCTTTCATCACCTGCTGGACGCTGTGCGGCTATACCCGCGCGCTGGTCTGGGAACTGCCGTTCTTTGGGCCGCACTTCGTGATCTGGCGGATAATTGCCGCGCTGCCGCTGCCGCTCATCGCCGGTTTGCTGGCGCGCATGGCGTTGCGCGCGGGCTTTGCGCGCGAGAACAAAGACTGATGACGCTGGCCATCAACATCCTGTTGTGGCTGATCGTCTTCGGCCTCGCCTTCATCGCCGCCTTGCGCGGACGCGCGCTGCTCAACGACGGCGCGCGCGAGGGCGCATGGGAATTCATCCGCCTCCTGCCGCGCATCACCATCGGCGTGGTCGGCTCCGGCTTCATCGCCGAAGCGGTGCCGAAGGCTCTGATCGCGCCCTGGCTCGGCCCGGAGTCGGGTTTCCTCGGCGTCATCATCGCGACGCTCGGCGGCGCGCTCACGCCGGGCGGGCCGGTGGTCGGCTTTGCCATCGGCGCCGCCGCGCTCAAGAGCGGGGCCGGCGCACCGCAAGTGATCGCCTATTCCACCGCTTGGGCGCTCTACGCCATTCACCGGCTGGTCATCTGGGAAGTGCCGCTGATGCCGCCGCGCGTGGTCTGGCTGCGCGCGGCAGCCTCATTGCCGCTGCCATTCATCGCCGCCGCGCTCGCCATGGCGCTCGGACAGCCGTGACGGCAATTAGCGCCGGGCAAGTCCGCAATATTTGCTATGGCCGTTGTCCCAGCAGCCGGTCCGCATGCACACGGATCGACGCGTGCGGCAGTTGGTGACGCAATTCGTGGTGACCGAAGGATTGGTGAATTTGGGACAGAGGGCAATGCACTTCTGCTCCTCGCCGCTGCATTGCATGGCCGCGGCGAACGCGCCTTGCGCGCCGAGCAGAATGAAAACGGCGACGAGCGCATAGCCGGCTTTGATGGTCACGGCGCTGGCCCTCGCTAGTGGATCGCCTCGCCGACGCGCGGCGTGATAGCGCCGCGGTGGCGGATAACCTCACCGGCGAGCTTATGCGCGGCGGTTGCCGCATCGATGGCGCTGCTTCCGGCAAGGCGCGCGGCGAGATAGCCGGCATTGAAGCCGTCGCCGGCGGCGGTGGTATCGACCGGCACCACGACTTCGGGCACCGGCACCATCTCGCGCTGGCCTGAGGTTGCAACCAGCGCGCTGTTCGGCCCGTTCTTCACCACGATCTCGGCGACACCGAAAGCCTGCAGCCGCTCGATGGTCGCCTCTGGCGAGGGATCGCCCCACAGCACCGCTTCGTCGTCATAGGCCGGCAGTGCGATGTCGACACGCTTGAGCGCCTCGGCGAATACCGTGCGCGTGCGGGTGAGGTCGCCCTTCCAGCCGCGCGGGCGGAAATTGCCGTCGAAGGCGATCTTGGTACCCTTGCTCCGCGCCAACTCGATAGTCGCGAGCAGCCGGCCGATGCCGGTATTGGAATAAAGCGACAACGTGATGCCGGAAAAATAGATCAACCCGGCGCCGATCAAGCCCTCGGCGATGCGGCTCCATCTCGGCAATTCGAACAGTTCACGCGCCGGCGCGGCATCCTGCCAAGCGTAGCTTTTGGTGCCGCCCTTGCCGTCGGATTCGATGAGCGCGAGCCCGGGCAGGCGTCCGGCCTCGCGCAGGATCAGATCGGTGGCGATGCCTTCCGCCGACGCCAGCGCGACGATCGTATCGGAATAGGGATCGTCGCCGAGCGCGCTGGCGAAGGCCGCGCTCGCCCCGGCGCGGGCGAGATAGATCGCGGTGTTGAAGGTGTCGCCGCCGCACGAAAGCGAGAAGCGGCCGTCGGCGCCGCGCGCAAGCGTAATGCTCGCCTCGCCGACGCAAATGGCGCGTTTAGCCGGTTCGGTCATAGCCGACTTCTAGCACGTCGGCACGCGAACGTCTTGCGCGCAGGGCGGGCATGCCCAAGGCCGCGAAATAGCCGAGCGCGCTGATGAGCGAGATGCAGAAGCTCACCGGCCAGTCGGTGTGATAGGCGACGGTGATGCCGAGCCAGGCCTCGGCCAAGGCGAGCGCCCCGGCGAGCACGAGCCCGCTCCACAGCCCGAAGCAGAGCCGCTGCGCAGTGGCCGGCGGTCCAATCATCAGCGCGAACACCAGCAGCACGCCGACGATCTGCGCGCAGGCCGATACGGCGAGCGCCACGATCGCTAGAAAGGCGGTGGAGACGAAGCGCAGCCGCACGCCCTTGGCCTCGGCCAATTCCGGCTGCAGGCTGGCGAAGATCAACGGGCGCATGATGGCGGCGAGCGCGGCGAGCGTGATGACGCCGAGCACGGCGAGCGTTGCGATCATCGCGTGATCGACCGCCAGCACATTTCCGAACAGGATCGCGGTCGCCTGCGTGGCGAAGGCGGTGTAATAGTGCAGGAACAAAAGCCCGAAGCCGAGCGCCAGCGCCAGCACCACGCCGATAGCAATGTCGCGGTTGCTGATACGCTCGCTCAGCAAGCCCATGACAATGCCGGCGGCGAGAGTGAAGCCGACCAGCCCCCAAAGCGGCGCCAGGCCGATCAGACCGGCGCCGGTCGCGCCGGCAAAGCCGATATGGGAGAGCGCGTGGCCGGCGAAGGCTTGCCCGCGCATGACCAGGAAGTAGCCGACCAAGCCTGATACCACCGCCACGATGCCGGCGGCGGCGAAGGCGTTTCTCATGAAGTCATAGGCCAACATGGTGCGCGCTTCTTCTCCTTGCCCGCGCGAGCGCTTGCGACCGCGCCCCACCACGCGCGAGGGCGCGCGAGGGGAGCGGAGGGGAGAGCGCCGCGCTTAAGCAAGACATCATCTCAATTGGACTCGCTCAATGGTGATGATGCTCATGCTGATGCCCGTGATCGTGCTCATGCACGTGCTCGACATGCTCGACATCGCGACCGCGCGACATCACAAAGATGTGGCCGTCGGCGCGCACCACGTGGATTTCGGTGCCGTAGAGCGCCGAGAGCACCGGCGCGGTGACCACCTCCTCGACGGTGCCGAGCACCGCGCGGCCGTTACCGAGATAGAGTACGCGATCGAGCGTGCCGAGCAACTGGTTGAGCTCGTGCGCCGAGAACAGCACGGTAATGCCGCGCTCGCGGCACACCTTGCGCACCACGTCGATCGCCACTTCCTGGTGGCGCTGGTCGAGGCTGATCAGCGGCTCGTCGAGCATCAGCAGCTTCGGCGAACCGATCAGCGACTGCGCCAGCAGCAGCCGTTGCCGTTCGCCGCCCGACATATCGGACAGCGGCCGGCCCGCCAGACCACGCGCACCGACGGATTCCAGCGTCTTGTTGATCATCAAGCGGTCGGCGTGAGAGAGCCTCGGTAGACCCCAGCGCTCGCCATTAAGCGACGAGCCGACGAAATCCAGGCCGCGCACCCGCAAGTCCGGCAACACCGTGCGGATTTGCGGCAGATAACCGATCGCTGGATCGCCGCGCTGCGGCGCACGGCCGAACACGCGCACGCTTCCGGCGCTCGGTGCGATCAGCCCGAGGATGGCGCGCATCAGCGTGGTCTTGCCGGAGCCATTCGGGCCGAGCACACCGATGAATTCGCCGCCGCGAATTGCTAAGCTTACATTCGACAGGACGCTGCGGCCGCCAACCTCGATTTTCGCATGGTCGAGTTCAATCACATTCATGAAGACGGGCCTGCCAACGCCTTCTGTGTATCATTGAGCTGCGTCAGCATCCAGTCCTGATAGGTTAAGCCCGGCGGTGCGGTTTCGGTCACGCCGACCACTGGAATCTTGGATTTGTGAGCGAGATCAACCAGGCGCTGCACCGCCTTGTCGGAAGCCTGCTTGTTGTAGAACATGACGCGGACCTTGTGGTTTTTGAGGTCCTGCTCGAAAGCGGCAACATCGCTCGCGCTCGGCTCGGTATCGTTCATGATCGAGAGCTGAAAACGCTCGTTGCGCATCTTCAACCCGAGTGCCTCGGCCATGTAGCCGAACACCGGCTCGCTGGCGGTGACGGATGAGCCGGCATATTTGCCGCGGATCGCGGCGATCTTCTCGTTGACCGGCCCGAGCGAGTTCACAAATGTCTTCAGCCGCGCGGCGAAATCGCCTTTGTGGGCGGGATCGGCTTTGCTGAAGGCATCGGCCAGCGCCTTGGCGGCTGCCGGCATGGTCGCCGGGTCGTACCATAGATGCGGATTATCGCCGGCCTTCTTGCCCACAAGCTCAGCGACGGTGATCACGACGCGGCCGGGACGCGGCGCGGCGCTGATCAGCTTGGCCATCCAGGGGTCGTAATCGGCGCCGTTGAGGATGGCGATTTGCGCCGCCGCGACCTGCTTGACGACGCCCGGCGTGGTCTCGAACAGATGCGGGTCCTGGTCGGGATTGCTCATGATGCTGGCGACTGTCACCCGGTCGCCGCCGACCTGGCGGGCGACGTCGCCGTAGAAATTCTCCGCCGCCACAACGGTGATCTTTCCGTCGGCGGCGCGGCCGCTCGGCGCGGCAACGGCCGCAACGGCGAGAGCGAAGGCAAAGACAAAGCTAGTGAGTGTTTTCATGACGGGACGCCTTTGATCGGCGCAGGTGCAGGGGCAACGAGCCCAACCAATGTAACAATATAACATATCAAAAGGCAAGCCCGCTGCCGGCCGCGCGGAGTAAATTGTTCGCTAAAAATCGCCCATTCATTTTAGTCGATAACCCGGCATTCACCTATTTAAAGGCCGCCGGGTGGGAAACGGCCCCTCTCTTCAATGCAGTTCAGCAAGTGGTAAGGGGGACAAGGCTAGTCTCGGCCGCTCGAATTCGCGCGCCCGATCGTTCTTTATCCCACGGCATGAAACAAAACGGCTCCGGCATGAAGACGATCTATAGCGCTCTTGCCAGTTTGGTCCCGCGCTTTGCGCGCCACCAGGGCGGTAACCTTGCCATCACCTTCGGCATCATCATCATACCTGTGACCCTGACTGTCGGCGTCGCGGTCGATTACGGCTATGCGAGCCGGACCAAAGCTGCGCTTGACGCGCTCGCGGATGCGGCCGCCCTCTCGGCGGTCACCAAGTCGGCACTGGATCTCTCAGCCGCCGACGCCAAGACAGCGGCGCTGAATATGTTCGAAGCGCAGGCTGCCGCCATCAGCCGAATTAAAAGCAACACGGTCAATGCCACCATCACGGAAAGCAACGGCGTCCGCACCGCGGTCATCGATTACACCGCCGTCGTGCCCAACGCTTTTATGGGCTTGGCCGGTATCGATGAGCTCACGCTTAACGGCGAGTCGACGGCTACTTCCAACATTCCGACCTATATCGATTTCTATCTGCTTCTGGACAACACGCCGTCGATGGGTGTGGGCGCGACGACGAACGATATCGCCACCATGGTCAGCAATACGTCCGACCAATGCGCTTTCGCCTGTCACGATCTAAACGACGCCAACAACTATTATAACCTTGCGAAGAAACTCGGCGTGACGACGCGCATCGATGTTATGCGTCTAGCGACTCAGCAGATGATGGACTCCGCGACTTCGACCGAACTGGTCGCCGGCCAGTATCGCGCGGCGATCTATACCTTCGGCTCATCCGCCACGACGGCCGGTTTGAGCACTATTACGCCGCTGACGGCGACGCTTTCGAACGCCAAGGCCGCAGCCTCGAACATCGACCTGATGACGGTTCAGGGGCAGGGCCAGAATAACGACCAAGACACCGACGTCGACAGTGTCTTGGCTGCCATGAGCAACAAGATTCCGGATCCCGGCACGGGCGTAACCGAATCGTCGCCGCAGAAAGTCCTGTTCTTTGTCTCCGACGGGGTCGCCGACGAGAATAATTCAACATCGTGCTCGCAGCCGACTACGAACGGGCGCTGCCAGGAACCGATCAATGTCGCCCTGTGCACTGCGATCAAGAATCGCGGCATCAAGATCGCGGCGCTCTACACGACTTACCTCGATTTGCCGACCAATGCCTGGTACAATAAATGGATCTCACCGTTCAATCCGGGACCCTACGGCCCTTCGGTCAACAGCCAGATCGCTGCCAATATGAAGAGCTGCGCCTCGCCGGGATATTACTTCGAGGTCAGCCCGACCGACGGCATTCCCCAAGCCATGTTGACGCTGTTCAAAAAGGTGGTGGAACAGGCGCGGTTGACGAAGTAAGCGCCACCTCCCGCGCTATCGCGCGCGGATATGGCCCTCCTTGACCACGCGGGCCCATTTGGCGATTTCCGCTTTGATGTAGTCGGCGAACTCGGCCGAAGTCATCTCGACGCTTGCGGCGCCTTCGCGCGCGAACTCCGCCTGCAAAGCGGGCGCCTTCAACGCTGTCTGCACGGCCTTGTACAGTTTATCGACGATCGGCGCCGGCGTGCCGGCGGGCGCCACGATGCCCCACCAATTGTTGGCCGCGTAGCCGGGCACGCCCGCTTCCGCAATGGTCGGCACGTCCGGCAGCACCGGGCTACGCTTCTCGCCGCCGGTCCCCAGCGGGCGGAGCTTGCCGCTCTTGATAAACGGCGTGGTCTGGATCAGCGAGGAGAACATGATCTTGACGTGCCCGGCGATCACGTCCTGCATCGCCGGCCCGCCGCCTTTGTACGGCACGTGCACGATATTGACGCCGGCCGTCAGCTTGAACAATTCACCGCCGAGATGCTGGAAGCTGCCGATGCCGGCCGAGGCGTAATTGAGTTCGCCCGGCTTTTCCTTGGCGAGCGCCACCAGTTCCTTCACCGATTTGACCGGCAGCGTCGGATTGACCACCAGCACGTTCGGCCCGGTAGCGAGAATGGAAATCGGCGTGAACGACTTGATCGGATCGTAGGGCAGCTTGTGCAGCGCCGGATTGACGGCGTGCGCGATCGAGATGATCAGGATGGTGTAACCATCCGGCGCCGCCTTGGAGGCGGCCTCGGTGCCGATCATGCCGCCGGCGCCGCCGCGATTGTCGACGAAGACCTGCTGCCCGAGCGCCGTGCTGAGCTGTTGGGCAACCAGGCGGCCGACGACGTCGTTGCTGCCGCCGGGCGGGAACGGCACGATCATGCGCACCGGTTTATTCGGATAATCGTCGGCGAAAGCAGCGGAAGCAAAGGCCAGCAGCAGAGCCGCTGTCAGCGACAGCAATTTTTTCATGATGTGCCCCCGAGTTGAAAGTTTAATGCCAGTACGGCGGATAGTCTGTGTTCTTTTGTTCGGCGTCCAACAGCCGCAGCATGGCCGGCCATTCCAACACGCCGTACGGCCGCCGCGTGGCGGGCTGATAAAGATGCGCCGTGTGCGCCAGCACGTTTTCGCCCGGCATGACGAGCTCGGTGCGTGCCGCCATGCAATCGACCTGCGAGCGGCATGACAATTCAAGTTGATACATGGTGTTGAACGCCTGCTGGATGGTCGCGCCGCAGGTGAGCAGGCCGTGATTGCGCATGATCATGGCGTCGTGCGGGCCGAGGTCGCGCACCAGCCGCTCGCGCTCGTCGAGCTCCAGCGCCGGACCTTCATAGTCGTGATAGCCGATATGGCCGTGGAAGCGGATCGAGGTCTGCGACAAGGGCAGCAGCCCGCATTTCATCGCCGCCACCGCCATGCCGGCGCGGGTGTGGGTGTGCAGCACGCAGGTGACATCCGGCCGCGCTTTATGAATGGCGCCGTGGATCACATAGCCTGATTTGTTGATGTCGTAATCGGTGTCCGGCTTCCACAGGATGTCGCCTTCCACGCTGATTTTGACCAGGTTCGAAGCGGTGATTTCCTTGTAGAGCAGGCCGTAAAGATTGATCAGCATATGATCATCGGTGCCGGGAATCTTCGCGGTAATGTGGTTATAGATGAGATCGGTCATGCCGTATTTGTCGACCAGCCGGTAGCAGGCGGCGAGATCGAGCCGCGCCTGCCATTCCTCCGGCGAAACCTGATCCTTGATCGACTGGAAATCGGTCGAGTAGTTCATTGACGTTTCCTTGGCGTTTCCATTCTCGGCGGGCGTTGGGCCGCCTTGTCTTGGATGGCGAGCATAGCCTTGAGGGCGGGCCGGCACCAAGCCCATTTCGATCACCACGACGTCAAGCTGTTGCAAACGTCTAACCGCCCCGCAATTATCGTGGCAAGTTTTCACGTGGTTGAATGGGAAGATACCGAAAGCGCGCCATGCCCCTCATCGATGTCCACCAGCACGTCATTCCCGATGTCTACAAATCCGAGCTCGCCAAGGTCGGCGTGCTCGGCAGCGGGGAGAATCCTTGGCCGGCCTGGAGCCTCGCGCGCCAGCTCGAGCTGATGGACGAGAATGGCATCGACGCGGTGTTGCTATCGATCGCTTCGCCCGGCGCCTATTTCGGCGATATCGCATTCACCAAAAATCTGGTGCGCGCCTGCAACGAGGCGATGGCGCAGATGGTCGCCGACCATCCCGGCAAATTCGGCGCCATGGCGTTCGTATCTCTGCCCGATGTCGAGGCGGCCTGCCGCGACGTCGAATATGCGCTCGATACGCTTAAGCTCGACGGCGTCAATCTGCAAAGCCACACCGGCCCGCGCTATCTCGGCGATCCGGAAGAGGATGAGCTCTATGCCGAGCTTGACCGGCGCCGTGCGGTGATCTTCGTGCACCCGCAGCGCCCGACTGTGAAAGGCATGCCACGATATGCCTATCCGGCCGGTTACACCGAACTCACCTTCGATACCACGCGCGCCATCACCAATATGCTCTATACCGGCATGCTGGCGCGGTTTCCCAATATCCGTTGGATCATGCCGCACATGGGTGGCGTAACGCCGTTTCTCTTGTTCCGGCTGAGCTACATCGAGCACGATCCGAAAGTGCGAGACAAGCTTCCGGACGGCGTCGTCACCTACCTCAAACGGCTCTGGTATGACGTCGCGCAATCGCCGTCCAAGCTGGCGCTCAACGCGCTCATCGAACTCGCCGATCCTTCGCGCATCCTGTTTGGCACCGACTATCCTTCCGCGCGGCCGGCCGAGAAGGTGATGCGCGACACGGTCGCCGCCGTGCGTTCTTTTGACGGCTTTGACGAGGCGCTGCGGGCGAAGGTGATGAGCGGCAACGCGCAGGCCCTGCTGCCGCGTTTTGCGGATTTGGCATGAGGCCCTTCGCCGCGGGTTTGGGGCAAATTCACAGCCGTCCCGGGCGCATTACCAAAAGCGCCAAATTATCCTCGGGTCTTAACCTTCATACAAAGAATTTCCAGCAAACTCGGCGCAATCGAGAACCGGGACCGCATCCAATGCCTGCGCTTCTGACTCAGCGTCCGAGAAAGGCTACTTATCAACGCGGCACAGTGCTGTGCCACAAATGCTCGGCGCCGATCCATATCCACAATCTCAAAGAGCTGGCCGAAGAATTCTCGCTACGCTGTACGAAATGCGGGGCCCGCGGCCTCTATCACAAGCGCGGGCTGAATATCGAGCTCATGCCCGAGCGCCGCAAGAAGCCGCGCCGCTAAGCGCGACAGGAGGCGCTGCGGCTTCAGCCAGGACAGCGGTAATTAGCCGTTCGCGTGCCAGCATTGCGTTGGCATGCGCACAAGCCGAGCGCTGACGGCTGCCCAAACAGTTTTTGAATTTCCGATTTTTTAACTTCTGATGGCGGACGCTTTTTACCCTTGCAACGTCGAGATTCCGCTCAAAACGGGTTCCATAAAAACTTCCGATTAACTACTATTTTTTACAACTTAATTGGGCGCCCAAGCACCTTGGCCGGCCAAAACGAAAATTGCAGGACCCAATAATGGCTGGCGCGGTAAGCATCGTCAAAGAAGTCGAATCGGTTTTGCGTCAGGCCTCGGCCGATCGCCGGGTGGACGTACTGCGCCGTGTCACCGATCTTTTCGTCGGCGACGCCGAACATTTCACGCCCGAGCAGACCGAACTGTTCGACAGCGTGCTGGGTCAGCTCGTCGCCCATATCGAGAGCCGGGCCGTCGTCGAGCTGAGCAATCGCCTGGCGCCAATCGCGCAGGCGCCCGCGAAAATCGTGGGACATCTGGCGCGCCACGACGATATCGACATTTCCGGCCCGATTCTGTCCCAATCCGAGCGGCTGACCGACGACGATCTCGTCGAGATCGCCAAGACCAAGGGCCAGGCGCACCTTGCCAAAATCGCCAGCCGCGTCAGCTTGAGCGAGACGGTGACCGACGTGCTGGTCGATCATGGCGATTCCGACGTCGCCCACGAGCTCGCGAGCAATGCCGGCGCCCAGTTCTCCAAGATCGGGATGGCCAAACTGGTGCTGCGCGCCGATGGCGACGATCGCCTTACGCATTCGATCGGCCGCCGCGCCGATATCGGCCCGCACCTTTATCGCCAGCTGCTCGCCCAGGCGACCGAGACCGTGCGCAGCAAGCTTTTGTCCTCGGCGCCGGACAGCCAGCGCGACATGATCCGGCAGGTCATGGCCGACATCGCCGCCCAGGTCACGCCCAAGACAGACGGGATGCACCGCTATCCGGCCGCGCAGCGGGTGATGAAGCCGATCAGACAGGACACCGACCTGGTGCAGAGAAAGATTACTGAATTCGCGAATATGAGATCCGTGGGCGAGGTGATCGTCGGACTGTCCATCCTGAGCGGAGCGCCGATCGAGCAGATCGACCGCTTGTTCCATGCGGCCGCCGGCTTCGGCCTCATGGTGCTGTGCAAGGCTTTGGCATTCGAATGGCAGACCGCCTACATGATCATCATGGCGATGCCGGCGGCGGCGAATAGGGAAGAAGCATATTTCAGTGAACTGCGCGAGCAATACGCCGCTCTCTCGGTGGCTTCGGCCCAGCGCGTGCTGCGTTTCTGGCAGGGCCGGCAAAACGCGGCAAGGAATTAGCAAGCCGCTCGGTCCGCTCAACTTGCGGCCGCCGACGCCGCACGATCAGCCGGCAAGCACATAAGCAAGGAGCACGGCGAAGCCGCCCACGGCGAGCGTTGCGTGCACGCCGATCAGCGTGTTGGTGATCCGCCGCTGGCGCAGCCGTGCGGCCACCATCGCCGCGCCAAATAACGCCGCCAGCGCGAGCAGGACTGCGGCAATCATGGCGAAGGAAGCCGTACCCTGCGCTACACCGCGCGGCGGTCCACGCAGGGAAAGCAGCAAACAGCCGAGCCCGCCGAGTGCGATCAGCCCGTGAAGCGCGCCGAGCGGCCAAGCCGGCCTCGCGGCGCCTTCGCGCAGATGCAGGAACGCAAGCCCGGCGCCCAGCAACACGGCGATGCAGAGGGTGATGAAAGCGGCGGTCAGCATCAGTTTGCGCAATCTGCGCTAAGCCGCCTTTGTGGCGATCATACAGGCGGTCGGGGCGATCGAGCGTTTGTGCGGTCGGCGCCTGCGAACCCGCCGCGCTAATGCATGCTCATGCCGCCGCCGGGCATGAAGGTCGGCAGGCTTTGCGGGAAAATGAGCACCGTTAGGCCATAGAGCATGAGTGCAACGCCCGCCCACCGGGCGATGCGCTCGCCCGCGGCCAGCGCCTTCTCGGCATAAACCAGCAGGGTGACAATCGCCATTGCCGCGATGTTCATGATGCCGAGCGGAAACAGGATGAGAAACAAAAGCCAGCAGCAGCCGAGGCAGAAGAATCCGTGCTCGAGGCCCATACGCACCGCGCCCCATGTTCCATCGCGCCATGAGGTCAGGATGAAAGTGATCGGCGTACGGCACTTGGCGAGGCAGGCATATTTGAGCGGCGAGAGCTGGTAGGCCCCGGCAATGATCAGCACCACGCCGCCGATGCGCGCGGCGGTCGCCGCCGACAAATTCGCATAGCCAGCAATGGCCTCGGCGGCCACCGCGCCGGCATAAGCGAGCACGCCCGAGGAGGCCCACACCAGCATATAGGCGGCCACGAACACCCAAGTCGACACGAAGGTCTCGCCGCGTGCCCGCTTGCCGGCCTGCACCTGATGAAATGCCAGGATCATCGGTGCCGCGGTTGGGAACATCATGGCCACCATCATGACCACCCAGACGATGAGAAACAGCGGCGCCCGCATGCCCATGGTGGGCGTGTTCATCGCCATGCCCATGTTCATCTGCTGCCAGACGAGCATGGCCCAAGCCGCGGCGGCGATGGCGATCAGCAAGGCGAGAATGATGTTTCGCTGCAGCAGCAACGAGCGTGTTCCCGCGTCGGCCATGCGCAAGCCTTTGCCTGTTTGCTCTTGTGCGCGCTCCGGGCGGTCTACTGGCCGGACCAGTTGATCGGCGCGTAATGGCCGTTGCGGCCGGAATTGTCCCAACGCATGCCGTGGTCGCTGAACGTGTTGCCTTGCATGCCCACGGCAAAAGCCAATTTTTCCGGATTGACCGGATGGCCGGTCGAGGCCCACATCTCGCCGCCCTCGCGCATGGTCGGCAACGGCTCCACCGTCATTTTCAGGATGTCGGGGATTTCCGCCGAGCGCTTGTTACCGTCGATCCGATATTTGATCGGCACCTTCTTGGCCCCGAGATTCGTCTTGATCATAGGCGCAAAGAGCGCCATCGGCCCGCCGGCGGCGCCGGTGAAGATCGCGCCGAGCGCCTCGGTTCGCTTGTCGTCGGCGCCCTCGTCGATATAGGCGGCGGCCGTCCAGTTGCCCTCGGCCATGGGGCCCGGCGTGTGGGCGACGACCACGACATTGAGGCCGTCGAGCCGGACATCGCCGTAATTGCCGCTATCGATATGGAAAATCAGCGCCACATCGCAGACGCCTTGCGTCGGTTTCGCGGTGAGTTGCGCTTTTGTCGACACCAGGCAGGGACACACGACGCTGCAGTTGCAGTTCTCGAAATAGTCGCCCGATAAACGCCATGCAGTTGCCATCGCTGCCTCCTGTTTGCGATCGACGCTTCGTTAAACGGCTCGCCTCGCCAGTGAATCATATTGCGGCGGTTCATCCAAGACAGCATTGCTGCCCTAAGCGGACGAACGGGGCGGTCGCGAAAAACGATAGCAAAGTTCTATCGATCGTCTTGGTGGATCGAGAAGAGCAAAACTGCTCGCGATCCGTGTGCGCCCGGGATTGTCATTCGCGCATTGCTGACATGCAAAAGTCCGTGCGAGTGGGACGCCACAATCATGCAATCGTTGGACGTACGGTCTGTGATCGGGGCGTTCACCTTACCGCACATTTCTATCCCGCAGACCGAACGGAGGTCCGACGGCGTCACCCGCCGTCCTACGCACTAACGAGCCGAGAAACGGCCGAGTCATAACAAACTAAGTCGGGGAAGAAACATGACGTGCATCCAGCATGTGGCGTCTTTTATACGCGCACCGAAACTCACCAAGCCAAAACTGCTGCAACTAGGTACGGCGAGCGCGCTTGCGATTGCCGTGCTGACAGCGGCGCCTGCCGCGCAGGCCCGCATCACCAAAATTCAAATCCTGAATCGAACGACGGCCTTCGGCGGCTACTCGTTTCCCAGTGTTGGCCAGTACGAAGTGATCACCGGAATTGCGAGCGGCGAGGTCGATCCGAACAATCCGCAAAATGCGGTGATCACCGACATAAAACTCGCGCCGAGAAATCCCAACGGCACCGTCGGTTATCAACACAACTTCTACATCTTGAAGCCCGTTGATCTGCACAAGGGCAACCACAAGATGATGTACGAGCCGCCCAATCGCGGCCGCAAAACGTATCAGACGCTCAACAACACGCCGACGGGCACGAACGATCCGGCGGCGCTAACCGATCCCGATGCCCTCGCGCACTCATTCCTTTGGACGCGCGGCTACACCACGGTGTGGAGCGGCTGGGAGAATAATCTCGGCGACTTAACGAGCACGACGGCGACTGCCAGCTTGCCGGTCGCGCATGGTCATGAGGGCGCGACCATAACCGGCCCGGCTTACGAATATATTGTGACGGGTAACAGCTCGTACCAACTCACCTATCCGGCCGCCACGGCAAGCCAGGACCCGTCGAGCGCGAGGCTGACGCATCGCATTCACCTGGACGATCCGCCCGTTCAACTTCTGGCGACGGATTGGTCGTATACGGATGCGACCAATACGGCGATCAAATTGACGTCAGGAAATTTCGTCAACAACGACATCTACGAGTTCTCTTACATAGCCAAAGATCCGACGGTGAACGGGCTCGGACTTGCGCTCATCCGCGACTTCGTCTCGTTCCTACGCTATTCGCGAGCCGATGATTTCGGCACGCCGAATCCGCTCGCCGGCGACGTCACGCGCATCTACACGGAAACATCATCGCAACCGGCGCGGACGCTCAACGACTTCACGCATCTCGGCTTCAATGAAGATGAGCACCATCGCAAGGTATTCGATGGGATGCTGCAGTGGATCGGCGCCGGCGACGGACTCAACATGAACTATCGCTGGTCGCAAACAAGTCGTACCGAGCGCAATCGTCAGGACGAGCTTTACCTCGAAGGGCTGTTCCCCTTCGCCAACCAGACGACCTACGATCCGATCTCGCACACTGTCGACGGCCGCTACAAGAAGTGCGGCGAAAGTCACACCTGTCCGTTGGCGATGGAATTCTATTCGTCCAACGAATATTGGGTGAAGGCCGGTTCGCTGATGACCACCGATCCGACCGGGCGATTCGATCTGCCCGATCAACGGGAAGCACGCGTGTACTTGCTGTCCAGCAAGCAACACGGCGGCGCCGGCAACCCAGCCTCCAAGGGCAGCTGCCAGCAGTTCCTCAACCCGCTCGACTCCGCCCAGGTGCAACGGGCGCTTTGGGAAGATCTCGACCAGTGGTCGACGCACAATGTCGCGCCACCACCGTCGCAGGTGCCGAAACTGCGGGACGGCACGCTGGTGCCGCCACTACCGCAATGGCGCGTTGGATTCCCGAATATTCCCGGCGTCACCTATACGGGGCTGAAGACCACGCGCTACAGGTTCAACTATGGACCGCACTTCTACCAGACCTACGTTCCGACGATTAATCCGCCGGTCATCACGCCGCCCTACGAGGACAACCCGGCAAACGGCCCGATCTACCCGAGCTATGTGCCGAGGACCGACAAGGACGGCAACGACATCGCCGGCATTCGGTTGCCGGAATTGGTCGTGCCGCTGGCGACTTACACCGGCTGGGCGCTGCGAGCGGCGCCCTGGGCAAACGACGGCTGCGAAGGCTCGGGACAATACATCCCATTCGCCAAGACGCATGCCGAACGCGTTGCCTCCGGCGATCCGCGGCTGTCGGTTGAGGAGCGCTACCACTCGTACGACAGCTACCATGACCAAGTGATACACGCGGTCGACCAACTGGTGCGCGCGCGGTTTTTGATTTGCGACGACACCGACGCCATGGTGGCGCGGCTGCTGCAGGCGGGGCTCGATGCCGGCGTGCCGGCACCCTCGGTCATCGATCACTCGCATGATCAAGTGCCGGCTTGCTTCGGCCACGGGTATCATTAGGCCTCAAAACTGAAAGCAGGCGATCGGGTGGCGAGCTTCCAGCTCGCCACCCGATTTAGTTGGCACGGGGCGCGTCGATTTAATAATTGTCGGTGATTGCTTTGCCGGGTATCTGTGCGGCGACGACGCTAAGTCGACGCAGGCATCCAAACCACGAATGGAAGGGATTTCGAATGTTCCGCGCGCCGTATGTCTTAGGCCTGATCCTCTCGCTCGTTTCGATATCGGCCGAGGCGGAGCAATATCCCGACCGCTCGGTGAAGATAGTCGTCGGTTACGCCGCCGGCAGCGGACCCGACATCCTGGCGCGCACGGTGGCCCAGCAACTGACCGCCGATCTCGGCAAATCTTTCTATGTGGAGAACCGGCTGGGCGCCAACGGCACGATTGCCGCGCGCTCGGTCGTGCAGTCAAAGCCGGACGGCTACACGCTGTTTTATACGTCGAATGGCATCGCGCCGACGCCTTATATCTATAAGAATCTCGGTTACAACGTGTTCACCGACTTCAAGCCGATCGCCACTATCGGCCTGCTTGATGGCCTGTTCATGCTGGTCGATGCGAAATCGCCGTTCAAGACGGTGCAGGAATTCATCGCCGCCGCCAAGAAAGACCGGTTACCCTATGGTTCTCCCGGGGTGGGCAATGGATTGCACCTTGCGACCGAGCTGTTTAGCAAGGCCGCCGGCATCAAGATGCAGCATATTCCTTATAAGGGCGTCTCCGAGGTGATGACTTCGATGCTGGGCGGCAACGTGAACGTGATGTTCGCCTCGCCGCCTTCGGTATTGGGCCTCATCAAAAGCGGCCGCGTGCGCGCGCTCGCCTTCACCGGGACCGAGCCGTTCCCGGCGGCCCCCGACGTGCCGCTAATGACTAGCGTCCTGCCTAATTTCGCGCCGATCGGCTCGTGGGGCATTTTCCTCGCGCCAGCCAAGACGCCGGAGCCGATCGTCGACAAGCTCAATACCGCTATTCGTGCGGCATTGAACAACCCGAAAGTAGCGAGTGTCGTGCAGCGCGACGGCTATATGCCGGACAATCGCAACGTAGCGGAAACCGGCGCCTTCTTCCGCAAGGAAGTCGAGGCGACAGCCGACGCCGTGAAAGCCGCCGGCACCCAGCCGCAGTGATCCTGCGCGGCCGTTGACTTGGCGCTGATTGCTGCGGTTAGCCCGCCTTACCCGACAGCGTGCAGCACTTTGCCGGCCGCCGACACTGGCTTGCTGCTGATGAGCACGAAAGCGATGATGCAAACCTCTTTGCCGCGGTTGACCCAATTGTGGATGGTGCCGCGCTGTACGAGCACGTCGCCTTGTTTGAGGTGCACTGTCACTCCGTCATCGAGTTCCATGTCGATCTCGCCGCTGATCACCACCGCGTAATCGATCGAATCGGTGCGATGATTGCGCGGGGTCACGCCTGGCTCGTAACGCACGACGCGGAATACTGTACCACCCTCGACTGTCGTCTTGAAAGTGCCGGTGGTCGGATCATTAAATCCATCATTGTCGACCGGAAAGCCCTTGGTCGACCAGACCACACAGGACGAGGCCCCAGGCCGATTGGAGATCACGTTCTTGGCGATCTCGTCGATCTCGACGATAGCGCGGCCCTCGGAATTATGCCCAGTGACTACGCGGCGGATTTGCAGGCTCATTCGCTGTTCCTTCCGTAAGCTGATTAGAATTGCTCAGCCGCGCTTTAGGCGGGCAGGGCGACACCTTCCATATTTTTGAGAAACGTGGAGAAAATCGCGGCCATGCGCGGCTCGACCTCGCGCCATTCCTTGCGATCCCATTCTTTGAGTAGGTTGTCGTCGGAACGCTTGGCGACCACGTCGTCGTGCAACTCGCTATTGGGGATGAGGGCGGCGGTCTTGCGCGCCGTCGCGGGGGTGTGGATGACATCGTTGCCGGCGATGATGCAGGCCGGGCGCACGATCGAGCGCAGCTCCGCCTCGGTCGCGCCGACAATCGGCAAGCTCGCCGACTCGAGGAAACGTTCGCGCCAAATGCTCATGACCTCGATGAACCTACTGACATCGGTCGCCAACAGCCGCTCGAGGTTCGACGGCCGCGCCTTTATGCATTCGCTGAAATGCTCGCTGTCGGCGACCGCCTTCATGGCGCCGGCACGCGCCATTTTGATGAATTGTCCGTAGTAGTTCTCGGCCAACCGGTCGACCGCCTCCTGCCCGCCCGTGACGCGCCAGAGCAGCAGGCCGCGCAGCGCTTGCGGGTGGCGTAAGGCGTAAAGGATGGCGAGCCGCGCGCCGGAGGAAGACCCGCCGACCACCATTGGCAGCGCGCCAAGCTGGGCCCCGAGCTCGTGCAGGTCGTCGGCCCATACTTCATGTTCCGAGCCCGAGCCGTCGAATGCAATGTCCGATACGCCGCAATTGCGTCGGTCGTGGAGCAGCACGCGGTAACCGTTGACGGCAATAGCCTTTGCCAGATCGACCAACTCGCCATACCCCCGCCGGCTGCCCGGCGTCAGCGCGACGAAGGGACCCCGGCTCCCGAAGATTTCGTAGTTGAGGCAAACTCCGCGAACTTGCGCTTCAGGCATCGTGCAATTCCATGTCGGGGCAACGGCCGCCAGGCGGGCGAGAGATGAAGCAGCCGGGCGCGATAGCTGCGCCGTTCGGCCACTTGCCGTCAAGATTTTCCGCTTTGATGCGCGGGTGGCGCGGCGGAGCCTTGCCACCCGGCTTTTATGTTAGGTGCGTCGAGGCTCGGGCCTGCATTTGGTCAAGACGAGGCATTCGACGGGCTCGCGGTAACTAGCGGCGTGCCAAGCAGGAGCGCTCAGCCCGAGGTCTTCTTGCGCAGCTCTTCGACTTGGTTGGCGAGTTGACCGACTTGCTGGGCCAAGCCGGCCACGGCCTGGATAACTTGCTCGATCCTGGGATCCGGCTTGGCGAAGGGATCGTACGCCACGGCATCGGTTTCCTGCTTCTCGGCCTTGTATTCCTTGATCTCGCGTTTCTCGGTCTTCTCGTTCTTTTCCAGCTTCTCGTGCTTTTCGCCCTTGAGGTCCTTTATCTCGTTCTTGTCGAGCTTCTCCTGCTTTGCGTCTTTCAGCCAGTCTTTGGCCACTTCCGGGAAGGGCTTGTCGAAGAAGTCCTTCAAGGGAGTCTTACCCACTTCGAAGGGGGACTTGCTGCTTGCCATGCCCAGGATGGCTGCGAGATCGCGCACGCGCAATTCGGTGATCGGCATGTCGGGCTTCAGCCGCACTTCAGGACGTTCTTCTTGCGATACGAAGGGCTGCTTCTCGCTTGCGTCTTCCGTGCCTTTCTTAGGGTCTGCCATGATCGTCTCCTCTCGCTGAACATTGTCCGCGCTTAAAGTGGATGGTCTCGCTTCGAAGGCCCGTCGCGGCGCTCATCACACGGCCGCTCTTCTTTGTTCGTCGGGGATTTGTGTCACGCCGCGATGGAGCAGTTCGGCAAGCGCTAAGCTGATCGGCTGCCCGGCATGTTTCTCGTAGTAGAGGAAGCCGGGACTGGGATTGACCTCGAAACAGTAGAAATCGCCGTCCGGCGTTTCCTTGAGATCGATTCCCGTCAGCAGCAGATCGAGCTCGCGCGCAATCCGCAGACACGCCTGTGCGATCGCCGGCGGCAATACCGTCGGCTCCATTTCGACGTCGAACCCGTCGCGGTGGGCGTAGCGATAGTCGACGGCGTGGCTGTGCACGCGCGTGGCGAACAGCTGATCCCCGACGGTGTGCACGCGCACGTTCTCGCCCGGAATGAACGCTTGAAACTGAGCCGGACCGTGGCGCAATAACGAAAGCCGCGCCAGCTGCTCCGGCTGCAAGCGGCGGACGATGGAGCGGATGCCGCTCAGCGACTTGTAGATCACCTCGCCGCGATTCTCGTCGTAGAAGTCGCGCGCCGCCTGCGGATCATTGGTGACGAGAGTCGGCGGAATTTTCAGCCCGCATTGGCGCAGCAGCAGCGCTTGATAAACCTTGCTGTTGTTCGACATGCTGCCCGGCAGCCGGTTGACGACCGTACAGGGCAAATCCTCAATCAGGACCATCAAGCCGGTGTCATATTCGGAATACATCGCCGGCACGGCTTGCTGCGCGATGTTCGGCAGCGGCACGCGGCCTTCCGGGCCGAGAAAGCGGCAATAGACGCTGGTCAGTTCGTCGAGATCGAGCCGCCAGTCGGGACCGCAGATAGAGCCAGCCGGGCCCGAGTCTTGCCACTGCCAGCTCACCTGGAAGCCGGCCGGATAGCTTCCCAGATCGAGCAATCGATAAGGATATCCGCATTCCGCCAAGCGGGCGCACACCAGTTCTGTCACGCTGTCGGCCAAGCCGCCGCAAAGGAGGATCATGCGAGGCTCCTTTGCCGCATCGCCGTGCTCTTGCGAGCGACGCTTGCTTGCGCCGTGAGTTGGTCGGCTAGCCGTTCGGCAATCTGCCAGCGGGCGGCTTCGCTAAAACCCATGAGAGTCGGGCGCGCTTCGACGGCGACGACGCGGACGCCTCTGGGTGTCGAAGCGAGCGCGAACTCCATGAAAGTGAGGCCCGCTGCCGCGGCGAAGCGTCGCACAGCCGGTGTGAGACCGGCCATTTCGCGAGACGGCGTGCCCTCCCACACCACATGTGCACCCACGACGCAGACCGGTTGCACCGGCCCATGCGGATAGCTGAGTGAGACCGGCGAGCAGCGCTGCAGCGCGGCAAGGCCGCTCCAATCTTTCTCGCCGGACACGAGGTAGCGTGTGTCGCTGGTGAGCGGTCCGTAGACGGCGCCCGTTACTCCTTCCAGCGCGAGACGCTCGCCGAAATTGCGGGCCTCGCTCTCGACATTGGTCACCAACGTCTCCAACGCGGGCAATCCACAGCGCCGCAGCAGCGGCTGCCAGGAGAGAAGCGAGACATTCGAGCGATACCAGAGCGCTGCGGAATATCGGTTGACCACCGGGCAGGGCAAACTCCACAGCCAGGCGAGCAGCGCGGCTTGCGTCTCCGATTGCATGTAAATGAGATCGTCGGCTTGCCAGCCGTCAGGCTCGATCCAGCCGGCGCCGCGCACGAAAACGCCGGCGATCTGATCATCGCGCAAGGGCGGCTCGTCGCCCCAGGCGAACCCGCTCGCCGATTGGCCGTCGGTCAGCCGCCAAGAAAAGTGCGAGGGATGCGCCAAAGGATTCGCAATGATGCGGATCGGAAGGCCGCGCGCTTGCAGCACCTGGCTGACGTTCAGACAGCAAGGATCGTCGGTATGGCCCAGCAGCAGATGCACAGCCGTCACCCCCTGCCCAAACTCAGGTGAAGATCACCATGGGGCAGCGCATGGCATGCGTTGAGCGAAAGCGAACCTCAGCGCGGATTGTCTACGCGACAACTGTGGCAGATGTATTGCCTGACGAGTGTGACGGCGCTCACTTCGCGCGACTCGATGTGAGCCATTCAATGCCTTGCGGTATCAAAATACTTCATCGCACACACGCAACGAGACGCGCGGCCGATACGGCGGCGCCCGTTGTATTGAGCCAAGCGACGGGCGCCCTAATGGCTCGCGGCGATGCCGGCCTCTTTGATGATCTTCGCCCACTGCGGCCGCTCGGCGTCGATCGCCGCCTTGAACTCCACGGGAGAATTGGCGACCACCTCCATCCCAATTTTGTTCAGCTTCTCGCGCACGTCCGGCATGGCCAGGACTTTCACCGAGCCTTGGTGAATTTTCTCGATCACGTCGGGCGGCGTTCCGGCCGGCGCCATCAGGCCGATCGAGAGGATCGAGACAAAGCCCGGATAGCCCAATTCGATCATGGTCGGCAGCTCGGGCACCGCGGCAAAGCGCTTGGGCGAGGTGACGGCAAGCGCGCGCACCTTGCCTTGATGCACCAGCGGCAAGAGCGGCGCGATGGCGCCGAAGAACATGGTCAGCCGCCCGGCCAGCAGGTCGGTGATCACCGGCGAGGCGCCGCGGTAAGGCACATGCTGGATGTCGAGATGCGTCATCGCCTTGAATAGCTCGCCGGCGAGATGCTGCGTTGTGCCGACGCCGGCCGACCCGAAGGTCAGCTTGCCGGGATGCGCGCGCGCATAGTCAACCAGTTCCTGCACGCTCTTGGCCGGCACGCTCGGCGGCACGACCAGAATGTTGGGCGAATAGACCGCCTCGGAGATCGGGATCAGGTCCTTGTTGGGGTCGAACGACATGTGGCTGTAGAGACTCGGATTGATCGCGAGCAGGGCGTTCGAGCCCATCAGCAGCGTGTAGCCGTCGGGCTTGGACTTGGCGACGCGATCGCCCGAGATATTGCCGCCGGCGCCCGGAATGTTCTCGACCACCACCGGCTTGCCCCAAATCTGCGCGAGCTTGTCGCTCATCACGCGCGCGATGATGTCCACCGGTCCGGCCGGCGCGTAGCCGACGATTATTTTCACCGCGCGGTCCGGGTAAGCGCTTTGAGCAAATGCTGTGCCCGCTGTCGCTCCGACCGCCAATGCGGCAGCCAGCGCGGCGGCGAATTTTGTTTTGATTGTCATCGATTCCTCCCCAATTTTTATCGGGCGAATATAGCAAGCGCACCGCCCGGTTTGGCAATGACGGCTTCCGCAGTTAACTGCGGTCCGCTCCGGTCATTCGCCCTGCGACTATTAGACAGCCGCGCAGCCTTGACAGCGCACGCGGCCCGGTCCGAGAATGCACATTCCGAATGAGACACGGAGGTTCGCATGACACCACCGGGTCAGTATGCCGCGACAATCTCTGTCGCAAGCGTTCGGGCGGCAGCGTAGCGGCGAATTTGCGAACGGCACGCGGGGCGCGGCCGTCGCGGGTCGCATCAGTCAGGCAAGACCCCAATTCGGCCGCCCCCGACGCGCAGTTTTTGCGGAGCGAATCCGTCGTGCTCGTCATTCAGGGCGCGAGCGAACGCCTCCGCGTGAATCCTAGCCCGCTGGCAAATCACCCGCCCTGACGCTGCGCGATGTGGCGCACGACGCCTTGCCGGCCTTCCTCCGTCTCCGCTTGCCAGACGTTCTTGTGTGCCTTGTGCCTTTCCGCGTCCCATTCATGCGCCACGCTCTCGCCCATGAACACGACGAACACCTCGCAGCCGTCGGGATATTCGTAGGGCCCGTGCAATTCGTCCCAGCCGAACACATAATCACCGGGCCTCAAGTCTTTGCCGGCGACGCACATGCGCCCCTTGAGCACGACGATCGAGTGCCAGCTTTGGTGCGCATGCGCCGGCTCGACATAGCCGGGCGGAAAGCGGACCTTCATGTCGATCCGCCCCATCGCTTTGTCGTGGCCGAATATTTTCACTTCCACACCCTCGGGCAGCTTGAGCACGGATTGTGAGCCTTCCTGCCATGGGATTTCGTCATCGTGGATGGCGCGGAATTTGTGATCGTAGGCCGGTTGCTGGCTGGGCTGCATCGTCTGCTCCGTAATTTTTTTATGGTATGCTAGGTCAAGCGCCCAAGAGAAGCCGTGAATCGCCGCCGACCTGAAGGCGGGCGCCGTCAGCGCGTCAGCACGATGAAGCCGGTATCTTCGTCGGTCTCGTCGGACAGCGTGTTGTCCGACACGATCAGCGAGGAGCCCGGCACGAGCATGGCCGAGATCGGAGCCAGCGCTTCCGGCGACAGCGTGATGCGGTCGAGCGCTTCGGCGGCGCTCGAAGCCTTCGGCTCCGGCTCCTCGACTTCTACGATTTTGCGCCCGTGCCTGCGCTTGACGGTGTGATGGCGGTAGTCGCTTGGGATCGTGGTCACGTTCCAGCGCATACCCTTGCCATTATCGGTCAGCGCCATGGCGGTGTAGACATGGGTGCCGATCGGGCGGTCGGGGTCTGCGATGGTCACCGGCAGGTCGAAGAGCTCATTAAAACCCTGGCGCACGAAGACGCGGCCCTGCTTGCGGCTGACGAATACCGAAATGGGGCGCGCCGGTCCGCTCTCGATCTTGGGTGCCGCCTGCGGCAGCGGGATAGCGCCGACATCGCCGGTCGTCGCAGCGGTGGCGGCGGCGACATCGGTTACAGGCGCAGAGGTCAAGGGGGGTTTGGCGGCATCGGTCGCAACCGCCGCGGGCTTAATGGCGGCAGTCGCCGTCCGGGCGGCGAGGCTCACCGCGGACTTGCTCGGATCGCCGGCAGAAGCCAGCGCCACAGTGCTCTCGACTGGCGGCTTCGGCACGAACAGTTTGGCGGTCGCGATCTCGACCGGCGCCGTCGGCTCGCGCGTCACGATCACCCGGGCGCCGATCTTCGTCAGGTGAAACAGCCGGATGGCAAAATCTTCCGGCAGGCGGATGCAACCGTGCGAGGCCGGATAGCCTGGGCGCGGCCCGGCATGCATGGCGATGCCGGACCAGGTGATCCGCTGCATAAAGGGCATCGGCGCGCCGCTATAGATGTTCGACTGATGCCAACGGGCCTTGGAAATGATGCTGAAGACGCCCATCGGCGTCGGGTGTCCCGGCATGCCGGTCGAGATCGGCGCCCGCTCGATCAGGCCGTCCTGCCCGTAAAGCGCAAGCTGCTGCCTGGCGATGGAAATGACAATTTCGAACGGGCCCTCCGGCGGCGGCTCTTTGCGCGCGATTTCGTGCTTATGGCGCTTGCCGGCGCGATGCGGCTTGCGATGCGGTTTGGCGGCGGGAGGCCGCTGCCAGTTTGCAAAACCCGGGAAGGACTGCTCGGGAAAACCGAAGAAATCGGCGCCCGCCGGCGCGGCCAAGGCCAGCCAAACAACAAATCCGGCGACCCATGCTCGAGCGTATTCCCTGGCAGACTGCGGCAAGCGGCTGCTCCCCTTCCCCGGCGCATCGAATCACGGCCGGCACTCTACAGCAAGCATTACTCGCGCGACGCGGTCCTATTCCGCGGAATGGTTAACGGCAAGGCCATCCCACGCAACATGGCCGCTTTGTCACGAAACTGCGTGCTGGTTGTACGCGTTGCCCACGGGGGCGAGCCGACTCCGTCAAGAACAAGGAGGAAATCCGATGAAGAAACAAGCCGCGATCGCCTTGGCCGCCGCCATGCTGCTGCCGGGGGTGACATTGGCATTGGCAAAGACTAATCCGCCCGAGACCATCCACATGACAGCCGCGCAGCGCAAAATCGCCTGGAACGACATGAAAGGGGCGGCCGAGCAGAAGGCCGGCAGCTTTGTCCCGGAGATGGGCGCCATCCTGCCCGCCGATGTGAGCATCAAGCCGGTGCCAAAGAAGGCGGCGAGCAAGATCCCCGCGCTGAAGCCTTTCGACTTCGCGATGGTCGAGCACCAGCTGGTGATCGTGAACCCGTCCAACAAAGTGATTGCTTACGTTTTCAAGGAATAACGCGGACGAGCGCGCGACGGCGGGGCGGTAATCCGCCGTCTTTCGAAGGCCGCAAGCAACCCGCTTGGAGCGCAGCGAATTCCGGGGTTACGAGGTTGACCCTGGATTCCGCTTCGCTTATGCGGGCTAGGCTTGCCTATCGAGGGGCGGAGAGAGGCCGATGAACAAGTCCAATGTGACAGCCGAGCAGACCCGGCAGCTCGAGACGCACGCTGCGACCATCGGTCACAATCTCGGCCCGGCATTGGACGAGCACGCGGGCGAAATCCAGGCGAAGGTCGCGGAGCATCCCGAGCTCAGGCACTACGCGGCCGAGATCCGCGTCATGTTCGACATGATGCGGTCGCATCTTTCGGGCGAGTACCTCTTGCCGCAGAAAACGCTTGCCTTTGTCTTCGGCGGCCTTGCGCTGGTCGCTGTGATGACGACAGCCGGGATCGTGACGGAGCCGTTTCCGACGCTCCTGCTCGATGCCGCGGTGCTCGGTTTCACCACCGCCGCGTTGGCCGGCGACATTCAGCAATATGTCGAGTGGCGCGCGGCGCGCGATCCGTCCTACAAGGCAGTGCGGAGCGAACTGGCGGGAAAGGCCTAGGTTGACGCTGCGCTGATTGGCCTTCTGCTGCAGGCTCAGCGGATCTTCCCGGTCACGGCCGCGGCAATCCGCAGGCGAAAAATCTCTTCGCTGTCATCGGCTATCTGCAAAAGAAGGCCCGCGTGCATCTACGGGTGGCGGCGTAGGGCGTTGATTGTAGTGGCTTGTAAGGTGGCTGAGGCGCGGTACGCTCCGAGCCCACCGCTTAATTGCAACTGTGAATTTTAAAGGCGGTGGCATTGCGCACCCTACTTGCGCAGCGAGGACGTCCGCCGCTGACGTTCGGTGGATGAAACCGGAGAGACGCAGCGAGACGCGCCCGCCTTTTGCCGGGTAAAGCAGCGAAGGCTCGAGGGCGCCTAATGGCCTTTTGTACTCGCGCCGTAGATTGCTTATATGAGCCCCGAAACGGAGTCTTATTCCCCAATGCCTACCCCCGACACCGCCGCCAAAATCCCCGTCACCGTGCTCACCGGCTATCTCGGCGCCGGCAAGACCACGCTGCTCAACCGCATCCTATCGGAGCCGCACGGCAAGAAATACGCCGTCATCGTCAACGAGTTCGGCGAGATCGGCATCGACAACGAGCTGGTGGTCAACGCCGACGAGGAAGTGTTCGAGATGAACAACGGCTGCATCTGCTGCACCGTGCGCGGCGACCTCGTGCGCATCATCGACGGGCTGATGCGGCGCAAGGGCAAGTTCGACGCCATCATCGTCGAGACCACCGGGCTCGCCGACCCCGCGCCGGTCGCACAGACCTTTTTCATGGACGAGAGCGTCGGCGCAAAGACCAAGCTCGACGCCGTAGTGACGGTCGCCGACGCAAAATGGCTGAAGGACCGCCTGAAGGATGCCCCCGAGGCCAAGAACCAGGTCGCCTTCGCCGACGTGATCCTGATCAACAAGACCGACCTGGTCAGCGCCGGTGAACTCGCCGAGATCGAAGCCCGCATCCGCGGCATCAATCCTTATGCGCGCCTGCACCGCACCGAGCGGGCGAGGATTGATCTCGGCGAGGTGCTCGGCCGCAACGCCTTTGACCTTGATCGCATCCTCGACATCGAGCCGGCGTTTCTCGAGGCCGACGAGCACGATCATGAATACGAGCACGAGCACGAGCATGATCATGGCGATGGCCATCATCATCATGAGCACGGCGGACTAAAGCACTATCACGACGAGGAGATGCAATCGGTCGCACTGCGCGCCGACAAGCCGCTCGATCCGGACAAGTTCTTCCCCTGGATTCAGGATCTGGTCGCCAAGGACGGGCCGAGCATATTGCGCTGCAAGGGCATTCTGTCGTTCAAGGACGATCCCGAGCGCTTTGTGTTCCAAGGCGTGCACATGATTCTCGACGGCGACCACCAGCGCGCCTGGGGCGGGAACGAGAAACGCGAAAGCCGCATCGTCTTCATCGGACGCAATCTGCCGGAGGAAAAAATCCGTCAGGGATTCGAATCCTGCCTGGCTTGATGCTTGTGCGCGGGCGATCGACAGATTCAACTGTCGTCCGGCGGGGACCCAGTAAACACGAATGGCGCGGTGATTACTGGATTGCCGCTTTCGGGCAATGACGGTCCGAGGAAGAGGCTACGCGCATGTCCGACACCTCAACCTCTCTTCCCTCCCTTGCCGATCGCGTTCGTTCGATCGATGCCGGCGGCACCGTGGTCGGCGTGCATTTCCTCGGCGCGACGCCGGTGTTCGTATTGGGCGAGGAGACGCTGCTGTTCGCCGGTGAGGGCGAGGCCAAGCGTGTCGCGATTCACGGCGGTGCGATTCTGGCGAGCGCGTCCGACGGCCACCGCATCGTCACCGGCGGCGATGACGGCCATGTCGTCGCCACCGACGCGAGCGGCGAGCATCAGATCATCGCTGCCGACGAAAAGAAGCGGTGGATCGACCAGGTCGCGCTCGGCCCCGACGGGGCGGTGGCCTGGTCGGCCGGCAAGACCGCCTTTGCGCGGGGAAAGAAAGGCGAGGTGCGCACATTCGATGCGGCATCAACGGTCGCGGGGCTTGCCTTCGCGCCAAAAGGATTCCGCCTCGCCATTGCGCATTACAATGGGGCGACGCTTTGGTTTCCCAACGCCTCCGGCGCCAAGCCGGAGACGCTGGTTTGGAAGGGGTCGCATTTGGGCGTCACCTTCAGCCCCGACGGCAAATTCCTGGTCACCACCATGCAGGAGCCGATGTTGCACGGCTGGCGCCTGACGGACGGCCAGCACATGCGCATGTCGGGCTATTCGGCGCGCGTGCGCTCGTTGTCTTGGAGCGCGGACGGCAAATACCTCGCCACCTCCGGCTCCGAGCAGCTCATCCTGTGGCCGTTCGAGAGCAAGGACGGACCGATGGGCAAGCAGCCGGCGCTGCTCGCGCCGTCGCAGTCGCGCGTATCCGTCGTCGGCTGTCATCCGCGCCAGCCAGTGGTCGCGGTCGGCTATGCCGACGGCGTGGTGCTCTTGGTGCGTGTCGAGGATGGCGCGCTGATCATGGTTAAGGCCGCAGGGCCGGCACCGGTAAGCGCGCTCGGCTGGGACGCCAACGGTCAACATCTCGCCTTCGGCAGCGAGGCGGGCGAAGCCGGCGTTTTGTCGTTGTAATTGCGGCGCCAATACGCCCCAACAATTCGGCCGCCATTCAGCTTGTCTCACTTAAGTTGCCGCGATCATGCGGAACCGTTCGGCTTGCCGAAAGGTTGTCTCCGTTCAATCGAGGGAACGAAAATGCTCAAGCAGTATTCTTGGCGGCGCTTGGTATCCGGTCTGTTGACCGGCCTCGCGCTCCTGCTCGGCGGGCTGTGTTTACCCATTGTCAGCGGGGCGCTTGCGCCGGCTCACGCGCAAGTCTCCGTTGAATTCCGTGTGGCGCTGCAGCCTTACGGCGCCTGGCGCCACACCGCGCGCTTCGGCGAGGTCTGGGTGCCCCGCGACCGGCCCCACGACTGGCGTCCTTACGAAGACGGTCACTGGGTCTACACCGACGAGTGGGGCTGGTACTGGATTTCCGACGAGGACGAGGTGGACTGGGGCTGGGTGACTTATCACTACGGCCGCTGGGCCTACGATCCGGACATCGGCTGGTTCTGGGTGCCGGGCGACGAATGGGCGCCGGCCTGGGTGAATTGGCGGTATGGCGACGATTATGTCGGCTGGGCGCCGCTGCCGCCGGATCGGTTGATAGAAGTCTACGACGAGCAGCCGGATTACTGGATCTTCGTGGCGCCGCGCTTCATTACGGCTCCGCGGCTCCGCACCTACATCGTGCCGGCGCAGCGGGTCGTTGTCGTGTGGCGCGACACCCGCGTGGTCAATAGGACGTTGCGGGTCGAGCACGACCGCGTGGCGGTCAATGCCGGCCTGTCACCGGCCTTCGTCGCCAAGCTGACCGGCGCGCCGCTGCCGACGTTTCGTGTCAGTCCGCATGTGCTGGCCGGCACGCAAGGCGTCCGGGGCGGCATCGTCGTGCGTGCCGACCAGTTGCGCGAGCGCCGGCCGGGCGGCCAGGGCAGCGGCAATCGCCTCGGCGTCGTTGTCGAGCGCACCACCACGGTAATCCAGCCTTCGGCCACCGCGGCCGCACCGCAGCCGCTCGGCAAGGGCGAGCGCGGACGCCTGGGCACGCATCCGCCGCACGCGGCGCAAGCTGCCGTTCCTGTGCAACAACAGCCGGCTGCCACGCAGAAGCCGGCCGTCACGCCGCCTGCACTGCATACTGTGCCGCAGGCGCTACCGGCACCGCAGCACGCCGCGCCGCAGGCACCGCAGCTGCCAACCGTCCCGCAGCAAGTGACGCCGAAGGCTTTGGCGACACCGCCCGAGCAAAAGCCTTCGCCACCGGCTCCGCATGTGGTGCCGCCACCGCCCGCGGTTCAGCACATGCCGGCACCGCCGGCGGCCGTGCATACCGCGCCGCCGGCGCACCCGGCACCGCCGGCGATTGCGCGGCCCGCGCCGCCGCCGCATCCGGCAGCGCCCATGGCCAAACCGGCACCGCCCCATGCGCAGGCGGCGGGTAAGCCAGGCGAGAAGCGTGAAGTGCCGAAATAGTTCGCGCAGATAATTGCGAGACAAAGCAGGCGGCCGTATTGGCCGCCCGCTTTACATCGGTAGAGTGGGCTACGCTGCCGCAGTGGGTTCTGACAGTCCGAGCACGTAGGATTTCAGCGGTGGATAGCCGTTGAAGCCGACTGAGGAATAGGTCGCCGTATAGGCGCCGGTGGCTTCTATCAGCACTTTGTCGCCGATCGCGAGCGAGATCGGCAGCGGGTAGGGCGTTTTCTCATACAGCACATCGACCGAGTCGCAGGTCGGCCCGGCGACGATGCAGGGGCCGGTCTCGTCGCGGTCCTTGCGCGTCTTGATCGGATAACGGATCGACTCGGCGATGGTCTCGGCAAGTCCGTGGAATTTGCCGATGTCGAGATAGACCCAGCGGGTGTCATCCTCCGGACTGCGCTTGGCGATCAGCACCACCTCCGCCTCGATCACGCCGGCATTGCCGACCAGGCCGCGCCCCGGCTCCACGATGGTCTCCGGAAGCCGGTTGCCGAAATGCCGGCGCAGCGAGCGGAATATCGCCTTGCCGTAGGATTCGAGCTTCGGCGTCTTGCGTACATAGCGAGCCGGGAAGCCGCCGCCGAGATTGATCATGGCGAGCGCAATACCGCGCTCGGCGCAGGCGCGGAAGATTGCGGCAGCCGAGGCGAGCGCCCGATCCCAGGCCTCCACATTGTGCTGCTGCGAACCGACATGGAACGAGATGCCATGGGCGATCAGCCCCGCCCTGTGTGCACGTTCGAGAATGTCTGCGGCAAATTCCGGTTCGCAGCCGAACTTGCGCGACAGCGGCCATTCGGCGCCGGTGCCGTCGCAATGGATGCGGCAGATCACGCGGGCGCCCGGCGCGGCGCGCGCGACCTTGTCGACCTCGGCTTCGCAATCGACGGCGAAGAGGTTGACGCCCAGGCTGAAGGCGGTGGCGATCTCGCTCTCCTTCTTGATGGTGTTGCCGTACGAGATGCGGTCGGCGATCGCACCCGCGGCGAGCACGGCGTACGTCTCCGGCAGCGAGGCGACGTCGAAACAGGAGCCGAGCCGGACCAGTAGCTCAAGGATTTCCGGCTGCGGATTGGCCTTGACCGCGTAATAGACCTTGGTGTCGGGCAGCGCCTTGGCGAAGGCGAGGTAATTGTCGCGCACGATGTCGAGGTCGAGCACCAGGCAAGGCCCGTCCTCCTTGCGGCGCTTGAGGAAATCGCGGATGCGATCGGACATCATCTCCCCCTCGTTTCGCCGGCGGCTGCGCCGCCGTCATAGCGCCATCGGTGCGAGCGAGCGGGCAGCGAGTTACGCCGCTGCGGCCGTGGCGATCACACCGTCTGCTGCCATTGGTCTGGATCGGGGAAGCCCGCTCCGCGCCTAGGCAAGAAGGACAAGCCTCTTCGGACATCCGGCATTGGCGCCGGCATTTCCAAAAAAGCCCGATCCGTCGTTGCTTTAAGCCGCGTACCCCGTTGAGCGCGGGGATCGCCGGTTCGCCTCCGGCTGCCGATCGCATGAGCTAGGAGAGCGGCGGAGCTTCGTCGCTTCCTCAGGCGGCTATCCGGCCTCTTGTCCGGATGCCCACCGATCGACACACGGCCACAGGCACGTGCGAAAGGGCGCTTAACGAAATAGCCAATGTGACAAAGAGTCAACAAATTTGCGCGATGCCGCGCGCAAGCGTCCACCGGATAGGCCGCGCACGAGCCGCCTCATGCGTCAGGTGAGTCCGTGCTCGCACCTCAGGACGTCAGACGATAGCGCGCCGCGGCATTCGCGCGCGCTTAGCGCACCAGCACGTTCTTGAACTGCCAAGGGTCGCGCTTGTCGATGTCTTCGGGGAAGAGGCCGGGGCGGCCGGTGAGCGGCGTCCAGTCGGTATAGGTGCCGATCACCGGGCCGAGATAGGGCATCTGGATTTCCAGGCAGCGGCGGAAGTCCATCTCGTCGGCTTCGACGATGCCGGCCTTCGGGTTCTCGAGCGCCCACACCATGCCGGCGAGCACGGCAGAGGTCACCTGCAGGCCGGTGGCGTTCTGGTAGGGAGCCAAGTCGCGCGTCTCGTCGATTGAGAGCTGGGAGCCGTACCAATAGGCGTTCTTCTTGTGGCCGTAGAGCAGGACGCCCAGCTCGTCGATGCCGTCGGCGATCTCGTGCTCATCCAAAATGCGGATGTCTTCTTGCCGCTCGGCGGCCTGGCCGAACAACTCGTGCAGCGACAGCACCGCGTCATTGCAGGGGTGATAGGCGTAATGGCAGGTTGGGCGATAGATCATCTTGCGGCCCTCGCGCAGCGTGAAGTAGTCGGCGATCGAGATCGACTCGTTGTGCGTGACCAGGAAGCCGTATTGTCCCCGCGCGGTCGGCGTCCACGAGCGCACGCGCGTATTGGCGCCCGGTTGCAGCAGATAGATAGCCGCCTGGCAGCCGGTCTTGTGCTTGCAGCCGTTGGCGGGCATCCATTTCTCATGGGTGCCCCAGCCGAGCTCGGCAGGCTGCATGCCTTCGGACAGAAAGCCTTCGATCGACCAGGTATTGACGAACACGTCGAGCGGCTTGGGTTGCTTGGCGCGCTGGGTGTCGCGCTCGGCGATGTGGATGCCCTTGACGCCGACGCGCTTGGCGAGCCGGCCCCAATCCTCGCGGCTCGTCGGCTCCTTGAACTTGAGACCAAGGTCGCCGGCGACGTTGAGCAGAGCCCGCTTGACGAACCAGGACACCATGCCCGGATTGGCGCCGCAGCAGGAAACCGCCGTGTTGCTGCCCGGCTTGCGCTTTCGCTTGGCGGCAAGCGTCATCTCGCGCAGGGCGTAGTTGGAGCGCGCTTCCGGTCCCAGTTTGGCGTTGAAATAGAAGCCGGCCCAGGGCTCGTTGACCGTGTCGATATAGAGCGCGCCGTTCTCGTCACACAGCTCCATGATGTCGAGCGATGACGTGTCGACCGAAAGGTTCACACAGAAGCCTTGGCCTCCTCCAGCGGTGAGCAACGGCGGCAGCAGGTGCCGGTAATTGTCGCGGGTGACGGCTTCATGGATGAAGCGGATGCCGCGCTCGTCGAGGATGTGACGGTCCTTGTCCTCCGGATCGATCACCACGAAGCGCGACTTATCGTAGCTGAAATGGCGTTCGATCAGGGGCAAGGTGCCCTTGCCGATCGAGCCGAAGCCTATCATCACGATGGGCCCGTCAATGCGGGCATGAACGGGCCAGTCGGGCATGTCTAAGATCTCCTTGAAAGGCGGGTGATAACCGCCTCGGCGCGCGGACGGAAGTGAGCCGCGGCATTTGCGCCGCGGCTTCCACGATATTCTGCCGATGCAGCTTAAGCGGCGTGCGCCGCGACCGTGCCGGCCCGGTGAGCGGTCTGCGGCCGACGGCCGGTGGCGCGCACCAAGCCCTGCGCATTATCGAGCGCGCCGGGCTTCAATTCCAAAGCCAGCAATCGGTGCCGCTCGAACGGTCCGGGCAGTTGCAGGTTGGCGCATTTGGCGGCGGCGAAGCCGAAGCGGCCGTAATAGGGCGCATCGCCGACCAGGATGATGGCGCCATGGCCGCGCCGCCGCGCCGCCGTGATCGCGCGCCGGACCAGCGCGGCGCCGACGCCGCGATTTCGGCAATCTTCGGCGACCGCGACCGGGCCGAGCAACAGTGCCGTGTGGCCGCTGACGCACGCGATGTGCCAGAGCCGTGCGGAGCCGATGACGCGCTTTCCCTCGGCGGCGATGAAGGAGAGGCCGTCGGCCGGCAGCCGGTCCTCGCGCAGCCGCTCAGAGGTTTTGCGATAGCGCGCCTCGCCGAAGGCATCGTCGAGCAGCGCCTCGCGTGCCGGTATGTCATTGAGCTTCTCGTGCCGAATCGTAATCATGTGTCGTGTCCTCGCCTCTCTTCTCCCTCTCCCGCTTGTGGGGGAGGGTCGGGGTGGGGGCCTTTTCGCGCGCAAGCGCGCGCCCCCTCCCGACACGCTTTTGCGCGTCGACCTCCCCCGCAAGCGGGGGAGGCGGGCTGTTGAGTTGTTCAGATGTGGTAGGTCTTCAGCGGCGCGAAGCCGTTGAAGGCCACCGACGAGTAGGTCGCCGTATAGGCGCCGGTGCCTTCGATCAGCACCTTGTCGCCAATCTCCAGGCTGACCGGGAGCATGTAGGGCACCTTTTCGTACAATACGTCGGCCGAGTCGCAGGTCGGGCCGGCCAACACGCAAGGCGCCAGCGCATCGCCGTCGCGCGGCGTGCGGATTGGGTAGCGAATCGACTCGTCCATGGTCTCGGCGAGGCCGCCGAACTTGCCGATGTCGAGATAGACCCAGCGCACATCGTCCTCCTCGCTCTTCTTGGAGACGAGGACAACCTCGGCCTCGATGGTGCCGGCGTTGCCGACCATGCCGCGACCCGGCTCGATGATGGTTTCCGGGATGCGGTTGCCGAAATGCTTGCGCAGCGCCTTGAAGATGGCGGTGCCGTAAGTCTTCACCGAAGGCACGTTCTTCAGGTACTTGGTCGGGAAGCCGCCGCCCAGGTTGACCATGGCGAGGTTGATGCCGCGCTCGCCGCACTCCTTGAACACCGCTGCCGCCGAAGCGAGCGCGCGGTCCCAGGCGTGCTGGTTGCGCTGCTGAGAACCGACGTGGAACGACACGCCGTGCGGCTCAAGCCCGAGCCTGAGGGCGTGCTCCAGGACGTCGGCCGCCATGGCCGGCTCGCAGCCGAACTTACGCGACAGCGGCCATTCGGCGCCGACGCAGTCGGACAGGATGCGACAGAATACGCGGCTGCCCGGCGCGGCGCGCGCGACCTTCTCCACCTCGGCCTTGCAGTCGACGGCGTAAAGCCGCACGCCCAGCGCGAAGGCGCGCGCAATGTCGCGTTCCTTCTTGATGGTGTTGCCGTAAGAGACGCGGTCGGCCGTGGCGCCGGCGGCGAGCACCATCTCGATCTCGGCAATCGAGGCGGTGTCGAAGCAGGAGCCGAGCTTGGCCAACAGCGCCAGCACCTCGGGCGCCGGGTTTGCCTTCACCGCGTAGAACACACGGGTGTCGGGCAAGGCCTTGGCGAAGGCATTGTAGTTGTCGCGGACGACGTCGAGATCGACGACGAGGCACGGTCCCTCCTCGTTCCGCTTGCGGAGGAACTCGCGGATGCGCTCATTCATGGCGCTCTCCCCAACTCTAGGGGGCGGTCAAGCCCCTACTGTCGCAGGCTCGGAGTTCACCGCCCGCGCGCGATGGGGACGCGCCAGCGTGCTACGCTCGTTACCCGCTCATACTGCCTTGGATTGGATGGGAAGACCCCGTCCGCACGGCCGGCAAAGATGAACAAGCCTCTTCGGTGACCCGCGCCGGAGGTGGAGACCGGCAGAGACCAAGGAAGCCCGATCGTCGTTGCTTTAAGCCGCGTCCCCTGCTGAGAGCAGAGTGTGCTGGTTTCGCCTCCAGCTGCCGGTCAGATTTCTTGGAGAGCTTGGCTCTTCTCTCCAGGCGGCTGGCGGGCCTCTTGTCCCGCTACCTACCGACCGACACACGGCCACAGGCACGTGCGAAATTGGGCAATGTTCAAATAACAAATTTTTCGCGCGACGCAAGAGAATTAGTTCTGCTCGCGCAAAATCTTCCTTAACATTTTTGCAATCGACGAAACTGCGGAGCTCACTCGCGTGCGGTGAACGGCTCGATCAAATGCGCGGAGCGGATGAACTGCGCCATCACCGCGACGCCGCACAGCATGAGGAGGATGTCGAGCACGCGAGCGCCGATCGGGCCGAGACTGAACAGCGTCGCGATCGCCCATGAGCCGGCGAAGGCGGCGCCGAACACCTCGGCGCCGATCAGGATGGCGGCGCTGCAGACGGTGAGCACGTGAAGCCAGATGATGCGGCGGCCGGAAGCCATGAAGTGCTCCTTTGGACGGCCGGCAATGTCCACGAATCCGGTCGATGAATCAAGTCTTTAAAGGCGCGGCCGGTTCCGCAGGCTTGAGACTTTGATCTTGCGCATGGCGACGTCGGCGCCAACTTGCGAGCTTGGAGCCCATGGATATTGCCCGCACGCTCAAATCCGTTCGCCCGTTCCTCGCCGGCCTCGCCGCGCTCGGGCTCGCCGCCGGCTTAGCGACGTGGCTCGCAGGGCACGCCGCGTGGTCCGGGGCGATCTGGGCTGCCGTTACCGTGCCGGTGCTGCTGGCGCTGCTCACCGAAATTGTGACCAGTCTGCGGCGCGGCGATCTTGGACTCGACATTGTGGCCGCGTTATCGATGACAGCGGCGCTGGGGGTCGGCGAGAACCTGGCCGCGGCAATCGTCGCCCTGATGTATGCCGGCGGCCAGTACCTCGAGAGCTTCGCCGAGCGGGCGGCGCGGCGCGAGATGACCGCGCTTCTGTCGCGGGTGCCGCGCACTGCCATGCGCCACCGCGATGGCCGGCTGGAGGAAGTCGCGCTCGATCTCGTTACGCCCGGCGACCGGCTGCTGGTGCGGCAGGGCGACGTAGTGCCGGTTGACGGCAGCGTGGTCGAAGGCGTGGCGGTACTCGACCAGTCGGCGCTGACCGGCGAATCGCTGCCGGTGCAGCACGTGGCCGGCGAGGCGGTGCTGAGCGGCACCAGCAATGTCGGCGACGCATTCGATCTTACGGCGACGCGGCGGGCGGCGGAGAGCACCTATGCCGGCGTGATCCGGCTGGTGGAGGCCGCCCAGCGCGCGCGCGCGCCGATGTCGCGACTGGCCGACCGCTACGCCATCGTGTTCCTGGCGGTGACCGTGGCGCTGGCTGGCGCCGCCTGGTTCTTCACCGCCGACCCGGTGCGGGCGGTGGCGGTCCTGGTGGTGGCGACGCCCTGTCCGTTGATTCTCGCGGTGCCGGTTGCCATTGTCGCGGGGCTTTCGCGCGCCGCCAAGGTCGGCATCCTGATCAAGGGCGGCAAGGCAATCGAGACGCTCGCCCGCGTGCGTGCGGTGGTCATCGACAAGACCGGGACGCTGACCCTCGGCCAGGCCAAGATCGTCTCGATGCGGCCGGTGGCCGGCTTCACGGCCGAGGAGCTGTTGCGGCTTGCCGCCTCGCTTGACCAAGCCTCCAAGCACATCATAGCCCAGACCATCGTCGCCGAGGCTCGCGCCAAGCGCCTCGCCCTCGCGATCCCGAGCGAGGTGATGGAAACACCCGGCGAAGGTATCGCCGGCCGTGTCAACGGCCGGCATGTGCTGGTGGGGGGGCCGCGCTTCGTCGCGAGCAAGATTGCCGACGCGGGGCTTGCTACGCTTGGGCGAGACCGGCCGCCCGGTGCGCTGGCGGTTGCCGTCGCGGTCGACGGCAAGCTTGCCGGCCTGATGATCCTGTCCGACGAGCTGCGCGCCGGCACCGAGGCGATGCTGCGGGGTCTGCGCGAGCTCGGCATCGAGCGCATCGTGCTGGCGACCGGCGACCGGCCGGAAGTCGCCCGCTTCATCGCGGCGGGGCTTTCAATCGACCAGGTGCGCTCGGAACTCACGCCCGACCAGAAAATCCTGGTGGTGTTGTCGGAACGCAAGAACGGACCGGTGATGATGATCGGCGACGGCGTCAATGACGCGCCGGCGCTCGCCGCCGCCGATCTCGGTCTGGCGATGGGCGCCAAGGGCGCCGCCGCCTCTGCCGAGGCGGCCGACGTCGTGCTGCTGGTCGATCAACTCGACCGCGTGCTGCCGGCGATCCGCATCGCACGCCGCTCACGGCGGATTGCGCTAGAAAGCGTCATCGCCGGCATGGGACTGTCGATCGTCGCCATGATCGTCGCGGCCTACGGCTTCCTGCCGCCCGTGGAAGGCGCGCTATTGCAGGAGGTGATCGACGTCGCGGTGATCTTCAATGCGCTCCGTGCGTTGCGCGGATAGGGTCTGCCGGCTATTGCGAGCTCCCCCGGCCAGCTGTCAATGCACGAGCAAGATCGGCCGGTCGACGCCGCGGATGAGCGCCTCGGTGCTGCTGCCGAAAATCAACTCGCGCGCCCGCGATCGGCCATAGGCGCCCATCACCAAGAGATCGGCGTTGCAAGCATCGGCAGCGGCCGAGAGCTGTCCCGATATTCCGTTATTGTTTGGCGGGATAACCTCCGCTTCAGCGGCAACGCCATCGGCGGTGAGTTGCCGAGCGAGACTGTGCACGGCCTCGTCGTCGCGCTTAGAGATTGTCGTGATGACGACGCGACTCGCTTGCTTCAGGATCGGCATAGCGGCGCCGATTGCACGCTCGGCATTGTCGGCCTTCTTCCAGCACACCAACACGGTGCCGGTGAATATCCGCGGTGCGGCGGTGGCGGCCAGAATAACCGGACCCCCACAGTTTCTCACCAGGCTTTCAAGCGTATCCGGGGACAATCCCTGGGTTTGCTTGGCGCGTCCCAAGACGACGAAATCACATCGCCCCGCGTGAAAGATCAGACGCTCAATTGTCGTGTCGGTCTCTTCGCGGAAGCTCGCCGTTACTTTTTTCCCGTCGGTCGGCGTGTCGCAAATCTCGATGTTCTCGCGGGCACAAAACTCGCGAACATGGTCCATCGCTAATTGTGAAAACGTCTTCGCCTTGGTCTCCAAATTGTCCAAGGCATTGCCGACGCCCGCCCCCATGGCGAATTGCACCCGGCTGTCATATTGGGCGGCGATTCCCGCGGATACGTGGACGTGAAGAAAATCCAAATGCGCCGAGAGCGGGACCGCCGCGGCCAAGGCGGTTCGAAAAATAACCTCGTCGCGAACGCCGCCGCCGATCAGTCCGAGGATCGTTGTCATGCGCCTTTAATAATACGAAATGGGCCGCTTAAGCTACACCAATGCTGGGCAGCCTGGTCATTTGCGTGGAGGTGTTCAAGGCTTGGCGTTCGGCGGTCGGCGCTCTAGATAGGCCGCATGACCCAATCTCCCTCCGAATACAAAAATCCGCTGCTGTCCGATTGGACCGGCGCCTACGGCCTGCCGCCGTTCGGCGCCATCGCGCCTGAGCACTTTCGCCCGGCCTTCGATGCCGCGCTAGCCGCCCACCGCGCCGAGATCGATGCCGTGGCTGGCGATCCGGCGGCGCCGAGCTTTCGCAACACCATCGAGGCACTGGAAAGAAGCGGCCGCGACCTCGAATGCATCTCCAACCTCTTCTTCATACTGGGCGGTGCCGATACCAACGATGAAATCGAGGCGATCGAGCGTGAGGTCTCGCCGCTTTTGGCCCGCCACAGCAACGCGCTCTATCTCAACCGCGCGCTCTATGCCCGCATCGCCGATCTGTACGAGAGGCGCGAGACGCTCGGGCTAAGCGCCGAGCAGGCGCGCGTGCTCGAGCGCTACCGCACCCGCTTTGTGCGCGCCGGCGGCGCGCTTGGTCAGCCCGCGCAGGAGCGGCTCGCCGCCATCAATGAGCGGCTGGCGAGCCTCGCCACCCAGTTTGGGCAGAACGTCCTGGCGGACGAGAAGGCCTATGCGCTGCTGTTGGACGAAGGCGATCTAACCGGGCTGCCCGATTTTGCGCGCGCCGCCGCGCGCGCCGCGGCCGAGGAGCGCGGGCACGCCGGCAAATACGCGATCACGCTCGCGCGCTCCTCATGCGAGACCTTCCTGCAATTCTCGTCTCGCCGCGACCTGCGCGAGAAAATCTTCCACGCCTGGATCAGGCGCGGCGAGAACAGCGGCGCGACCGACAACCGCGCAGTCGTCGCCGAGATGGTGGGCTTGCGCGCCGAGCGGGCGAAGCTGCTCGGCTTTGCAAGCTTCGCCGACTATCGGCTCGACGATCAGATGGCCAAGACACCGGCTGCCGCGCGCGGGCTGCTCGAAGAGGTCTGGGGCCGCGCGCTCGCCAAGGCCGGCGCCGAGCGCGACGCGCTGCAGGAAATGATCGCGGAGGAGGGCGGCAACTTCGCACTAGCGCCGTGGGACTGGCGTTACTATGCCGAGAAGCTGCGCAAGACGAAGTACGATCTCGACGAGGCCGAGATCAAGCCCTACTTCCAGCTCGACAAGCTGATCGAAGCGGCCTTTGCAACGGCCGGCCGCCTGTTCGGCCTGAGCTTTGCGCCGGTCGAGCTGCCGCTCTATCACGGCGACGCGCGCGCGTGGGAGGTCAAGGACGCTGGCGGCAAACACGTCGGTCTGTTCATCGGTGACTACTTCGCACGCACGTCCAAGCACAGCGGCGCCTGGATGACCTCCCTGCGCGACCAGGAGAAGCTCTCAGGCGACATCCATCCGGTTGTTCTGAATATTTGCAACTTCTCTAAGCCCGCTGCCGGCGAGCCGGCCTTACTCTCGTTCGACGACGCGCGCACGTTGTTCCACGAGTTCGGCCACGCGCTGCACGGCCTCTTGTCGAACGTGACTTATCCGCTGCTCGCCGGCACCGCGGTGCCGAGCGACTTCGTCGAGCTGCCGTCGCAGCTCTACGAGCACTGGCTGGAGGTGCCGGAAATCTTGCAAAAATACGCCCACCATTCCGTAACCGGCGGGCCGATGCCGCAGGTGCTACTCGACCGGCTCTTAGCGACGCGAACCTTCAACCAGGGCTTCGCCACGGTGGAGTACACCGCCTGCGCCTTGGTCGATCTCGATCTGCACGGGCTCGCGCAGCCCGGTACGCTCGATATCGGCGAATTCGAGCGCCGCGATCTCGATCGCATTCACATGCCGGCGGAGATCGTCATGCGCCACCGACTGCCGCATTTCCAGCACCTGTTCTCCGGCAGCGGCTATGCGGCCGCCTATTACTCCTACCTGTGGTCGGAGGTGCTCGACGCCGACGCTTTCGAGGCGTTCGAGCAGACCGGCGATGCCTTCGATCCGGCGACCGCCCAGCGCCTGCGCGACTTCATCTACAGCGCCGGCAATTTGCGCGACCCGGCGCAAGCCTATCAAGCCTTCCGCGGGCGGCTGCCGACGGTCGACGCCCTGCTGAAGAAACGGGGCCTGCTCGACGCGCCGGCTTGAGTTGAGCGCACGCCACACACTCTCTCCACGTTTCCCCGTCGGCGAAAGGTCGGCGGCGGCGAGCCGTGCTACGAAAAAGCAGACTAATGGACGCTCATTCTCACTGAGGCCGGGTGACCCGGCACTTTGAAACGCTTCCCCGTGTCCGTCACGTTCGTACCGTTTACGCGCAGAATCGAGAAGTCCTGATCTAGATAATTGCCGACCAGGATGTACTTGCCATCCGGTGTGAAAACCGCTCCCTCTGGCAAGCCGCCGACTTCAATATCCTTGAGCTTTGTCACCTTCTTGCCTTCGACGCGCAGGATCGTCACCAGGCCGTTCTTATGATAGAAGAAGGCCTTCTTATCCTTGTTCGAGCCGAACGCGTCCACCGCGACGGCGAGATTGTTTTTCGGGCTGATCGCGAGGCCCTCAGGGCTGTCAGGTACGGTCACGTGGTCGATGACCCGAGGCGGCTGGGCCGTCAGATCAATTACGCTCACCGTATCCACGTTTCCGTCCGAAGTGCCGCCGTCGCCATTGTCCGCCGTGAGAGCGATTCGGCCGTTGGCGCTGACTTCCACGTTGTAAGGGAATAGGCCGGTCAGCAGATCGCGCTTGGAATAGGTGACCTTATCGCCCGCAACGTCGAGCAGCGCGATTTTGTTCGCGGCGTTCTTGGCCGCAAGGGCGTGCTTTCCGTCCGGCGTGAAGACAACATGCGAGACCTCATCCCCCATTGCGATCGTGTCGGTCACCTTTACGGTATTGCCGTTGATCGACAGAACAGTGATCGACTTGTCCGCTCGGTTGGCGACCAACGCAAGATTGCCGGCGGCATTGATGCTCAGCCCGGACGGCTGCTTCCCGCCGGTGATCGTGTCGATGACCTTGGCGGGATCTGATTTAAGATCGATGACGTAGATCTTGTCATCGGGCACCATCTTCAGCGCGCCCCCGTTTTGGACGACGTTCATTGAATCGGCGACGATCGCGATCGAGCCGGTCGGGTCGATAGCAAGATTGACGGGCGGCCCAACGACTGAGTTCGTAAGCTGCAGCTTAGCTACGATTTTTGCGGCGAGTGGGTTTGCAAGGTCGACGATCAGGATCGAATCCTTGCCGACGGGCGACAGGATTGGCTTTCCGGCGTCGTCCCAAATGACTTTCTCGTCGGTTCCGACGATTATGAACGGCGCGGCTTGCGCCTGTCCTGCCAGGCACAACGCGTAAGCCAATGCAAAAAGCGATGCCTTTTTGTACATGGGTTTCTCCCTAACGCGGTTTGCAATCTTGTTTTTTAGAAAGTTTACCCTTTCCGAACGGCCGCTGTCATCAGGCGTGGCCAAGCAAACTTTGGCATAGACGACCGCGAAACATCATAGCGGATTGAATAAAAGCGTGGATGCCCGCCACAAGGCAAGCACAAGCCATGACGGAGTACGAACGGTTCCGGCCATCCACGTCTTTATCGCGCGATCGCTTGCTACCTGCTGACCAGATGCTACCGTTGCGTCCATGCCCGCACCACCGCCGCTTCCCGTCGATCAGGTCCCGGACTGGCGCCTGACCGGCGACTGGTGGGACCTGTGCAATTGCGCGATCGGCTGCCCGTGCAATTTCGGCTCCGACCCGACGCTCGGCTATTGCGAGGGCGTGCTGACCTGGCTGATCCGCGAGGGCAACTACGGCGACCTCACGTTCGCCAAGGATCTTGCCGTGGTCCTGATCATTCATTTCGAGGGCAACATTTTCGCGAGGAACCGCGAGTTCGGCTTCCTGATCGACGACCGCGCCAATGCAGCCGAAGGCCAAGCGCTAGAGAAAATCTTCACCGGCCAGGCCGGCGGCGCTTTCGCGGCCTGGCGCGACCTCACGATCAAACTCGACGGCGTGCAATTTGTGCCGATGAAGGTCACCCATGACGCCGAGGAATGGCGCGTCGAGGTGCCGGGCCTGGTCGACGGGCTCGGCGGCCCGTTCCGCAAGTACATGGTGCCGGAGGGCGACACCTGCCGCATCTACAATGCGCCGCGGCCGGAAGTGGTGCCCGGCTTCCTCACGGTCGGTCAGGCCAAGCGCAACGTCGTCACCGGCGCCTTCGGGCGCAAATGGGATTGGTCGCAGCGCTCCTCCAAGCACATCGCTTTCGACCTGCGCGGGCCGAAAGCCTTCAGCTGGCGGCAGCCGCTGAAACAATGACGCTCCACACCGCCGGACATCGCCGGGGCGTCGTCTGCGCGCCGCATAGCGCCGCCGTCGAGGACGGCCGCGCCATTCTCGCCGAGGGCGGTAATGCGATCGAGGCGATGCTCGCCATGGCGGCCAGCATCGCCGCAGTCTATCCGCACATGAATCATGTCGGCGGCGACGGCTTCTGGCTGATCCGCGAGCCGCGCGGCGGCGTGCTGGCGTTGATGGGCGCCGGCCGCGCCGGCAGCAAAGCAACGATCGCGCTCTATCGCGATACCGGCTACGACGAGATCCCGGGGCGCGGGCCGCTCGCGGCGCTCACCGTGCCGGGCGCGGTGGCGGCCTGGATGCTGGCGCAGGAGGCGGCAGCCGCGCACGGCGGCAAGTTGCCGCTCGATGTGCTGCTCGCAGCCGCCATCCGGCACGCGCGCGACGGCTACACGGTGACGCGCAGCCAGGCGCGGCTAACGGCCGAGAAGCTGCCGGAAATGGCGCAAGCGGTCGGCTTCCGCGACGCGTTTCTGCTCGACGGCAAGCCGCCCGAAGTCGGTGCGCGGCTGAAGCAAAGGGCGTTTGCCGCCACGCTCGAGCATCTCGCTCATGCCGGGCTCGGCGATTTCTATCGTGGCGATGTCGGGCGCGAGATCGCTGCCGATCTGGAGCGCATCGGGAGCCCGGTGACGCGCGCCGACCTGGAGAAATTTCAGCCCGCGATTGCCGAGCCGCTCAACGTGCAGATTGGAGCCGGCACGCTCTACAACACGCCGCCGCCGACGCAAGGCTTGGCCTCCCTGGTAGTTCTGGCGTTGTTCGAACGGCTGCGCGTCGGCCAGGCGGAAAGCTTCGAGCACATCCACGGCCTTATCGAATCGACCAAGCGCGCGTTTCGCCTGCGCGATCGCGTCATCACCGATCCCGACAAGATCACCGCCGATCTCAACCGCTACCTCGCACCGGCCTTCCTCGATGCCGAAGCCGGCAAGATCGATAGGCGCAAAGCCGCCAAATGGCCGGCGCCTTACGGGGAAGGCGACACCATCTGGATGGGCGCGGCGGACTCAAGCGGCCTCGTCGTCTCCTATATCCAGTCGCTCTACTGGGAATTCGGCTCGGGATGCGTGCTGCCGGCGACCGGCATTCTGATGCAGAACCGCGGCGCCAGTTTCTCGCTCGACCCGAAAGAGCTCAACGCGCTGGCGCCCGGCCGCCGTCCGTTTCATACGCTCAACCCGGCGCTCGCCGCGCTCAAGGATGGCCGTGTGATCGCCTATGGCACGATGGGTGGCGACGGCCAGCCGCAGACGCAGGCGGCCGTGTTCACCCGCCATGTCACCTTCCGCCAGCCGCTCGAAAAAGCCCTCGATGCGCCGCGCTGGCTTTTGGGCCGCACCTGGGGCTCGACCCTCACGAACTTACGCATGGAGCAGCGCTTCGATGAGAACCTGATCGACCGCCTGTTGTCGGCCGGCCACGAGGTCGCGATGCTCAATGAGGACTATTCCGACACGATGGGTCATGCCGGCGCCGTGGTGCGGCATGCAGATGGGATGCTGGAAGGCGGCCACGATCCGCGCGCCGACGGCGGCGCGGCGGGAGTGTGAGCGCTTTGCTTTATGGCAGCTGAGGCCGTTCCACGCCGCCCGGAAAAGGCACGGGCTGCTCGGGCGCAGGCAGGCCGGGAATCGTGCGGTTCAGCTCGGCTCCGCGCGTGGACTCTTGCGAAGTATCGGTGGGTGGCGGCGGTGGCTCGAGTCTCGGCATCAGCGATGCGCCGCCGTAAAGCAGGCCGATGGTGATCAGCCAGCTGCCGAGAATGCGACCGAAGATCGGAAACCAGCGGCGCCGGAACGCGCGCACCGAGAGCGACACGACGGCAATAAGCCAGAAGGCGACGAGCACGGGCACCCATGTGAAAGCTGGATCATGTAAGCTCGGGTCAGTCAGCATGATCGCGAGTGACAGCATGGCGCCTGCCACAATCGCGGCGACCGGCAGCAGCCACGGCAATAGCCGCGCGCCGGGAACGAGTGCAATGCCAATGGCAAGAAAAGAGATTGGACCCGTCAGGAAAAGATGTGTCGGGCCCTCCGGCACATTGTACAGGACCCAGAGCAGCCAATCCTGTCCCAGCGAGCCGGCGACGATGCCAAGCCCAAACAGCAGGAGCACCGCGCCAAAAATGCGGGCGCTGACAAGACCACAGGCGGCGCCGAGCCCAATCTGTGGCAGCACTCGTTCGGGCGCGAACACTTCGTTCAAAATCCATCGAGCGAATGGGTTTTCTCTCGCCAGCAGCGCTGTCGCAGCAACGGCTGCCAGGCCGAGCACGAGCAAGGCCGGGCCGCTCCACTTATGTCCCGTGGCAGAGGCGCGGGCGCTGGCTTCAGGCGGCAAAGAGCGCGGGGACAAGGAAATAGATTCCACCGATACCGATCAGGGCGCCGAGCCCGCGCGAAAGTCGGCCGTGCATGGGTTTGTTGAGTCCGAGGCCAACGCCGATGCCGAACAGGTGAATCATGCCGGTCGCCACCACGAAGCCGATGGCGTAATCGGCCGGATCAGTCGAAAGAGGCAGTTCGGCGCCATGGGCATAGCCGTGGCAAAGCGCGAAGTAGGCGATCAAGAGTAGTGCGACCCATTCGGCCGGACGCCAAGCCAACGCGATCGCGAGACCGAGCGCCATGATCGAAAGCGCAATGCCGATTTCAACCGCGGGCAATGGCAGGCCGGCCATTCCGGCGATACCGCCAACTACCATGATCAACGGAAAGGTGACCGGTAGCGTCCAGACTTGTCGCCCGCCCATTTGGGCGCCCCAAAGGCCGACCGCGAACATCGCCAGGAAATGATCCGGTCCGGTCAGCGGATGTTCAAAACCGCTGCCGAAACCGCCCTGCGCGCCCTGGATGATGTGAGCGGCGGCAAGCTCCGGCACTAGGTAAAGCCAAAGGCCGAAAACGATGGCCGCGCCAACCGCCGCGTATCGCTCGGCTTTTCGTTCGCGCCACATCATCGGTTCTGCTCCTGGCAACCAGCCGGCCAACAGCCTGCCATCACGTCATGCGGCACTTGATCTTCGCTCTCATGGATATCGAATAAGGCATTAGCATAGCGGAATAGCCTATTTGGCGCATGGCGCCACCATTGCGCCGCACTCGGCAGTATGGTGGCCGCATGCTCGCTTCGCTCCGCGTCTTTCTCGCCGTTCTTGCGTGCACGGCCGCCGCCGCCACGGCCGCCCAGGCGCACCCGCATGTCTGGGTGACCATGCAAACCGAGCTGATCTATGGGCCCGACGGCAGCATTACCGGCGTGCGCCATGCCTGGGCCTTCGACGACATGTTCTCCGCCTTCGCCACCCAGGGGCTGGACAGCAAGGTCAAAGGCCAGTTCACCCGCGAAGAGCTGGCGCCGCTTGCCAAGGTCAATGTCGAGTCGCTGAAGGAATACGACTATTTCACCTACGCCACCGCCGACGGCAAGAAGGCGCCGCTGAGCGACCCGGCGCCCGGCTACTGGCTCGACTACAAGGACGCGATCCTCACGCTGCATTTCACCCTGCCGTTCAAGAAGCCGGTGAAGGCGAAGCTCTTAAAGCTCGAAATCTACGATCCGACCATCTTCGTCGATTTCGAATTCGCCAAGAAAAACCCAGTGCGTCTGGTCGGCGCGCCCAAGGCTTGCAAGCTCGACGTGGTCTTGCCGCACGACATCACCTACGCGCAATCTCAGAAGCTCGGCGAATCGTTCTTCAATTCGCTCAGTGCGTCGCAGAATTGGGGCGCGCAGTTCGCCAACAAGGTGCTGGTGAATTGTCCTTGAGATTCATAACGGCTTCTTTTCGAATTGCCCTTGCCGCCCTCCCGATTCTCGCGTTGACGGTTCCGGCGCTGGCGCATCCGCATGTCTGGGTGACGATGACGAGCGAGCTGGTCTATGCCCCCGACGGGAGCGGCAACGTCATCGGGATACGTCACCACTGGGCTTTCGATGACATGTTCTCCGCCTTTGCGACCCAGGGGCTGGACAGCAAGGTGAAAGGCCAATTCACCCGTGAGGAGCTTCAGCCCCTCGCCAAGACCAATATCGACTCGCTCAAAGACTACAAATATTTCAACTACGCGACCGCGGACGGCAAAAAGGTGCAGTTCACCGACCCGCTGCCGGGTTATTGGCTCGATTATATAAATTCGATCTTGGTTTTAAATTTCGCCCTGCCTTTCGCGCACCCGGTGCGGGCCAAGTCTTTGAAGATCGAAATCTATGATCCGACCATCTTCGTCGACTTCGAGTTCGCTAAAAAAACGCCGGTAGAAATGATTAACGCGCCCAAAGGCTGCACACTCGACGTCGTTCGACCAAAGGAAATTACCGCCGCACAGTCGGTGCAACTCGGCGAGGCGTTCTTCAATTCGCTCACGACGGCGCAGAACTGGGGTGCGCAATTTGCCAATAAGATTTTGGTAAATTGTCCGTAATAATTATTACGTCGCATGTCGCGTAATACTGTCGCATGCCGCGTAATACTGTTACGTCGAGTCTGCGCCACCTTTACGCCGCAGTCCGTGTTATGGTCGCCAAATCATGACTGCTTCGCTTCGCATTCTGCTTGCCGCTCTGACAGGCTTTGCTCTCGTCTCATCCGCGCGCGCGCATCCGCATGTCTGGGCGACGGTGGTGAGCGAGCTTGTCTACGCGGCGGACGGCAGCGTCACCGGCATCCGCCACCATTGGACCTTCGACGACATGTTCTCCGCTTTCGCCGTGCAGGGGCTGGACAGCAAGGTGCGGGGCCAATTTACCCGCGAGGAACTGGCGCCGCTTGCCAAGGACAGCGTCGAATCGATGAAGGATGACGGCTATTTCACCTACGCGACGGTCGGCGGCCTCAACGTGCCGTTCGCCGATCCTCTACCCGCCGATTACTGGGTGGACTACAAGGACGCCATCGTCACGTTGAATTTCACCCTGCCGTTCAAGATGCCGGTGAAAGCGAAGGACCTCACGATTGAAGTCTATGACCCGAGCTATTTCATCGCCATAACGCTGGCGAAGGAGAACCCGGTGCGCCTCGTCGGCGCGCCGGCCGGCTGCAAGGTTTCACTGGTCTATCCGCGCGAGATGACCTATGCGGAGGGTAAATTGGCAAGCCAGGATGCCAACGCCTTGGCCAATTGGGGCTCGCATTTCGCCAACAAGATCACGGTGAAATGCCCTTAGCGCCCAGGCGAGGCTGGCGCACGCTGTGAGATGCGTTGCAGGAGCGATTAGCGGGGCGCGCCGAAATTAGAGGGAATTGCCGACATGACTTGGCCGGCCCGCTTGGCGCGTTGCGCCCTTTTTGTCGTTTGTCTGCTGCTCATTTTCGGCGCAGTCCACGCTGCGCTGGCGCAGCCGTTCGGATTGCATCGCTCGGCGCCGCCCGAAATGGGCGGCTTTGCTGGCTGGATCCTCGCCGAACAGGCGAAATTCTATCTCATGCTGTCGCATACCATCCGCGCCGCCAAGGCCAACGGCAGCGCCGCCTATACGCTGCTCGGAATCTCGTTCATTTACGGCATCTTCCATGCCGCCGGGCCCGGTCACGGCAAGGCGGTGATCTCGTCCTACATGGTCGCCAACAACGAGACCTGGCGACGCGGCGTGGCGCTGTCGTTTGCCTCGGCTGTCCTGCAAGCGCTCACCGCGATTGCCATTGTCGGCATCGCGGCAGTGCTGCTCGGCGCTACCGCGCATGTGATGGGCAATACCGTGCGCGTCATCGAGATGGTGAGCTACGGCTTGATCGTGCTGATCGGCCTGCGGCTGTTATGGGTGAAGGGGCGCTCCTTCCTGCATCTTCTGCGCGGCCGCGAGCACGACCATTCGCACGGCCACGATCACGCTCATGCGCACAGCCATGCCGACCCCGGCCACAGCCATCATGTACAAGACCACCACGATCACGGCCACAGCAGCCACGAGCACTGTCACGCGCATGGCCACGACCACCATCATCACGACGACGAGGAGGAGGAGGCCTCCGCTTGGGGGCATGCTCATGCGCCGGAGCCCGAGGAGTTGAAAGGCCCGCATTGGTTTAGACGCGGCCTCGCCGCTGTCTTCGCGGTTGGCTTGCGGCCGTGCTCGGGCGCCATCATCGTCCTTGTCTTCGCGCTGGCGCAGGGATTGTTCTGGATCGGCGTTGCCTCGACCTTCGTCATGGGGCTTGGTACCGCGATCACGGTCGCGACCGTTGCTACCATCGCCGTCGGCGCGCGCGGTTTTGCCGGCCGGTTGGCGAAGGCCAAGCCCGGCGCCGGCCTTATCATCGTGCGCGGCCTGGAGACTGCGGCGGCGGCGCTGATCATCGTTTTCGGCGTGCTGCTGCTCACCGGCTACATGGTGAGCGAGCGGCTGATGGGTGTGTGAGGATCCAGCTTTTGAAAATCGGAACGCGACCCCGGATCAGCAGTGCACCGCTTCGCTGCGGTCGCGCTGCAATGCGTGCGGGGAAAGCAATCTCAGCTGGCGAAATCCTCTCCCCTTAGCTCGATCGGTTGGCCGTGCGGCGTGCGATCGCAGGCACGGTCCCAGGCATCGCGATAGCGATGCAGGATTTCTTCGGTCGCCACGCCTTTGTCGGCCACCATCCGTTCCAGCGCCGCCAGCCAGTGCCGGTAATAGGTCTCGCCGGTGTCGGGATCGCCGGCGGCCTGCGCGCGCTTGATTTCGGTGGCGAGCGCGGCCGCCCATTCCTTCCAAGTGAACAGGCCGCGCGCGTGCAGCGCCAGCGTCATGGCGAAGGCCTGCGCCTCCCACGGCTCGCGAAACACAGGGCCCTCGGCATCGCGCGGGATGCTGGGCATTTGCTCGATCGCGTGTTGCGCAGCGGCGGAATAGGCCATCATCGACGTTCTCATCCGTTCGTCCCCCGCGAAAGCGGGGACCCAGGGCCACTAAGGACGGCCCTTCGATTGAGGCCTGGGTTCCCGCTTGCGCGGGAACGAACGGAGACTGGTGCGGCGCATCCTCCATCGCATCAGGCCGGCTCCAAATACGGCTCCCAGGCGTCGACAGAGACATTGACCGTCGGATCGCCGTCCGGCCCCCACAATTCGCACCCGTTGAAGCGCACGGTGTAGAGCCATTGCGGGGTCTCGCCGGCGCCGGTTGCGTTGCTGTCCGGGAAAACGTGGCAGCCGACCACGCGGTCGATCTCGCCGACGCGCCCGCGCACATAGCGCGGCAGCCGCGTGTGAGTGAGCGGATTGATGTTCTTGGCGCGCACTTTGTCGCCCGGCTTGAACGCTGCCTGCATGTTGGTTGCGCGCTCGGTCGGCCCGCCGCGATAGAGCACCTTCGCCACGTCGTCCGGCGACATGACGCGCTTGACGGGCTTTAGCGGCTGCAGCGAGTGGCCGGCCGCGATTTCGTCGTCGGTGACGAGGTCGCGCTCCTTGAGCATGGTCTCCAGCGCCGCGAACCAGATCTGGTAGTAGGTCATTGACAGATATTCGCGCGGGTCGCGGTTCTCGCGCGCGAAGCGCGACATGTCGATGTTCCATTGGCCAGGCATGGCCATGGCGAGCGTCAATGCGAAGGCACGCTTCTCCCAGTCGGCGTGGAACACCGGCTCGTTCGGCTCCGGCTCGACCGGACCGAAGCCGTGCATGCCGCCCATATCCTGCGCGCCGTTCATTCGCCCTCTCTTCTACCTCTCCCCGCGTGCGGCGAGAGGTCGAACCGCCGAAGCGTCAGCGGAGGCGGGTCGGGTGAGGGGGACTTGCCGCGCGTTTGAGCGCCTCATAAACGCCCCCTTACCGGCCTCGCCGCTCCGCGGCTCGGCACCCTCTCCCCGCATGCGGGGAGAGGGAAAGAAGGCGGCGCCGTTCATGTCAGCTCTCCCGGCTGCTTCGGCAGCCCCGTGCCGATCATGGAATCCCGCGTCACCAGTTCGGCGAGCTGCTCCTCGCTCCAGCCTTCGGTGCCGGCCGGACGCATCGGCACCACCAGATAGCGGATCTCGGAGGTCGAATCCCACACACGAATTTCCGTGTCCTTCGGTAATTCGACGCCGAAATCCTTGAGCACGCCGCGCGGATCGCTGACCGCGCGCGAGCGATAGGGCGCCGATTTGTACCAGACCGGCGGCAGTCCCAGCACCGGCCACGGATAGCAGGAGCATAATGTGCAGACGACCATGTTATGCCGCGTCGGCGTATTCTCCAGCGCGACGATATGCTCGCCCTGTCGCCCGGCATAGCCGAGTTCGGCGATTGCGGGCGTTGCGTCGGCAAAAAGCCGCGCGCGATAGGCCGGGTCGCCCCAGGCCTTCGCGACCACGCGCGCGCCGTTGCGCGGGCCGACCTTTTTCTCGTAGGTCTCGATCAAGAGATCGAGCGCGGCCGGGTCGACATAGCCCTTCTCGGTGAGCACCGTTTCCAGCGCGCGTACGCGCAACTGTGTTTCCGAGAGTTCCGAATGGTCGTGGTCGTGGTGTTCGTGGGTCATGGGGGTATTTAAGCGCAATCCGGCACTTTGTGTCATCATCCGCGACGAGCCTCGATGACTGGATGCCCGCTGCCGTGGGGCATGACAATCCAAGGGAACCCCCCTTTTGCGTAGGTTGATGGCGCTCGCCGACCGCATCGACCGTCTCACCGCCGCCGTCGGCCGCGCGGCGGCGTGGCTCGCGCTCGGTATCGTGCTGGTGCAGTTCGCGCTGGTGGTCGGCCGCTATGTGTTCGGCCTGGGCTCGATCTGGCTCAGCGAGACGGTGATTTACGGTAACGCCACGCTGTTCATGTTGGCGGCGGCTTGGACGCTTGCAACCGGCGGCCATGTGCGGGTCGATATCTTCTATGCCGAGGCGAGCGCCCGCTCGCGCGCCATTATCGACCTCATCGGCGCGCTGGCGCTGTTATTGCCATTCGTGCTGACGCTGTTGTGGTTGTCAGTGCCCTATGCCGCGCGTTCCTGGGCGATCCTGGAACGCTCGCAGGAATCAAGCGGCCTGCCGCTCGTGTTCCTGCTCAAGACGGTGATCCCGCTATTTGCCGTGCTCATGTCTTTGCAAGGTATCGCGCAGGCGATTCGGGCGCTGGCTTTTCTGATCTCTCCTCCGCTTGCGGGGGAGGCTGGGAGCCACCCTCTCCTAAAGGGGAGGGATTGAGTGTCTGAAACCCTCGCCATCATCATGGTCGCCGCGGTGATCGTCGCGCTGATGGCCGGCTATCCGGTGGCGCTGACGCTCGCCGGCGTCTCCCTCATCTTCGCCGCTCTCGGGCGTCTTATCGGCGTCATGGGCTTCGGCATACTCGGCGCGCTGCCCGAGCGCATTTACGGCGTGATGACCAACGACGTGCTGCTGGCGCTGCCGATGTTCATCTTCATGGGCGTGATGTTGGAGCGCTCGGCGATTGCCGAGGATCTGCTCGAGCGCATAGGCCGGCTGTTCGGCGCGCTGCGCGGCGGCCTCGGTTATTCCGTGGTGATCGTCGGCGCGCTGCTCGCCGCCTCGACCGGTATTGTCGGGGCGACCGCGGTGACCATGGGGCTAATCATGCTGCCGGCGATGCTGCGCCACGGCTACGACCCGCGGCTCGCCGCCGGCGCGGTGGCGGCCTCGGCGACGCTCGCGCAGATCATCCCGCCCTCGACCGTGCTGGTAGTGCTGGGCGACCAGCTCAACAATGCCTATCAGGCCGCGCAGCTCGCGCAGGGCAATTTCGCGCCCAATGTCGTTTCGGTCAGCGACCTGTTCGCCGGCGCGATCCTGCCCGGCCTTCTGCTGGTTGGGCTTTATCTCGCGTACCTGGTTTCAATGGCGTATTGGCGGCCGCGAAGTTGCCCGGTGGTCGCTTTGGACGAGGCGCCGCGCGGCAGCCTGATCGAAGCGCTGTTGGCGCCGGTGGCGCTGATCGTCGCCGTGCTCGGCTCGATCCTCTACGGCGTGGCGACGCCGACCGAAGCGGCCTCCGTCGGCGCGGTCGGCGCCATGCTGCTCGCCGCCCGCAAGGCCTCGCTCCAAAAACTCATGATGCCGGTGGTGGAGAAGACCACGCAGATCACCAGCACGATCTTCCTCATTCTGATCGGCGCCACCCTGTTCAGCCTGGTGTTTCGTGCGCTCGGCGGCGACGATCTGGTACATCGCGTGCTCGATCATCTGCCGGGCGGCGTCGCCGGGGCGGTGCTCGCGGTGATGTTGGCGATCTTCCTGCTCGGTTTCGTGATGGACGCCTTCGAGATCATCTTCGTGGTGGTGCCGATCGTGGCGCCGGCGCTGTTGAAGATGCCGGGCATCGACCCGGTATGGCTCGGCGTCATGATGGCAGTCAATCTGCAGACCTCATACATGCATCCGCCGCTTGGGCCGACGCTGTTCTATTTGCGCGGCGTGGCGCCGCCCGAGATCAGTACGCGCCACATCTATGTCGGCATCATACCGTTCGTGCTGATCCAGCTTTTCGCCCTTGTCGTATTGTGGTTCGCGCCGGCGCTGACCACCGCCTTGCCGCACACGCTCTATGGGCGCTAGTTGCGGGCTTCGGCGATTGCGAAGAATGTAGCGCGCTCCCTCTCCCTGTTGGGGTGAGGGGTGAGGTGAGGGGATTTGTGACTCTCGATGGGCTATCACCCGTTACCCGGCGCACTTCGTCGCCGACATCTCCCCAAGGGAGAGGTGAATCGCGGCAAGTCCGTGATACACCATCAGGGCCAGAACCGCTCGACCGCGACCCAGATCCACACCGCGCCGGCGATGAACAGCGACAGCAGGATCGCCGCCGAGCCCATGTCCTTGACGCGCTTGATGGCCGGATCGGTATCGAGCGTGAGGCGGTCGCTCAGCTTCTCGATCGCCGTGTTGAGCAATTCGACGATCATCACGAACACCAGCGTGCCGATCAGCGCAATAAGCTTGCCGATGTCCGCGGTCAGGAAGAAGGCGAGCGGCACGCCGATTACCAGTAGCACGAGCTCTTCGCGGAACGCCTGCTCCGATCGCGTGGCGGCGACGAGGCCGTGCCAGCTGTTGATGGTTGCCCGAAAGAGTCGCTTCACGCCGTCCGCCCGAATCGCCGTCCGCCCAGCGCAAATTACGCGGCGCCTTCGCTCTATTCCATATCGCCGCCCGCCTTGTGTATAAGGGCTGCGCATGAAAGCCGCCGACATGTTCAGCGTCGAGGGCCGCGTGGCGCTGGTGACCGGCGCTTCCAGCGGGCTCGGTACGCAATTTGCCAAGGCGCTTTCCGACAACGGCGCTGCGGTCGCGCTGGTCGCGCGGCGCGCCGACCGGTTGGCGGCGCTGAAGGCCGAGATCGAAAGCAAGGGTGGCAAGGCGGTCGCGATCGAAGCCGACGTCACCGACCGCGCCGCCATGCTGCGCGCGTACGACGCCGCCGAGCAGGCCTTCGGCACCGTCAACATTCTGGTCAACAATGCCGGCATCGCCCAATCGCCTTCCCGTGCGGTCGAAGTATCGGCCGAGGAATGGCGCAAGGTGCTGAGCGTCGATCTCGACGCGGTGTTCTATTGGGCGCAGGAAGCCGCGCGCCGCATGCTGGCGGCGAAGAAACAGGGCGCGATCGTCAACATCGCTTCGGTTCTAGGCTTCGGCGTCGCCAAGGGCACGGCGACCTATGCCATCGCCAAGGCTGCCGTGGTGCAGGTCACCAAGGCACTGGCGGCAGAACTCGCCTTCAGGGGCGTGCGCGTCAACGCCATCGCGCCCGGCTGGTTCGTCACCGAGATCAACGACAAATATCTTGCGAGCGAAGCCGGCGCTGCCATCAAGCGCGACATCCCCATGGGCCGGTTCGGCAAGGAAGGCGAGCTCGACGGCGCGCTGCTGCTGCTGGTTTCCGACGCCGGCGCCTATATCACCGGCGCCACCATCCTGGTCGACGGCGGGCAGGTGGTGCACATCAAGGGGTGAATCCGTATCCCTCCCTGAAAGGGGAGGGTCGCTCCGCCGAGGGCCATCCGGGGTGGGGTCACTTCGCCGCAAATGCGCATAAAGTACCCCCACCCGGCTCACTTCGTTCGCCGACCTCCCCCTTTCAGGGGGAGGTAGAGAAAGGCCCCCAATGGACTTCACCCTCTCCCCCGAAGTCGAGGACATCCGCCTGCGCGTGCGCGCCTTTGTCGAGGAGCACGTGCTGCCGCTGGAGGCGGATCCGGAGAATTTCTCCGAGCACGAGAACATCCCGCACGCGCGGCTCGAACCGGTGCGCGCGAAGGCCAAAGCGGCCGGCCTGTGGGCGCCGCAATCGCCGAAGGAGTTCGGCGGCATGGCGCTGCCGGTCCTCGCCTGGCCGGCGATCTACGAGGAAGCCGCGCGCTCGATCTTCGGGCCGCTCGCCATCCACTGCATGGCGCCGGATGACGGCAACATGAATCTTATCGCCAAGGTCGGCACGCCCGAGCAGAAGGAAAAATTTCTGCGCCCGATCGTCGAGGGCAAGGTACGCTCATCCTTCGTGATGACCGAGCCGCATCCCGGCTCCGGCTCCGATCCCTGCATGATGCTGACGCGCGCCGAGAAGCGCAACGACCGCTACATCGTGCGCGGGCGCAAATGGTTCATCACCGGCGCCGACGGCGCCGCGCATTTCATCCTGATCGCGCGCACCTCCGACGACCCGCGGCGCGGGCTTACCGCTTTCCTCTATCACAAGGATCAGCCCGGCTGGCGCATCGTCCGCCGCATCCCGATCATGGGGCCGGAGGAGCATGGCGGTCATTGCGAATTGGAATTCGAGGGCCTTGAAATCCCCATGGAGAACGTGCTGATGAACGAAGGCGACGGCTTGCGCGCGACGCAAATCCGCCTCGGCCCGGCGCGGCTCACCCACTGCATGCGCTGGCTTGGCTTCGCCAAGCGCTGCATGGAGATCGCGCACGAATACGTGAGCCGGCGCGAGGGTTTCGGCATCAAGCTTGCCGACCGCGAGAGCGTGCAGATCAAGCTCGGCGAGGTCGCGCACCAGATTCAGATTGGCCGCCTGCTCACCATGCACGCGGCCTGGAAGCTCGAGCAGGGCTCGCGCGCGCGCAAAGAAATTTCGATGGCCAAGGTGCAGGTCGCCGACGCGCTGCATCTTGCCGCCGACGTCGCGATCCAGCTGCAGGGCGCGCGCGGCTATTCCAAGGACACGATCGTCGAATGGATCTACCGCTACGCCCGCGCGGCGCGGCTGGTTGATGGCGCCTCCGAGGTGCACAAGATGGTGCTCGCGCGCTTCATGCGCGAGGAGGGGCGGGATTTCTGGCGCTGGGGTTAGGTTTTGTCATTCCGGGGCGCGCGCTTCGCGCCGTCCCGGAATGACCATCAGTTCCGATACCCGCGATCGATCTTGTCCAGCATGCGCAGATAGGCCGGCCAGTCGGCGCTGCCGCGGCCCGAATCGTGATGCTGGAACTGCTCGGCGACCTTGGCGCAGACTTCCGGCGCCACTTCCAGAAGCTCGCCACCGGTTGCTTCCATCTTCAACTGAATCTCGGCGGCGGTGAGCAGATACTTCATCAGCACGAAAGCCTCGCGCGCGGTCTTGCCGACGGTGAGCACGCCGTGATGGTGCATGATCAAGGCGCGGTTCTGCCCGAGGTCTTTGTTGATGCGTTGGCGCTCGTCGAAGTCCTCGGTGATGCCTTCATAGGCGTGATAGCCGATGCGCTGGTAGAAGCGCAGCGCCTGTTGCGACACCATGCGCAGCCCATGCTTCAGGCCTGCCAGCGCCGTGCCGGTTTCGGTGTGAACATGCACCGCACAGTTGACGTCCGGCCGCGCGCTCAAGACCCCGCCATGCAGCGTGAAGCCCGGCCGATTAACTCCGGCGCGCTCATCGAGGTCTTCATCCATCGATACCTTCACGAGGTTGGAAGCTGTTACCTCGGTGTAGAGCAATTCGTGTTTCTTCATGAGGAAATTGCGCGGCTCGCCTGGCACGCGCATGGAGGAGTGATTGTAGATCACGTCGTCCCAGCCGTAGCAGGCAAGCAGCCGATAGACGGCGGCGAGATCGACGCGCGCTTCCCATTCGGCTTGCGAGATTTGATCCTTTGAAATGACCGCGACATTGGCATGCTTGTTCATGGGCAGTGTCCTCCTGTTGTTCGCAGTCTAAGGCGAGAACCCAAAAACGGCCAGTCCAGTGTCGGCATGGCTCGACCGCCGCCGGTGATTAGCCGCGTGCTTTAGCCAATAGCGCCGAAAGTGTTGGTCCTAGGAATGGCGACGGAGCTTGGTTGGCGTCAAAAGCCTTTTCACGAAGTGCATGGCGTCTTTGACGACAATAGCGGCGCGATCTGCAAGCGTCGGCGTGCGGCGCCGAGCGTGCTTCAGGCTGCCGCGCTGACGTGACCGATCGGTGTAGGTCACCAGCCGGACGGCCGGCGCCTGCTTGACCGGGATGGCGGCTATCCGGTCGAGCGGGACGACGGGAATCGGCTTGTCCGGGATCTGCTCGGCCGGATTAGCGGCCGTGTGCGTGAGCGGGTCGATGCGCTCGCGCGGAAGCGCGACCGGCTCGGCCGGCGTCTGTTCGACCGGGATTGCCGCAACTTGCTTAACCGGACCAGCAGGCGCCGGCTTCGGCGCAGGCGCTGCGTGCTCGGCCGGCGCTGAAGCCGCCGGCTCGGCCGGTTGCGCGTCGGCCTGCACGGCTGGCCGTTTGGCCACTTTCTCCGGCGGGACATCAGCTGGCTCGTCCGTTGCCGGCTCGGCCGGCGCGGCGGCCATTTCCGGGGGGGCGGCAACGTCCGGCTGCTCGCTGGCCGGCGTTGTAGGCTCGGGCGGAAGTGCGGCCACCTGCTCTGGCGGGATGGGGTCCGGCCGCTCGAGCGCAACCGATGTCGGCTCGGCCGGAATTGCGGCGATTCCCGTGAGCGGGATAGCGGTCGGCCGCTTACGGGGAAGCGGCGTTGGCTCCGCAGCCGTAGCCACAAGCGTAAGCGAGACGTCGGCCGGCCGCTTACGCGGGAGCGGTATCGCCTCCTTCAGAATGGCGACAGCAACCTGCGTGAGCGGGATATCGGCCGGCCGCTCAGGCGGCAGCGGCATCGGCCCAGCCGCGACAGCAGCCGGTTCGTCGTGTGGGACATCGGGTTTTCGCTTGCGCGCAATCATCTCCTCGATCGGACCCTCGGATACCCGCTCGAATGGAATAGCCGCCATCCACTCGGGCGCGATCGGAACCCATTTGGCCGGAACGGTGGCGATTTCCTCAAGCGAAACTGCGGCCACCTGATTCGGCACCGGCTCGGACGCGCGCTCGCGCGGCAGCGGCAGCCGCTCGGACCTGTTGGCTGCGACCGCCGTGCGCTTGCTTTCGGCAGGTTTGCGCTTGGCCATCAGTGTGATTTGCGGATCGACGATCGTGAATCCCTTGATCGAGCGGATATGGTTGCGCGTCAATCCGCCGCCGGAATTGCCGTCATGCACCAGCCATCGATTGCCGGTGATGTGCTTCACCAGCACCATCACATGGCCCACGCGCGCGGCCGCCATCCCGGGTGCCGGCGAAGTGCGCGGAAATCTTTTGAGCCAATTGGCAGCCAGATTAAGGTCGGAGTGAATCTCGCCGAACAAATAGAGCGATGCCTCGCAGCCACAATAAGCGTGCGGACAGCCAGCCGGCCTGTGGCCGACGATGCTGCCGCTGATAGTGGCAACCCGGATCCGGCGAATTTCCGTATGGGCCGGACCGGACTGAGATGTACATCCACGCGGATTGCAGACAATCAGCGCTTGTCTGTTTGTTGCATCGGCAGATGTCGCAGCGGCAACTGTGAACAATGCCGCCATGAGAGGTGTTACGCTTTTACGCAAACAACGACCATGTGTTGGGAGCGGTTCGTTACCGCGGGATCGTTTCTCCGTTAACCAAGTTAGCTTTGGGAACAAAAGCGCAAAGCTGCGTCCCTGTAAAGGGTTAGCTTTGGCGGGGCAACCAAAAGCGGCCGGTAAACTGACTAAGTAAGGTTAAGGGCCGCCAAGTTAACAACTGCAGCGTGTGCACACACAATGTCAGCTTCTGTACGTTGGTGCACTGCAACGGCGCGGTCAGTATCCCCGAGTGCGGTCGACCAGTTGGCTGAGGGGCGCTCCGGTGCGGAATGTTCTGATGATATCGCCGATGCGCGGGGCCAGATCGGCCGGAATAAGCCGGCGCGCAACATGCGGCATGACCGTTATTTTCGGATGCCGCCAGAGCGGGCTGTCGCTCGGTAGAGGCTCGATCGGATAAACATCGAGCGTTGCACCGGCGAGGTGCCCGGAATCGAGCGCGGCGATGAGATCGGCTTCGACGACGTGCTCGCCGCGGCCGAGATTGATGATCGCCGCCCCGGCCGGCAGCAGCCTGAGCGTTTCGCCTGCGATGATGCCGCGCGTCTCACGCGTCAGCGGCAGCAGGTTGACGAGAATTTCGCTGCGCGCGAGGAAACCCGGCAACTGCTCGGGGCCGCAGAAGATTTCAATCGCGCGGCCCGGGCGCGGGTGGCGCACCCAGCCGGCAACCTCAAAGCCAACCGAGGCCAGCGTCTCCGCGGCGGCAAGCCCGATCGTGCCGAGGCCCATGACGCCGACCTTGCGCTCGCTCGCCGCCTTGACCGGCATCTTGATCCATTCGCAACGCGCCTGCGCGTGCAGATAATCCGGCATGTAGCGGTGATGGCGCAGCACGTGCAGGAGCGCAGCCTCGTTCATCATCGCATCGCCGGCCGGGTCGCCGGCACGCACGATTGGCACGGCGGGCAGATCGGGGTCGCGTAACAGCGCATCGGTGCCTGCGGTCAGCGAGATGATCAGGCGCAAGTTCGGCAGCTTGCGCAGCATGCCGGCCGGCGGCACGGCGACGGCCGCGACGTCGATCTCTGCCGTATTGCCGATTTCGGGCCAGATGCGCAGGTCGAGATCCGGCATCGCGGTGGCGAATTGGCGCAGCCACTCCTCGCCGCTGCCAAACAGAAGCGTGAGCAGAAGAGCCATGGTGCACGATTTCCTTTGCTGCGGCGCCTTCCTGCGGGCGGCCGCTAATATTAATGGACCTCGCCGGCGCTGCCACCTGCCCGCGCCGACGCAGCACCAAGGCCGGCCCGCATTTGCGCCTGAAGTTTGCCTGTTATAATTCTTTGGTTACGTACAGCACTCATCACCGGTTCAGTGCCATGCGTTTCTATGCACGGGAATGGGTTCGAAAAAGTCTTCTGAGCGTCGCCTTTACTTCATTCAGTCTCCTGCCGGCGGCTGCGCAACAACACGCCGTTCGCGACGTAACGCCGCCGGGCGTGACCCGGGTTTACCGCTCCAGTGACTCGCCGGCTTTTGCATCTCTCAACGCGCCCAAACTTGTTGACGTGCGGATTGCGAGTAATGGGCAACTGCAGTCCAACGGAGGCGCCTTGAAATTGTACGGGATTTCACTGCCGCCGCGGCAAAAGGTCTGCGTGACCGCGAGCGGCACCCGCTGGGCCTGCGGACTGCGAGCCTATATCGCATTGCGCAACCTGTTCGCGCAGCGATCGCTCTCCTGTCAGCCAAAAGACGACGACAAACCGGCCGCGGCAAAGATGCCACGCCTTGTTGTGTGCAAGATCGACGACGCCGATGTCGCGCTATCGCTGTTACAAGACGGTCTGGCCGATCTTGCCGCCGGCGTCAGCGATCAAGCCTATATTGCGGCGGAATCTCTCGCGAAGAGCAAGAAAATTGGTTTGTGGGCTGATGGGCCGCAATAGCGTCATTTGGCTATTGGCCGTTTTCGCCTTGATGTTTGGGCGCCAAGCATGACGCAGCCGATTCAAATTCGCATGGGCGGCTACGGCCCGCCGACCACCGGCTTCAGCAAGGCGCTGAAATTGATCGGCGACAAGTTGCAGAGCCAGTTCGGCGAACGCGTCGATATCAAATATGTCTGGAACATCATGGATCTCGGCTTCAAAGCCGAGGACATTCTGTGGCTAGTCGAGCACGGGCTGCTCACGCTCGGCTACCAGTCGTCGAGTTATTTGACCGACCGCGTGCCGGAATTGGGCTTCGTCGATCTGCCGTTTCTGTTTGCCAGCAACGCGCAGGCGCGCGCGGCCATGGACGGCGCGCTTGGGCGGCATCTCGTCCGCAAGACCGAGGAGCGCATCGGTTATCGTATTCTCGGCTGGTTCGAGAACGGCTTCCGCCACATTTCCAACCGGCTGCACCCGGTGCATCTGCCGGCCGATTTGAAGGGCATGAAGATCCGCGTGCTGCCGAGCGAGATTCAAAAGCGCACCTTCGAATTGCTTGGCGCAATCGCGCTGCGCATGGACCTGACCGAAGCCATCGCCATGATCAAGGCCGGCACGCTCGATGCCCAGGAAAATCCGCTGGCCAACACGGTGACTTACGGCGTGCACAATTTTCACAAATTCCACACGCTCACCTATCATTTTTACATTTCGCGCCCGATCTTCCTGCATCGTGCGACCTTCGAGGGCTGGCCGGACGATTTGCAGCGCGCGATGCAAAGCGCCGTGAGCGAAGCGGTTACGTTTCAACGGCGGCTCGCGGTTGAGGAGCATGACGCCGCGCGCAAAGCAATCGAAGACGCCGGCTGCGACATCGTGGAACTCGGCGCCGACGAACATTCAGCCTTCGTCGCCGCCGTGCAGCCGCTCATTAGCGATGCCAGCAAGATGTATGGCGAATCAATGTTCGCGATGCTGCCCAAGGTGTGAGGCCCGCCCCCTCGGTCACAGTCTTGTCTGGCGCGTCTCGCTGAGGGGAGCGGCACGCGCATAGCCTCTACAAAAACTTAACACCATCCCCGCAATCTTAAGATTTACGCGGCTGAAACGACTCTCTTGTAGAGAGCCGGCATGCATTCTCCCTTCTCGGCGGCCACGAGCCATCACAATCGTCCGATCGCGCTCGCAACACGCGGCCTGAGCAAGAGCTTCGACCGGCCCGCGGTCGATGCGCTCGATCTCACCGTCTTCGGCGGCGAATTCTACGCCCTGGTCGGCCCCAATGGCGCCGGCAAGACCACGACCTTGCGCATGGTGGTCGGATTGCTGCGTCCCGACGCCGGCAGCATCTGCATCGACGGCATCGATGCGCTTGCCGATCCGGTCGCCGCCAAGCAGATCACCGCGTGGCTTTCGGACGAGCCCATGATCTACGACAAGCTGACGCCGTTCGAATATCTCGAATTCGTCGCCGGCCTCTGGCGCATCGACGCGCGCGTCGCCGAAGCGCGCGCGCGCGAGTTGATCGGCTGGCTTGGCCTTGAGCCGCACGCGCATGAACGCTGCGAAGGATTTTCCCGCGGCATGAAGCAGAAAGTGGCGCTTGCCGGCGCGCTGGTGCACGACCCGAAACTGATCATTCTCGACGAGCCGCTGACCGGGCTCGATGCCGGCTCCGCCCGCCAGGTCAAGAACGTGCTGCGCGAGCGCGCCGAAGCGGGCGGCACCGTCATCATGACCACGCATATTCTTGAGGTCGCCGAGCGCATGGCCGATCGCATCGGCGTCATCGCGCATGGCAAGCTGATCGCCGAAGGCACGCTCGACGAATTGCGCCGCAGGACCGGCAAGAGCGCCACCAGTCTCGAAGACACTTTCCTGACGCTGGTCGCCGAACCGGTCGCCGCCGCGTGAGCCAGACCGCTTCATTGGCTTGGCTCGCCGCGCACGAATTCCGGCTCGGCTGGCGCGATTGGGTGGCGATGATGACCGCCGGCCATCGCCGTCGCCTGCGCAATGTGGCGATTGCGCTGATCATCTTCGCCGGCTTCATGCATCTGCTGGCCTATTCGATGGTGGGGCGCTACGCCCATGCGGGCGTCGTGCCCGACAAGGCGACGCTGGTGGTTGTCACCGGCACCATGCTGCTGTCGTGGTCGCTGTTGTTGTCGCAGGCGATGGAATCGGTGACACGCGCCTTCTACTCGCGCTCCGACCTCGATCTCATCCTCACCTCGCCGATTTCCCCGCGCCGCATTTTCACCGTGCGCATCGGCCGCATCGCCGTCACTGTGGCGGTCATGGCCATGCTGCTGGCGGCGCCCTTTATCGACGTGATGGCTTTCTTCGACGGCGCGCGCTGGCTCGCCGGTTATGGCGTGGTCGCCGCCATGGGCGCAGTGGCGGCGGCACTCGCCGTGGCGCTGACCGTCGCGCTGTTCCGCACTATCGGCGCCAAACGGACGCGGCTGATCGCGCAGATCGTGGCGGCGGTGATCGGTGCCGCCTTTGTGATCGGGCTGCAGGTCGCGGCGATTCTGTCGTATGGCAGCCTGTCGCGCTTTGCGCCGCTGCAGTCGGAATGGCTGATCGCGCATGCGCCCGATGTCGGCAGTGCGGTGTGGTGGCCGGCACGCGCGGTGCTCGGCGACCCGGCGGCGCTCGTGCTGGTGGCGGCCATCAGCCTCACACTGCTCGGGAGCGCGATGCTGATCTTCTCGGCGCGTTTCGGCGATCACGTGGTGGCCGCCGCAGGCGTCTCGCAGAGCGTCGTTCGCCAGCGCCGCTGGGCGCAAGGTTTCCGCCGCCGTTCGCCGAGCCGCGCACTGCGGCATAAGGAGTGGGCGCTGCTCGCGCGCGACCCCTGGCTGATGTCGCAGACCCTGATGCAAATTCTTTATCTGTTGCCGCCCGCGCTGCTCTTGTGGCGCAGCTTTCATTCCGGCACCGGCGCCTTTGTCGTGTTGGTGCCGGTTATTGTGATGGCGGCCGGCCAGCTCGGCGGCGGGCTCGCCTGGCTCACGATCTCCGGCGAGGATGCGCCCGACCTTGTCGCCACCGCACCGATCACGGCGCGGCGTATTCTCTGGGCCAAGATCGAAGCGGTCATGGGCGCGATTGTTTTTGTGTTTGCGCCGCTGATCGTCGCGCTCGCCTTCGCCGCGCCTTGGCCGGCGATTGTGGCGGGCGCTGGGGTGCTGATTGGTGCCGCTGCAGCAACGTTCGTTCAGCTTTGTTTTCGCAGCCAAGCCCGGCGCAGCCAGTTCCGCCGCCGCCAGGTATCCTCGCGCATCGCGACTTTCGCCGAGGCATTTTCGTCGATCTCCTGGGCGGGCACTTCGGCCTTGGCGGCAGCCGGAACCTGGCTTGCCGCATTCTCGGCGGTGATCGCGCTCGGCATTCTGCTGGGCGTGTGCCTGATCAGCCCGCCAAGAACAAGCTAATACCAACGGCATCAGAGATTGACCGCAGCCCATGGGCGACTGGCGATTGATTGGATGCGGCCCGTTTCAGCGGCAGGCGCGTTCCAGGCATTACAGCAGGCGTCGACGATGGCGTCGTAGCTTTCGAAGACGCGATTGCTGAGCTGGTTCTGGCGCAGATATTGCCAGATGTTCTCGACCGGATTGAGTTCGGGCGAATAGGG
>Ga0335081_10000127_pt1 | contig 150549 bp, 127 predicted proteins | sample Lox_Sample_35_FD_206713 | JGI IMG/M metagenome (GOLD analysis project Ga0335081, IMG submission 206713) | Soil microbial communities from Loxahatchee National Wildlife Refuge, Florida, United States - Lox_Sample_3.5 | ecosystem: Environmental > Terrestrial > Soil > Wetlands | place: USA... | reverse complement strand
CTGCACGGCAACGACACGGGCCGACGTTCCGTCGCAGAGCCTCGCCACGTTGGGAAACGCCGCGTTCCTTGCCGCACTCGCCGAGCCGCCGCGTCCTTTCCGCATGCGAATGGCGGCATCCACGCAGGCCCTGATCACCCTCGGCACTTTCATCTGCGCCCCCCTGCTCCTCGCGAACCCGGCGCATAGGGCCGCCGCGCGCCGCGCCTGAGGTCCTTCCTGCATCTGCCGCAGGTGCCGTACAGGTTCATCCGGTGGGAAACGGGCAGGAAACCGTACCGCTTGACAAGCCGCTCCTGCAGCAGTTCGATGTCCGGGTCCACCACCTCCACGAACCTGCCGCAGGTCGTGCAGATGAGGTGGTCGTGATGGTCATGGCCGTACAGGTGTTCGTACCGCGTGGTGCCGTCCTCGAAGTTTATCTCCCTGCACAGCCCGGCCTCGGCCAGGAGCTTGAGGGTGCGGTACACGGTGGCATACCCGATGCCCGGATGCTTTGCCTTCACCGCGTCCCAGAGCTCTTCGATGGTGAGGTGCCTCTCGATGCCGAGAAAAACTTCCAGGATCTGTTCCCGCGGCTTGCTGTGCCGCAGGCCCTTGCCCGCCATGAATTGTTCCAACACCGCATTTTCTTTCACGATCCGTCCTTGGTATTGAAAATGATTTTCATTATCAATTATATATGATGTTGGAGGAAATGTCAATTATAATGATGATTGATTGTGCGAATTATTCCCTGACATGAAGACGGATAAAAGCCTGCAGGGATCGGAAAGAAGATTCGGCGGTTACCTATTGTCAGTTAACGTTGAATCAATTGTAAGACTATGAACCCGGGCCAGCGCCCCAGGCCATACGGCTGACCTTTACTTTTTTCTCGATCCAAAAGTCCGGTCGGCGCCGCTGCGGTTACTCCGGACTCCGCCGCCGCGCAGGCAGGACTGAAGGGGAAACTAAAGCGAATTGTCATTTCATTCCCTGAGGTAAGGTAATTGCGCTTCGTGCTTTTTATTATGCCGTTTGCCTCATGCCGCCCCCAAATCGCCCGGTCGTCGGGTAGCCGCTTTTAAGCGGCGTATCGAGACGCAAGGCATCGGGCGGTCCGGCAACGAGGCCGAGGGCCGAGCCCAGAAGGAGGGCCGACCCTCGCAGGCGCGTTACGCCAGTGAGGGGAACGCTCTCAATATTCTTATTTATCAATAATAGTCGTCACGGCTTGAACACGATGGCACTGTTGCCGTCGGTCCGTATAAGAACGAACCCGCTGTCGCTTTTCACCGCGTAGTATTCACCGTCAAAATTCTCGATGCCGGTTTCTTTCAGCACCAGCGTCGGTTCGCTCCGGTCAAAATTCTGAATGAATTTTTCTTTAAGCTTGGCCGGACGCGCCTTTTTTCCCTTGCCTTCCATGGTCCTGAGGTTGAAATCGAAGGCATCCAATTTCCGAACGTCAAGCTTCCATTTCATTTTAAGACTTGCCACTTTGGAGAGATCGGGCCCCAGGCCCGCCACGGTTATCCTGGCAAAGGTCGTATCGACGGTGGCAAGTGGCTGCTGAGACGGAACATTGAAGTGTTTGAACAGCCACGGGATCACCCGGACCGTTCTGACCTTTGTGGCGACGTTACCGGCCTTGTCCGCCGCGGAATAGGCAATGGTGTAGGTGCCCACCGTTTTCGCGTCAACCGCCCCGCTCGTTGTTATGTTTGTCAACTTTCCGTCTCTATTGTCAATGGCCGTTGCGCCCATCTCAACATATTGCTCGCCTCGTGCCACCGTGACCGCGCTGTCGCCGCGGAGCGTTATGACCGGCGCGACCGTATCGGCCGCTTCGACGTTCACCCGCCGGACCACCGACGCGCTGTTGCCGGCCGCATCGGTCGCGGCATAGGTGACGTAATACGTTCCGGGAACGGTCGTATTCACCTGGCCGCTCACGATGATGGACTTGGTGAGGTTGCCTCCGACGTCGTCGTGCGCGATTGCGCCAGGGTCGGTGAAAGAGCCGGCACGGGTGCTTATGGTCACCACGCTGTCGCCGTTCAGCGTGACGACCGGAGGAACTTTGTCGGAAGCGGCCCTCGCCTTTGAAAAAAAGTCGCTCAGATTTATCACCAGCGACAGGCGGTGCTCGCTGCCAGTTGATAAATCGGAATTTGAGGCCCCCTTATAGGCGTATTGGAACGAATAACCGTTGAACGTGACCCCGGCGCCAAAGGCAAGTCCATACGCGTTCAGCGAATTGTAGAGCATGCCGTTGCCGCCGCAGCGCACCGCGAATTCGAATTGCTTGTACAGCAGCGTATATTCGAGGCCGCAAAACATTTTAAGGTTGCTGGTCACGCCCAATGACTGGTCGTAGTCGCGGTTCAATTTGTACTCTCCGTCGACATCGACGATTATCCGGTGCATGCCGTTGATGATTCCGGTATATCCGGCGCCCAGGCGGAATTCGGGATCGACGTTTTCTTCTTTTACGTCGGCAGCGATATTGCGGGCCATGAGGCCGAGGCTGAAGCCAAAGGGAAGGCGGGTAAGCAGGCCGACGTCGAGGCCCAGGCCGCTGCCGCCGTAGTCGGAGGCGCTGTAGTAGAACCGGTTGACGGTGAGGCCGATGCTCGGCTGTTCGAAGATCAAAAAATGCCCGCATATCTGACGGCCGTAGCTTAAAGAGATGGTCCCCTCGCTTGCGTGGGTCGTGCTGGCCGGCGCATTGGCGACACTGTCCCAGCCCTGCTCCAGTTTCATGCTTGTCAACAGCCAGCCCGCGCTTAATACCCCCACATTCCGCAGCGGCACGACCGCCGAAAGATAGTTTGTGTTCAGATTAGTGACGTCCTGGAAGATCCAGTTCGATTCCATGAGCGAAACGTTCGCCTGGTACGACAGCCCTGCGGGGTTCCAATACCCGGCGCTGGGATCGTCGGCGATCGCCACGTACGCGCCGCCCAGGCCGTAGCCGCGGGAACCGATCATGAGATCGACCTGGGAAGCATGGACAAGGGCTGCGCAGGCCGCGGCGAGCGAAAGTCCGGCTTTCATCATGAATGATTTTCCAAGTCTCATATTTTTCGCCTCCTCTTATTTCACCAGGAAGACGGGTTTGCGGATGACGGTCACCTTGCCGGTTGCGCCGTTCTTAAAATAGAAAACATAAACGTACGCTCCCGCGCCTGCGAACCTGTTTGCGGAATTCACGCCTCTCCAAACCACGGAAAACGAGCCGGGAACCACTCTGGTGTTTTTCGGAACAAGTTGGACCACGAGGTCGCCGATAAGATCAAGAATATGCAGCGACACTTCTCCTGAATCAGGCACCTGATAGGTGAGCGTCGCGCCCCTGCTGGATGAGACTGGATTCTCAGACCAGTAGGCATTGATCCCGGCCTGCCGTCCGAGGGAGGGCGCGCTCGCGAGGGCGCATCGTGCAGCCGCCGAAGTGTCGCTGCCCGCCGAATTCGTGACGATGACCCGGTAGCTTCCCGTGTCGCCGTACGCGACACCCTTGATCGTATAGACGGAATCCGCCGCGCCTGAAAGGGTCGCGCCGTTTTTGATCCACCGATACGCAAGCGGCCGTGTGCCGGTCGCCGACACTTTGAAGACAACGGTGTCGCCGAGCCTGGCGGCCGTGTTCGATACCGGCTGGAGGACGATCTTGGGCTTGACAATGGTCACTGTGCCATTCTCAACAGTCAACGTGGCCGCCTCGGAGGTGTCTGCGCCGTATCGGTTGGACGCGATCACGCGGTAAAGGCCCGAATCGGCGCCGGTTGCCGTTGGAATGACGAGATTTCGCAGGGAATCGCCGACAAGGGCAAGCCCGTTTTTCTGCCATTGATACGTTACCGGGTCGGCGCTGAGAACGCTTACCGAGAAGGAAGCCGTGTCCCCGGCCTGAACGGTTATTGAAGCGGGATTCACCGTGATGATGGGCAGGTTGCCTACCGAGGATTTCGGCAGGACCGACAGTCTTGCCGCACTGGAACTGTCGCTGCCCCAATTATTCGAAACAGCGGCCCGAAAGACGCCCGAATCCGAGAGCGCCGCGGCGGGAATCCTGTACATCGCGTTCGTCGCGCCGGGAATAGGTAATCCGTTCTTCTGCCACTGATACGAAAGCGGGGTGGTGCCTTTTGCGGCAACCGTAAAAATCACCGAGTCGCCGACGATCGCCGTGACGGAAGACGGCTGCCTGGTGATGACCGGTTTGTCAACGATGACCAGGGGCGCGCCGCGGGAGGTGTCGGCACCGTAGCCATTCGAAACAATGGCCCGGTACACGCCGGAATCGGCCGCGGACACCGCGGCAAGGGAAAAAAATGCGCTGGTTGCGTTAACAAGAGAGACTCCGTTCTTCTGCCATTGGTATGACAGCGGTGCCGCACCCGATGCAATTACCGAGAAGGATGCCGCTATTCCCGTTACGGCGGTATCGGGCGACGGCTGCGCGGTGATGACGGGTGGTGTGCCTGAACCGGATGACGGCACCACGGTCAGCTTCGCCGCAACCGACGTATCGCTTCCCCACTGGTTCGACACGATGGCGCGGTAGAACCCGGAATCGTACATCGCCACCGGGGCGATGAGATAATGTGCGGCAGTGGCGCCGCCGAGCGTCAATCCGAATTTCTGCCATGCATAGGACAGAGGTCCCGTTCCGATGGCCACGACGGTGAATGAAACAGAATCGCCCACCTGCACCGTTCTGGACGCCGGGTCAATAGTGATCTGCGGCCGTATGAATACCGTCAGTGATGCCTGAAGGGAGGTATCCGCACCGTACCTGTTTGACACGATCACGCGATACCGGCCGGAATCGGTCGGCGATGCGGACCCAATGGCATAGCTCGAGGCGTTCGCCCCGGCTATGGGTGCGCCGTTTTTCTGCCATTGATATATGAGAGTGTCGCTACTGGTTGCCGTCACCGAAAACGCCGCCCTTGCCCCCACCACCACCGCCTGCGAGGCAGGCTGCGTCGTTATGACAGGTTTACTTCCCGAAACGGGCTTCGGCTTTACCGTCAGGAACGCGGCCTGCGATGTGTCGCTGCCCCAGTTGTTCGAGACAATGACGCGGTAGTTCCCCGAGTCACCCAAGGCGACGCCGGCCTTCAGATAGGTAGGACTTGTTGCGCCTGCAATGACGGCCCCGTTTTTCTGCCATTGATAAGTAAGAAGCCCTGTGCCGCCGGCGGTCACGGAAAATAACACGGTATCGCCGACCATCGCGGTCCGCGAGGACGGCTGGCTGGTGATGAGTGGCCGCTGTACCACGGTTAAATGAGCGGGGTTCGAGGCAACCGAGCCCGCGCTGTTCGAAACCACGACCGTGTAATTTCCGGAATCGCTCAGCGCCGCCGCGGGGATCGTGTAGCCCGTCGTGTCCGCGCCTGCAATGTTCACCCCGTTTTTTTGCCATTGAAAAGAAATCATGCCCCCGCCGGTGCTCGCCGTAACGATGAATGTCGCGGTCTGACCAACCAAAACGGTCAAAGGAGATGGCTGCTGGACAATCACTGGCTTCTGCTGTGCGGGATTGCCTGTTACATACAAAACGGCCTCCGCCGAGGTGTCTTTACCAAAGGGATTGGTGGCGATCAGCCTGAAAGCCGCGCCTGAATCGCTTGTCTGCGCCGACGTAATGATATAATAGAGGTTTGTGGCGCCGGCGATGTCCGCTCTGTTGCGCTGCCATTGGAAGGTGATCGGGGCGCTGCCGCTTACCGTGGCGGTAAACATCGCCGGGTTGCCCTGCACGACCGCAACCGACAGCGGATCGGTCGTGATGTTCGGCTTTTGTCCCACCCTCAGGACGGCGGCTGCTGACGAATCCCTGCCGAAACCGTTGGTGACTGTCACGCTATAATACCCTGAATCTGCAAGCTGCACTGAAGCTATGGTATACAAAGGGGAAACTGCCCCGCGTATCCTTGCGCCGTTTTTATACCATTGATACGCCAGCGGCGCCGTGCCGCTGGCCGCCACGGAAAACTGGGCCATCGTGCCTACCGCGGCCGATATTGAAACGGGCTGCTGAGTTATCGTCGGTTTTTGTCCGATCACAGTCAGGCGGCCGGTGCTTGATGTATCCCTGGCATAAGCGTTTGCGGCAATCACTCGGTACATTCCCGTATCGGCGAGAGCGGCAGCCGTCACCGTGTAGCTTGACAAGGTCGCTCCGGCAATGTTTCTCCATGCGGCGGGACCGCCTGGAAAACCAGCGATGAAGCGCTGCCATTGATAGGTCATCGGCGCCGCGCCCCAGGCGGTGACCGAAAGTGTGATGGAACTGCCCGCATTGACAGATGTGTCCCTGAGATCGTTCTGGAAAACGATTCCCACAACGGTGAGGGTCGCCTTGTTGGAAGTGACACTGCCCGCGGCGTTGCTGACAATGACCGTGTAACTTCCTGGGCTGCCGTATCCAATGTTATCGATTGCCAAAGCGGAACTCGTGGCTCCTGGAATATCGGTCCCGTCTTTCTGCCACTGGTACGAGAGCGGCGAGCCGGTGGCCGATACCGTGAACACCACCGACCCTCCGAGATACATGGTCTGGGAGACGGGCTGGACCGTGATCGAAGGACTTTGCACCACCACCAGATTGGCAATAGCCGACGTGTCCCGCTGAATCCTGAATCCGCCCGGGCCACCGGTAAACTTTGAAACGATCACGAAATAGGCGGCGGCATCGGTCAGGGCCGCGGCCCTGATGGTGTAGGTGGCGGCTCCGGTTCCCGGCCCAGTGATGAGCGCGCCGTTCTTGTACCATTGATACAGGTAGGGCCCGCCCGCCGCCACGCCGACGGTGAATGACGCCGGTTGACCCACTTGAACGGTGTCGGACTGCGGCTGCTGCGTTATGATGGCCTGGGCGCGGGCCTGGAGAACGACCGCGAAAATCAGAAACAGGGACGATAAAACCTTTTTTTCCATAATTTCCCCTTTAAGCGTATCTGCGTCCTGAAAATTCGAAGATGGAGAGCGCTGACAAGCGAGACTTCTTGACACCGGGAGATTTTTCCCTGCCGCGGCGCCACCCGCCCCATTCCGCGGCCGTTGACATAATTATAATTTGATGATTTCGTTTTGTCCAGTAATTAATATTGTCAAATCATACTTAACAAAACATAGTAGAAATGGGCATTCCCCCGCCTCGCACCTTCGGGCGAGGCGGGGTCGGTTCTCCTTCCGGTCTCGCCTTCGGCTCGGGCTGCCACGGCGCGAGGCCGCTCCGCGGGGCGCCGGGCAGCACCGCGCTCCAGCGCGGCCTCCAGTCGCCCCTAACGCGCAGCATCAAGTCAAATCCGGCATTTTTCTTTCCCCCTTATCAAGGGGGAAACCGCCGGAGGCGGAGGGGGATGTACCGCAATGGTTGCGTTGCACACGGGATTTCGCGGAATACTTACAGAATGACTGCGAAGGTCAACTACCCATTTTTGGATTAATCCTTGCGTGTTTCAATCCATCAATTATCGTTTTTACCAGCACAAGAACAATCGCCAGAGCGGCGGGTGAATAAGATGCCATCGAGCTTAAAGTAAAAAGGAAAAAGCCGAACAAAACGACCATCTGCATCATAAGCACCATGGAATATGGCCTGAACATCAAGTTTACGGAAGTCGCCTTTTTGTATTCCCTGCCAACAAGGTAATGCTGGATAAACGATACTCCGTGGCTGACAAGAAGAGCAAGCACTGTTAGCTTAATTTGAAACGGCAGTATCTTCCACATGTACAGGTCAACATTGTAAATCGACTGTATGGGCGCCAGAAATGCCGGCCATGCGGTCCCCATGAGAGACGCAGCTTCTATTCCATTGAGGCCCTTTACTACAAATAATATAAAAAAACCTTGAGCCCCAGTATATGCCCCGTAATGGATTATAAAAATTAGCAAATCGAAAATCTTCACAGGTTTATTTTTGGTTTTAAGTGGGGCGGCAAGGATGATCATCAAAATGTTATAAAAACCGATTACCAGATTTTCTATCCAATACAGGGCGACAATTGAAAAGACATCCCATTTCAGAAACAGCACGCCAAAGACAGGGAGTAGGTTTGCCACGATCAGAATGGCTATGCTCAAATCAAACCGATATCGTTCTGCAAAATTTTCAGACAGGGATTTTTTCATTTTAGGTTCTCGGCTTATCCACAAATCTGCAAGTAAAATTCCCCAATTATTGCGAACCTGGGCCAGAGCCCCAGGCCACACAGTTAACATAACTTTTTCTGCGCTAAAAGCCCGATCGGCGCAACCACAGTATATTGATACACCGGGATCCGCCGCCGCGTTAGGTGGACCGCAGGGTGCGCCGGAGCGCATTGCCGCCTGACCACGGCCCGAAGGGCCATCGTGGCAGTGCGGCAACGAGGCCGAATGGCCGAGCCCGTAGGGAGACCGACCCCTTGTAGAGTCGCACGGCTGTGCGCCTCTACAAGGGGGAACGCCCAACTCTTTTTTATTATCTTCTCTTACATCAAAATTATTAATCTCTTGTTTGTACCGCCTCAATATGCCCGATTGCTCCGGTCGCAATATTTGCCGCGTTCGCCTCATCGGTGTCAATGTGCATTGCCAATCTAAACTGTGGATTAACTCTTATGAGCACGTCGCCGAAAATGAGCTCGCGGTCGCCCTCGACGCGCACGCGCACCTTGAACTTGTCGCGCAGCCCGAACTTGAGCGCGTCCTCGGTTGACATGTGGATATGGCGCAGCGCGCAGATCACGCCTCTCGGGATGGTGATCGGGCCGGCCGGCCCCTCGATGGTGATGCCGGGCGTGTTCTCCAGGTCGCCCGACTCGCGGATGGGCGGGTGGATGCCGAGCTTGAACTGCTCGGTCATGGCGATCTCCACCTGGGTCTCCTTGCGCTCGGGCCCGAGCACGCGCACGCGCTCAACGCGGCCCTTGGGCCCCACGAGGTTCACGCTCTCCCTGCACGCGAACTGGCCGGGTTGCGACAGTTCGTGCTCGGGCGTGAGGCTGTGGCCGGCGCCGAACAGCGCCGCGACGTGCTCGACTGACAAATGCACGTGATGCGCCGACACCTCGATGGGCACCGGCGTGTTTTTCTGCGTCTGGATGATGTCGCCGATGTAGCCCGACGACACGGCGCGGACGGTCTCGCGCGCGATCATGCGCTCCTCGTCGGTCGGCACCACCAGGATGCGCACGGCCGAGCCGTCGGTTGATATGTCGGAAATCTCCTTGAACCCGTCGGCGCTCCTGTTTTTCTTTTCGTCAAGGTCTATGCCCATGTGCGCCAGGCCCTGGCACGCGAGGCTGCGCACGCCCGCGCTCCCCTGCCCGATGCCGCCGGTGAAGATGAGCGCGTCGAGCCCCTGCATGGCCGCCACGTACGCGCCGATGTACTTGCGGATCTGGTAGCAGAACGTCTTGTAGGCAAGCAGCGCGCGGTGATGTCCCTGCTGCGCGGCCTTCTCGATTTCCCGCATGTCATTGGTGATGCCCGACATTCCCAAGAAGCCGCTCTTGTTGTTGATGAGCTTTTCCAGTTCGTCGGCCTCCATGTGCTCGGTGCGCATCAGGTGGATGAGGATGCCCGGGTCAAGGTCGCCGCTGCGCGTTCCCATGATGAGCCCCTGCGTGGGGGTGAACCCCATGGTGGTGTCCACGGACCGGCCGTGGTCCACCGCGGCCAGCGACGCGCCGTTGCCGAGATGGCATGAGATGATTTCGAGCCCGTTGAACGACCGCTTGAGGAACTCCGCTGCCTTGAGCGACACGTACAAATGCGACGTGCCGTGGAACCCGTACCGCCGGATTTTTTTCTCTTTGTAAAGTTCGTAGGGCAGGCCGTACATGTAGGCGTACGGCGGCAGCGTGTGGTGGAACCCGGTGTCGAACACGGCCACGTGCGGCACGTGCGGAAACAGGTTCATGGCCTCGCGTATGCCCACGAGGTTCACCGGGTTGTGTAGAGGCGCGAGCGTCGCGGCCTCCTCGATGGCGGCAATTACTTCCTTCGTAATGACAACCGGTGTGGTGAGTTTGTCGCCGCCGTGCACCACGCGGTGGCCGACTGCCGTGATGTCGGCGGCGCTTTCCATGGCGCCGACCGCCTTTGATGAAAGCGCGTCCATCATGGCGAGAAACGCCTCCTTATGGCCGCCCGGTTTCGGTGCGGCCACCGACACTTCCTTGTCCGCCACGCGGCAGGTGTGTTTCGCCCCCTCGTCGCCGATCCGCTCGATTGCCCCGCGCACCACTCGCGCCTCGTTCGCCGTGTCGAACAGCGAGTACTTGAGCGACGACGAGCCGCAATTGACAACCAGTAATTTTGACGGCGTGTCGGTCGAAAGCTTGAGGCCGTACGGGTCGTCGCTTTTCTGCAGCGCCTCGGCCGCCAGGTTGTGCACCGTGGCCCACTGTGCCATGCGCTCGCTCAGCTCCCGCGAAAGGTAGCGTATGGCGGGCGGATAGGTGATGAGCGCCGTGGAAAAAAGCTGTTGCGGAATGAGAAGCGCCTCGCAGCGCGTGATGCCGATGACGTTGGCAAGCGTCTGGTTGCCGGTCATCAGGGAGATCTCGCCGAAAATGTCGCCCGCCTCCATCTTCGAGAGCTGCACCTTGCGGCCGGTGTTGTCGGTGACCGCGGCCTCGGCCGTGCCCGAAAGGAGCACGCCGAGAAACCTTCCCTCCTCACCGAACTCGATGACCGCCTCGTTTCCCTCGAACGTGCTGAGCCGCGAGCCGTCGATCAGCTCCCTGAGCCGCTCTTCGGGAAAGCCCTTGAACAATTCGACTTTTTCCTGGAGGAATTTCAGCAGTTCCTGCGTTTCCATAGTATAATCCTTGTGAGATTGTTGCCGTTTCTGGCTGGAAAAACTATAAGTGTAATTATTATACGATGGGCAAGGCTGGGAAACAAGATAATGTAATGTAAAATAATTCTGGTGGGGGACGTCTCCCCCTGGGGTGCGGCTTCCGCCGCCTTCTTGTCAAAAAAGAAACCAAGATGGCGGTGGCGATCCGCACCCACACCCCCTCTTTGGCGCCGGAGTCTTGTGGTGTGCGGAGACCCGGGTGGCTAGCGTTCCTTATGTGATAAGCCCAGCTTACCCGGCGGAAGAAGAACATACTATATCGGCAGAAGGCATTCTGCTGGTTCTGATTTATCAATCCGCAATCCACAATCCACAATTCTTCTCACCCTCTCACCTTCGCAATACTCACATTCACAAACCCCGTCTCCCGTGCCACGTCCATGATCTGGATGATCTTGTCGTACACCACCCTGTTGGTCGCGGCGATGATGATGTCCTCGCACCCGGGCTTGTCTTTATACGCATTCCTGATTTTCATCAGCCCGCATTTGAGCTCGTCGTATGCGGAAAGCGGCCGCATCTCATAGAGCCCCGCGATATCGGCCGGCGCCCTTCTCAGTGAATTCTCCAGAAGATAAACGGCGTCATTCAAACTGGCTGAAGAGACGGGTTTGATCTCATTATTGACAAGCAAGATATTCCCGTTTTTCAAGTACAGTGATTTGACGACCTCGTTTGTGCTGTGATTTTTTGCATACAGCAGTATCTCCTGTTTCTGGTATTGCTTTGCATCCTTGTCATGCGGTGTCCTAAAATCGGCGGGACTGACCTCCTCCATCGTTACCTTGCTTCTGTCGCCCTTTGCGGCAAAGGAATGGAATTCCTTGTAGTAAAGGCTCGGCAGAAACCCGTTGTTCGAGCCGATGGTCAGGGTGGACTCTGAAATAAAAACGGTGAGCCCGATATCGTTTTTTTCCGGTTGCGGCCTTTTTGATATCGAATCGGTGTTTGCACCGCCATGGCTGTTGGTGAACGTCACCACCGCGATTTTTGAGAACTCCGCCGAAAGCATAAGCACTGGAATAAGCACCACGAGAAAATTGATAAAGGGTTTGAGGTCAACCTGCATTTCGTGGCTTTCCTGCAGGTCGGTCTGGCCGTGGCTTGCAAACATAGGTACCTCCTTGAAAATGTCGGCATTCTTCCTTAATTTTGTTTTCAATTAAACAACGTTTAGTTGAACCGCAATGTTACAGTGATTGCTTCTAGGGACATGTCACTCCCGCGAAAGCGGGAATGACATCGGCGTCATTTCATGCTTTTTTGTCATCACGAGGTCATAACATAACTCCGCATTGCGTCAATCGGGCGTTTCAACCTATATTTTCAAAGCCGCCCGGTATCTCGCGGCATCCCGATTGAAAGGGCACCTATGAAATCCATCATGACCTTCACCCTATTTTGTCTCGTTTGCATTTTCCTTCCCTGCCGCGCCGGCGAAGACGAATCCGTGACCCTTTCCGACGGCCGCACGCTTATCCTCCACGACAACTACACGTGGGACATCAAGGGCGGCGGAACGGGGCTTGCCGGCGACATCACCGTGAACGTGTACGGCGACAAGAACATCGTGCTCCACGAAAACAGGACATGGGACTTTGCGGACAGCGCTGGAAACCCGGCGCCGCGAAAAATTTCGCACCTCACTACGGTTTCGGCAACGGCCACGGCCGGCCGCCCGTCGCTGCTCGATGCGCGCGACGCGGCCAGGCAGGCGGCGATAAAAAAAGTCGCGGACCAGCTCATGCCTCGGGTCGACGACGGCTCCCTGTCGGAGGACACCCTGCTCGTCTGCGTGGGCCGGGTGGCCAACCCGGTCACGGTGAAACAGACGAACGCAAAGAAGAAAGGGTATACCGTCACCCTCAAGATCTCGCTTACAAAAGGGGAAATAGATGGCATCATGGACTGCGCCCGGCCGCAGCAAGGGACTAAATAGACCGTCGAGCTTTTGACAAAGGGAACGTTCAAAAATTTCTTGCAGGCGGATTTCCACATATCTATATTCTTATTAATCAAATCGCCCATTCCGTTGTGACATAATCGTGTTTCTAAGGGGAGTTCTTATGGCAAGGATAAGCAAGCAGCAATTGATCAAACTGCAGGCCAAATACAAGACCGACGATGCGATCGGCAACCTATTCGGCATCACGCGCCAGGCCGTGCACCAGCTGCGGAACAAATACGACATCTGCCCTTTGGAAGACAAGCACTGCGAGCGCAACCAGGACATCTCAAAGGCCTACAAGTCGGGCATCGCCGGCACCAGGCTGGCCAAGAAATTCAGGATGTCGGTTTCACAGGTGTACCGCATCATCCGCGGCGAAACGCCGAGCAGGAACGGGAGACGGAAAAAATAGCCAAAGCAGCGCACATCGTTGTGAAAGCCCTTTTGGCCGCTCCCCAAAAGGGCTTTTGTTTTCTGTTATTCCCTTGTATATTGGTTTTCATTGAAAGGAGGCATTCATGAAAATGCATCATTCGGTAGCGGGTCTTTTACTTTTTTGCATCGCCGCATTCTGCGGCCCAAAGGGAGGTACCATGTCCATCACGGTGACGAGCACGGCGTTCGGTTCAATGCAGCCCATCCCCCGGAAATACACCTGCGACGGCGAGGACGTTTCGCCGCCGCTTTCATGGAGCAATGTCCCGAAAAACGTGAAGAGTATTGCGCTCATCTGCGACGATCCGGACGCGCCCGCCGGCGACTGGGTGCACTGGGTGTGCTACGACATCCCTCCCACGGTTGATTCCCTTCCCGAAGCCGTACCGCACGGCGACATCCTTGCCTGCGGCGGCAAACAGGGCACCACCGATTTCCGCAAGATCGGGTACGGCGGGCCCTGCCCTCCAGGCGGCACGCACCGTTATTTCTTCAAGATGTATGCCCTTGACATCATGCTCAACCTTCCTGCGGAAAAGACCAAGAAGGATATCCTCAAGGCCATCAAGGGGCATGTTCTCGCGCAGGGAGAGCTGGTGGGCACCTATACCAGAAATCGATGACGGAAAGGGCGGCTGTTACTTTGGCGCAAAGGGTAAATTATTTTATAGCGGCATTTAAACCTGTTGGAAGAAAAAAACATCAGGACTTTACATTATGTCAAAAAAAATAAATGTAGGAATTCTCGGCGCGACCGGCTACACCGGCATCGAGCTGGTCAAACTGTTTGCGTCGCACCCATTCGTACACATCGCCTTTGTGTCGTCGCAGTCGTACGCGGGCCAGAAACTGAGCGCTGTGTTTCCGCAGACAAAAGGCGTCTGCGACGACGTGCTGATGGCGCCCGACAAGACGTTCGACACCGGCGTTGACTGCGTTTTCTCCTGCCTGCCGCACGCGACCTCGGCCGGCATGCTCATGCCGTTCATCACCAGGAACGTTCGGGTCGTCGATCTGAGCGCGGACTTCCGGATCAAGGACCCGAAGGCGTACGAGCAATGGTACAAGACCGAGCACCCCTGCCCGGAGCTCCTTGAGGACGCGGTGTTCGGGCTGTGCGAGCATTACCGGGACCGGATCGCGAAGGCGAAGATCGTGGCCAACCCCGGTTGCTATTCGTCAAGCATCATGCTGCCGCTGCTGCCCCTGTTCAAGCACAAGGCCGTGCAGCTGTCGCTCGTGATCGCCGATTCGAAGTCGGGCGTGAGCGGCGCGGGCCGGTCGCTCAAGCTCACGAGCCATTTTGCGGAGGTGCACGAAAATTTTTCGGCCTACGCGATCGGCCACGCGCACCGGCACATCGCGGAAATCGAGCAGGAGTTTTCGATTGCGGCAAAAAAACCCGTGACCATCACCTTTTCGCCGCATCTGCTGCCGACCAACCGGGGCATTCTTTCCACCATTTACCTTTGCGTGAACAAGACCGCGGCCGAATGCCTTGACATTGTGAAAAACGCCTATGAGAACGAGCCGTTCATCCGGATGCGCGAGCCGCAGGACCTGCCGTGCATCGCCGGCGTGGCGCACACCAACTTCTGCGACATCACCTTTACGGACGGGGAAAACGGCCGGCCCGTGATCGCGGTGTCGGCGCTTGACAACCTGGTGAAGGGCGCCAGCGGCCAGGCCGTGCAGAACATGAACATCATGTTCGGGTTCCCGGAGACCACAGGATTGCTTTAAAAAACATCACCACGGAGACGCGGAGAGCACGGAGAAAGACAAAATAGAGTTGGAAGTTGGAGGTGGAGAGTTGAAAGTTAAAAACAAACCATGGTCTTTGCTTTCAACTTCCACCTTTCGACTTAAAACCATCTATTAAGAAAAAAAGGGAAGTTAAGTGGAAACCGTTTGTATCAAAATTGGCGGCTCGACGCTCGACGCAACGGGCTTTTGCGCGGACTTCGCGAAAAGCATCGCGGCGATTTTGCGGGACTTTTTTCCGGTGATCGTACACGGCGGCGGCAAGGACATCGGCAGGCAGCTCGACCTTCTCAAAAAGGAATACAAATTCGTTGAGGGCATGCGGGTCACCGACGCCGAGACCGTGGGCACGGTGCAGATGGTGCTGTCGGGCGACGTGAACAAACGGTTGGTGAATAGCCTTGAGACCGCGGGCGTGCACGCACTGGGCATAAGCGGCGTAGACTGCAACCTTCTCACCGCGTCGCGCATGACCATCAAGGGACAGGACATCGGCTTTGTGGGAAACATCGATCACGTTGACACGCGCATCATCGACTTGTGCGCCAAAAACGGCATTGTGCCTGTCGTGTCGCCGATTTCAAGGGACAACAGCGGGAATATCTACAATGTAAACGCGGACGTCGCGGCGAGCGAAATCGCAAAGGCGCTGCACGCGGCTCACCTGGTTTTTGTTTCCGACGTGGCAGGGGTGTTGGTTGAAGGAAAGGTTCGGCATACTATAAAAACGTCAGAAGTTGAAGACCTCATTGCCGCGGGACACATCAAGGGCGGCATGATGCCGAAGGTAAGAGGGGCAAAGGAATCGGTGGAGAACGGGGTCAGGCAGGTTCATATTTGCGGATGGAATGGAAAAGACACGTTTAAAAAAGAAATGAAGCCGGACACATCAAGCGGCACCGTCATTATGAAGTGATTCTGGGGTAATCAGAAAAAATCAACCAATCAAATAAAATAAGGAAATCATGGAACATACCGATTATAACGACGTCTTCGTCCCCACCTTCTCCCGGAGCGGCTCGCCGTTTGTCCGGGGCCAGGGCATGTACCTCTACGACGCCGACGGCAGGCAGTATCTCGACTTCGGATCAGGCATCGCGGTCAACGCACTCGGCCACTCTCATCCGGCCATTGTCGCCGCGCTCAAGGAGCAGGGCTCGCTGCTCATCCACACGTCGAACCTGTATTTCACCCAGACGCAGTACGAGCTCGCGAAATTGCTTTCCGCGAAAACCTTCGGCGGCAAGGTGTTTCTCTGCAACAGCGGCACCGAGGCGATCGAGGCGGCCATCAAGTTCTCGCGGAAATGGGCCAGCGCGATTTCGAAGGACAAGTTCCATATCCTTTCCTTTTACAAGGGTTTTCACGGCAGGACCTACGGCGCGCTCTCGGCCACGGCGCAGGAACATTTTCACGAGGGGTTCGGCCCACTGCTCGAGGGTTTCCACTATGCCACGCTCAACGACATCCCCGGCACGAAGGCAGCTCTTGACAAGAACGACTTTGCCGCGATCATCGTGGAGCCGCTGCAGGGCGAGGGCGGGGTCAATCCTGCGGCAAAGGAATTTCTGCAGTTTTTGCGGGACTATGCGGACCAGAAGAAAATCGCGCTCGTCTTTGACGAGATACAATGCGGCATGGGCCGGACCGGCACGCTGTGGTGCTGCGAGCAATACGGCATTGTCCCGGACATCCTCGCGGCCGCAAAGCCCCTGGGCGGCGGACTGCCGCTCGGCGCCGCGGTGTGCAGGGAGCACATCGCCGCGGCCATATCCCCGGGAAACCACGGCACCACGTTCGGCGGCAACCCGCTGGCGTGCGCGCTCGGCTGTGTGACGCTCAGCATCATCACACAGCCGGTGTTTCTCTCTAATGTCAAGAAGAACGGCGAGTTGCTGAAAAAGGGCCTTGCTGGCATCGCCGAAAAGCATCCCTCCATAAAGGAAATAAGGGGCATGGGACTTCTCGTGGGCGCCGAAATGGAGAGCGATCCCAAGGAGCTTGTGCCGCAGTGCAGGGAAAAGGGCCTTCTGGTGATCAAGGCCGAGCACAATACGATGCGGTTCATGCCGCCGCTCATCGTTGAGGAAAAAGACATTTCAACGGCGCTTTCTATTTTCGAGCGGGTGCTTGTCGAATGCAAGCTATAACCGCACGGATCATTTTCGTGTGCGCATGCGCGGCGCTGTTTTTTGCCGCGCAGCCCTGCCATGCCGCGTGCTCGGGAAAATACCTGTCGCCGGTGTTTTCTGGTCTTGACACAACGCGAGACCTTGTGTACGGTAAAAATATCGACCTGACCGGTGCCATGGACACCCTGCGCTGCGACGTGTACCAGCCCCGGGGTGACACCGCGCAGAAGCGGCCGCTCCTCGTGCTGATCCACGGCGGCGCGTTCATCACCGGCGACAAGGCCTCCGACGATGTGATACTCAGGCTGTGCGCCGAGTTCGGCCGCCGCGGCTATGTCACATCGTCGATAAATTACCGGCTCGGCATCGAGTCCATCACGGCGCCCAAGGCCGACTATTTTGAGCGTGCGAATTACCGCGCGGTGCAGGACGCCAAGGCCGCGGTGCGGTTCTTCAGGGCTCATGCAACCGACTGGCGCATCGACACGTCACTGATCTTTGAAGGCGGCACGTCGGCGGGCGCGTTCACCGCGATCCACCATGCCTATCTTGACCAAAGCGAAGTTTGGACCGCCATAGACACCTCGGCACTGGGAAACATCGAGGGAAACAGCGGCACTCCCGGCTACTCGTCGCGCATCAGCGCGGTGATCAACTGCTGGGGCGCCATCGGCGACACGTTGTGGATGAACCGCGGTGACGCGCCCGTGATTAGCTTCCACGGACTGCAGGACAGCGTTGTGCCGTATGATACAGGCAGCATTTTCTGGGGATACGGTCTTAACATCCTCCACGTGTACGGCAGTGCTCCCCTGTACCGCCGCGCGCAGCATGTGGGCATCTACAGCGGCCTGCGGCTCTTCGACGGCACCGGCCACGGTTTCCCGGCCATCTCGGCCGACATGGACACGACCGTGACCATGATCAGCGACTTTCTCGGGGACATCATCAATTGCGATTCGGGAATGGCAGGGGTCCGCTTCGCGCCCGTCCAAGCGCCCGACGGACGACCCTTGTGGAGGATCAGGACATCGGAAAACACCTATGCCTTTATCCGCGGAGAGCCGACCGACCATCTGCAGATGGTGGATTGCGCCGGCAGATCAATTCCCCTGACTTTTATCCGCAACGAACGCGCGCGGATTCTGATTCCCGTCGGAACTTTTGCAACGGGAATGTATTTTATAATTGACAAATCAAACAAAGATATTATTTCTGCGCAGGTGTTTCTGCGCGGTAGATAGGACTGGCATCCACACGTCGTCAAGCATCATCATTATACTTTGAAAGGCTCTCCCATGAAAAAAGTCGTCCTGCTCTACTCCGGCGGCCTCGACACCTCCATCATGATCCCGTGGCTCAGGGAAAACTATGACTGCCAGGTCATCGCCATGTGCGCCGATGTCGGGCAGGCGGAGGAAACAAGCGGCCTGCGGCAAAAGGCGCTCAAAACCGGCGCATGGAAATACTGCCAGGAAGACCTGCGCGAGGAATTCATCACCGATTACATCTTCCCCACGCTGAGGACCGGCGCGGTGTACGAAGGAAGCTATCTGCTGGGCACGAGCTTTGCCCGGCCCATCATCGCGAAGCGCGCGGTCGAGATCGCGCACCGGGAAAATGCGCAGGCCGTGGCGCACGGCGCGACGGGCAAGGGCAACGACCAGGTGCGGTTCGAGCTCACCGTGATGGCGCTCGACCCCACGCTTGAGATCATTTCGCCGTGGAAGGACCCCAAGTGGAAGCTCCGCTCGCGCGAGGACTGCCTCGCCTACGCCGCAGCGCGGAACATTCCGGTTTCGCAATCGAAAAAACGGATTTACTCCGAAGACCGCAACATCTGGCACATCAGCCACGAGGGCGGCGTGCTCGAAGACCCGTCGCGGCAGCCGCCCGACAACGTTTTCACTCTGTCAAGCACCATCGAAAGGGCGCCCGGCAGGCCGCAGTATGTCACCGTGGGGTTCGAGAAGGGCACGCCGGTCTCGATGAACCAAAAAAAGTTATCCCCTGTAAAGCTCCTCACCGAGCTCAACCGCATCGGAGCCCTGCACGGCGTGGGCCACGCCGACATGGTGGAAAACAGGCTCGTGGGAATCAAGTCGCGGGGCGTGTACGAAACGCCGGGCGGCTCCATCCTTTATGCCGCGCACCGCGAGCTCGAGCGGCTCGTGCTCGACCGCGACACCCTGCATTTCAAGGAAGCGGTCGCCCTTAGATACGCCGAGCTCGTGTACTACGGCCAGTGGTTCTCCAAGCTGCGGGAATCGCTTGACGCGTTTGTCAACAAGACGCAGGAAAACGTTTCCGGCTCGGTGAGACTCAAGCTGTACAAGGGAAACATCTGCCCGGCGGGCGCGTCTTCGCCGAAATCCTTGTATCTGCACGACCTCGCCTCGTTCACCGACACCGATTTCTACGACCAGAAGGACGCGCGGGGGTTCATCAGGATTTTCGGGCTGCCCATGAAGGTGGCGGGGATTGTGGAAAGGGGAAAGAAAAAAAAATAACCGCAGAGACACAGAGGCACAGAGAAACGGTGAAGAGTGAATAGTGAAGAGTTAAGAGTTATTGATGAGGACGGATTTTTTTGTTTGAATCACACCGCTCGCGGTGAGGCGAGTTTACCCTGAGCTTTAAGGAGGGGAACCCTGGGCGTTCATCCTTCGACTGGCTACGGACAAACGATTAGCATCTATCAAATGGCAGAATTAATAAAAGACACATTAATCTAATTTTTACTGACCGGTGATTGCTGACAGCTGAAATCTAACTGGTGACCGCTGTACTCAGATCGCTGGATTAATAATCATGAAAAATGACTACATTGACTGCATTATCGTCGCCGCGGGAAGCGGGAAGCGCCTGGGCGCAAAAACCCCCAAGGCATTTGTAAAGCTTGGCGACAGGCCGCTGTTCGTCCATTCACTCCTGACGTTCTGCCGCCATGGTTCGATGAACCGGATTATTCTCGTCGTTCCATCAGATATGATCTCGCGGGCCCGTCGCATCATAAAAAAGTGCCCTGTCAAAAAAGAAATCGAAATTATACCCGGCGGCGAACACCGTTGGCAGTCGGTGAAAAACGGCGTGGACGCTTCGCGGGCGGAATGGGTCATGATACACGATTCTGCGCGTCCGTTCGTGTCGCCGGAAATCATTGACTCGGTGATTGCCGGATCGCAGAAATATGACGCCGTCATCGCCGCGACGCCCGAGGTTGACACGGTCAGAAAATTCACCGCTGACCGCGCAGGTGACACACTTGACAGAAACGAACTGGCGCGCGTGCAGACGCCCCAATTGTTCAGGCGCGCCAAACTGATCGAGGCGCTCGGCCACGCGGCATTTTTCCCCCTTCCCCCCACCGACGAGGCAATGCTCATGGAAGCGTCGGGAATACCCGTGGGCATCGCACCGGGCGACCCGCTCAATTTCAAGATCACCGCAAAACAGGACCTCACGCTCGCGCAGGCGCTGTGGGAAAAGATCAATCGCCTCCGCAGGCGCTCCTGAGTCCGCGCTGTTTTCCCCCATGTTAAAATCGCATTGAAACCGGAGACGCACCTTGAAACCAAAAAAATTGCTGCTTGTGCTTCTTGCCTGTTTTGCCGCGGGCCTCGCGTCCTGCGGAGGCCAGGTGCTGAAAAGAATCCACACGAGCCCCGAAGAGTACCTGCTGAACGACCTGAGGTCCAGGCGTATCCTGATGTTCGGCGATTTCGGGCACGGCCAGCCCCTTCCCTATTATTCCCTTGTCCAGCTGCTTAACAAATGGGTTTCATTGGCAGCGAAGGACGCGGATGTCGACCGGAAGATCGTTTTGGTACTTGAAAGGGACAGCGCGCAAATTGCGTTGATAAAGGATTTCATCAGGACCAATGATCCGAAGCCGCTCTTTCAATCCACGGTGCTTGCCCCACACGGGACCATGGAAGGCATGGAATTCCTCTGCGACCTGAGGCGGATCGCCGTCAGGACCGACAGCCTTAACGCGCATGCGCCCCTGCAAAAACAAATCACGCTTGAGCTGTTCGGCCCGGAAACCACGCCGGAATACGGCCGCGATCTACCCGACTACAAGCTGACGATCGCCCAATCCGATTTCTTCTTCCATGCGCGCGACAGCCTGCTCGCGCGCGCGATCACCGGACATCTTGCGAACCGCGCCGACGCCAAGGCGGTCATCTTCTACGGAAACGGCCACCTGATCAAGAACTTTACAGACAAGAACATTTACCATCTGCGGTACGCGACGAACACCATGGGATATTTCCTGGCATACTATCTGAAAAAGGCATACGGCGACGCGCAGGTGCTTTCCGTCAACCAGGTTCCGTTTGATCCCCGCGCCCACCCGCTCAAGCCGCCGGCCGCCAAAAAGGTCGGAACCGGCGATTTCTTCATCGAGGGCGCGCCGCTGCGGGCGATGCGCCTGCCCGCCGACCGGTACGACGGCAACGTGGCGCGCACCAAGCCCGCCGTTTACGCGCACATCCTGAGCGCGGTCCATTCGAGAATGGTGCTTGACGCATGCATCGCGCGGATGGACTCCGCCTGCCGCGACACGACCGGCGCGCTCTGGAAGGAGTACCTGGCCGCCATCAGGAGCCTGCGCTACCTTTGCGGAAAGGACTTCGGCATGCCCGCGGATCCGGAGCCGTGGTTCAAGAGCAGCCAGCCGGCCCTCGTGCTGCAGCAATGGAAAGAATGGGTCGGCGCCAACGGCGGCACAATCGCCGGCAGGCTTGACACCAGGGAATTCAGGGAAGAAATGGAGAAAATGTATTTCAACGGTTTTAGCAGCCCCAATGTGAGGGCCGAAATGATTTCCATCGGGTTCGACAGGGCCATCTGGGATTCGTCGGGATTCTCCGAGACCCGCTGGAACGAAAAGGTCTGGCCCGAGGCCATAGACCGGATCAAAATCATCAATGCAATCGGACAGCTCTGGTTCGGCGACAGCCTCGAGCAGTCCAATGCGCGCGGGTTTCTCGTCCAAACCACGGGGCAGGATTTTTCCGAACCGGACTTGTATCTCAAATGGTTCAGAAGCCGCAAGGAAGGTGTCGCCTACTGAGAACGGTCCGGCCGGAGCCTTATTGAGTTCGCTCTTTGCAATGAATTTTTGATTACATCAGGCTAGGGCGCCTTGGGAGGCGTATACGGTTCCAAATGCCGCACGGGCCCGGGCGAGCCGATGGGCTGGATCTTCGGCTTGAGCGAATCGGGCAGGCTCTCAAACTGCTTCATCGCCATCCTGATGAGCGGCCTGTACTCGATGGTCTCCGACAGTCTCTCGCCGTTTTCCCTTGCGTCAAGGTATGCCCGCTGGTCCTGGAGCGTGACGAGGATGACGGGCGCGTTCCCCTTTTTATAATTCGTTTTTTCCCCTTTGTAAGGTACCACCTCCGCCTCCACGTATCCGGGATCGATGTAGTATATCGTATTGAGGAGCTCCTTGCGTATCCTCGAAAGCGCGGAAATCTCCTTCTTGGCGGTGTCGATGTTGTTGTCGATCCTGTTGATGCGCTGGTTCGACCCGCCGTCCCAGAGCTTGTTTTTCATGTCGGCCACGTCGTTTCTCAACAAGAACAGCTGCTTGCCGATCGGCACGAGCTCGCTGTCGAGCGGCGCGATGATCGTTTCATACTCATTCGGGGCGGCAGGGACCGGTTTTTTCATGATGGCGGGGTTTTCGTAGCGGTGGATGCCGCAACCGGGCAGGAAAAAGATGATCAAACTGAGATTGACAAGCGGCAAGACAATCCTTTTAGCGGTTAAAAAAGTGTGAGCCATTGATTCATCCATGATCATCATTGAGGAAAAAAGATTACGGCACCAGCAGCAACAAAACATAAGGAACCAGCGCCTCACCCACCAGCACCGGCATCACCACCCGCCGCCACCTCCGCCCTTCGGAGAAATGATACAATGGAACGCAGAAAAAAACAAGCAGCGCGGCGAGCGACGGGAACAGAAACCTGCCGTCGGCGTTGTCCCAGTGCAGGTTGTAATTGATGTAGGCCGCGATGTTGAGCAGCAAAAGGCTGGCCAGGAATATTTCCCATAAAGCAATTTTCTTTTTGGAGACCATGTATGCGGCGAAAAGCGCCGCGTTGGCGAGCACGGCGGCCGCCTCGAACCACAAGAAAGCACCCACGGCGTGCGACGCGGGCACATGCTGCATGGGGAACCAGAAGCAGTACAGCGCGAGCTTGAGAAAGCGGACAAACTGGCGCGGCGTGAAAAGAAAGAACTGCGGCGGGCCGTTCCCCACGCCAAAGGCGAACAGCGAGCCGTACACGCCGAGGTTGCGCAGGTACCATGGTCCGGCAAGAACAACGGCGATGCCGAGCGCGGCGCAGAGTGAAAAAAGCCATTGAACGTTGCGCGACACTAACAGCCGGTATATAAAAAGCGCGATGATGACAGGAAGAAAAAGGATGAGCGAGGTCTTCGTGAGCATGCCTATTCCCAGCAGCAGACCCAAATAGACAGCAATCCGCCGCAATTCCGGTGCGGGCATTTCCTTTCCCAATCCGCACAGGCGGATAATTTCAGGGGCGATCAGCAGTGCAATGAGCCAGCTCATTGCGTCGTTTGACGCGACGGAGCAGAAGTAAGCATGGACCGGGAGGAATGCCGTGAACAGCACGGCGCCGGTGCCGACGCCGGCGGGAAAAGACAGCGCCGTAAAAATTCTTGCTATGACAAGCAGCGACAGCGCCCCGAAAATAAACGACAGCAGCCGGCACGCAAGGAGGCTGTGGTTTCTTCCGACCACGAGCTCGAGCGCGGCGCCGAGAAGGTAATACGCGGGCGCCTGATAGTATTCGAACTCGTTTCTGACAAACGAGTCGGTTTCGCGCGCATGGTGGCGCTGGACCGGAAATTCCCTGTGCTTCGCGAGGTAATGGACGTAATTGAGGTGCGAGGCCTCGTCGTTAAGACCTTCGAGGCGAAAGGAAACCGTCTGCGTGGGCGGAAGAATAAAAACATAGACAAGCCTGATGGCCAGAGCGGTAAAAACCAATATGCCTGTAATCAATTTTGAGCGCATGCGTTTTTTTATATTTGATGAACTTTATGGCTCCCACCTAAAATATGTTTTTTCCGTGATATTAATCAGCGTAAATGGATAACGAATGTCACTCCCGCGGACGCGGGAGTCCAGTCAAAAATTCAAGCATGGATTGGTAAGAGAACCCAAACTCCATTAGTCATGCATGCGGTCACAGTCGTTTTCCCGCTTTCGCGGGAATGACACTTGCACCATATGTCGCTTATTGAACAATGAAATTTTTTTTCTTTGAATCAAGCGGCCATCCATTCATCAATTTCATCAGATCAAAATAGTGGAAATGCCTGTCATCCGAAGCGTATCTTAATGACATGAAAAAAGAACCGATACGGTGCTCGTGGGCCGGCATGGACCCTGTTTACCTTGACTACCACGACAACGAATGGGGCATGCCGGTCCACGATGACAAGAAATTGTTCGAAATGCTCATCCTTGAAGGGTTTCAGGCCGGCCTGAGCTGGATCACCATACTCAAGCGGCGCGGGAATTTCAGGAAAGCGTTTGACAATTGGGACTGGGTAAAAATTTCAAAATATACCCCAAAAGACATCAAGCGGCTCATGGCGGACAAGACCATCATCCGCAACAGGCTTAAAATCAAATCAGCGATCAACAACGCGAAACGGTTCATCGAGGTCCTCGGGGAATTCGGCACGTTCTCCGATTATATGTGGCGTTTTACAAACGGCAAGACCGTGCTGCCGAAGCGGCCGTACAAAACCTGGAAAGACATACCTGCCCGGACGCCGCTTTCAGACGCCATGAGCGCCGATCTCAAAAAACGCGGCTTCACCTTCGTGGGCCCGGTCATCTGCTATTCGCACATGCAGGCGGTGGGAATGGTGAACGACCATGTTCAGGGATGCTTCAGATGCCCGAAAAGATAATCCTCGATTTCGGATCGCTCGAACTGCGCGCAGAGCTTTTTGACCTGCCGGTGTGCGGTGCGCTTGTCAAGATCCTTCCGGCAACGGTCGAATTGACCGCCTGGGGCGGGTAATTGTATGGAACGATACCCATTTCCCGTGATGAAAAAGGGAAACTCGTGCCGTCGATTCCTCCGGGCGGAATCGCCTACAGTCATCGAGGATCTTACCTGTGCATTTTTTTCGGCCAGACGCCGGCATGGCCGGTGGAGCATATCGGAAACATTTTAGGAAATGCTTGGAAGAAGCTTAATGAAGTGGATATTGACAAGGTGATAATCAGAAAAGCATGAGGGATTTGCATTATGCCGGTGGAATATTTGATCCGGCAAGACCATCATCAAACTTTCTTCAAGACAACATTCTTCACCCTTCCACCCTCTACCTCGATCACCGCATAATTCCCGCTTTTAAACGCGCCCGGATTCACGATCGTCGTATCACCTATTACATCAACGCCCCGCGACTCGTGAATATGCCCGGTGACGCACAAAAAGGGCTTTTTGACTTCAATGAAATTTCTTATTTCCCTGCTGCCGACATGACCGCCGACCCACGCCTTGTCAACGTTGGTGGCATAGGGCGGCTGGTGCGAAAGAAAAATGAATGCGCCCGGTTCACAAGACGCAAACGGTTCCTGATCAAGAAAACGTTTAAAATCCGCCTCTGCGAACTCGTTCGGCGTTTTTCCCAGCGGGGACGGCAGCGACCCGCCGATGCCCGCAACGGGTATTCCCTTGACGCTTGCGATTTTCCTGTCTATGCCGTAAACGGTTTCAGCGAGCGCGGCGCCCGCTTCGGGTTTATCACAGTTGCCCGCCACGGCGTAGAACGACGGGGAATATTTTTTTATTTCGTTGATCACGGCAAGCATGGCTTCCCTGCCGCTGAAATGCGTGATGTCGCCCGCTGCCAGAACGGCGTCGGCCGCGGCAAGTTCTTCCGCAATCGAGGCGAGTGAAGCGGTTTTCGCGTGGATGTCGGCGAGGACGAGCAGTCTCACGGATCAGTCTTTTTTCAGCTTTGCCCAGAGAAAGCTTATGATGCCGAGGACAAACAGGCACGCCAGCGCGGCGATGCCGTAGCCCGCTGTTTTGGAGCGGCGTTTTTCCTCAGGAGTGCGGTAGGTGAATTCGGGCTTTGGAGTTTCTGCTTCTTTCGGCGCGGCGCCGTGTACCTGTTTTCCGGCCTTGCCGCCGCCGGCGCTTTCCTTTGAATGGGCGATTATCTTTTTCGCCAGCATCTCGTCGGCATTGGCGCCGAACACCTGGCGGCCTTTTTCTTTTTTGGTCGATCCGGATGAAGTTGATTTTCTGCGGTTCATTGAAGTCGCCTCCAGTAAGAAAAATAGTATTGATTTGATGGGTTCGAGAGAAATTTCAATGATAAAGTCAATTCTTTGATGATATATTATACAATATAGAAGCAGTTCGTCTCGCCCGATCGAAAATATTTTACATTACTAACGATGGTTTTCCAATCAGCCATAAAGAAAAATAAGGAGCTGTCGTGAAAATCCAAAAATCATTCATCATCGTCGCCCTGCTTGTCCTGACTTCCCTCGCCGGCCAGCTCGGCATCAACATCAGTCTCCCCGAGCGCGGAGGCACCTTTGTCGATATCGCGAAGGAGAATTACCGCTGGACCAAGGTCGGCACGGGCGCCGACCTCGCCACGGCCGACGTTGATTCGTCGGGCTGGCCCGCGTGCGACGCCAATTTCGTGCTCGACCTGCGGCCGGTGGCGGAGTGGGCGGGCACGGTGGACGACCCGGCGTCGTACCATCTCGACCTGCGCGGAACGTACAAATGCGGCCTTACCGGCCGCGCGAGCGTGCGCAGCACGGGCGAGGGAACGGTGCAGAACCTCGCGTATGACTCCTTGTCAAATGCCACAACCTTTGATTTTGTCATTACCGACGCGCCCGCGCCCGGCGGCGGGTTCATCTGTCTTGAGTTCACCGGCACGAAGCGCGCCCCGGCGAGCGCGGCCGGCAGCGGGTTCACGCGGTTTGTCATGAGCCATCCGGGATATCCGTTGGGCACGTCCAAGGTTTTCACCGACAATTTTCTCGCCGCTCTCTCGGGAATAAATTTCGCCGCGATACGGTTCATGCCGTTCACCAACCCCAACGGCATTGACCCCGCGTATCCCGGCACCACGCCGTGGAGCAAGCGCAAGCTCGTTTCCGACGCGGGACAGACCGCCATCGCGCCGATCGGAAAGCCCGACGGCGGAGCGTGGGAATACGTGATCCAGATCGCGAACACCGTGAACAAGGACGCGTGGATCAACGTGCCGATCTCTGCGGACGCGGGCTACGTGCGCCGCCTTGCGCAGCTGTTCAAGGATTCCCTCAAGTCAAGTCTCAACATTTACGTGGAGAGCAGCAACGAGGTGTGGAACACGGCGCCGGGCTACGAACAGACCGCCTACAACCAGGCCTGGGCCGCCGCGCTCGGGATCACCGAGCAGCAGAACCACGCGCGCCGCACCGTGTCGCTCGCCATGACCTTCGACAGCGTGTTCGGACCCGGCGCGCTCAACAACCGGGTGCGCGTGGTGTTGTGCAGCCACAAGCCCATGCTCAAATGGTGGGTGGAGCCCATGTTGCAGTATGTCAACACGGCCTTCGGCCCGCCGAAAAACTACCTCTACGCGATCGGTTGTCAGACGTATTTCACGGGCGGCGTTGACACGGGAGAAAGCGTTGCCAAAATCCTTTCCGACTGCCACGCCGACATCCAGAGCCAGATCGACGAGACCGGCCAGGTCAACGAGGCGGGCCGCATGCAGTGGATCGCCCAGGCAAAAACGTGGAGCCTCGCCGGCGGCTTCGTCTCCTACGAGGGCGGGCCCGACCACGGCGGCGGCAGCACCACCAACATCGCCAACCGCATCCTTGCCGAGCGCGACGCGGGCATGGGCGAGCTGCTCAAATACAATTACGACACGGCGTTCCTCGCCCTGGGCGGGCTGCTCGCCATGCAGTTCACCCTGAGCAGCGGGTACAACCGCTACGGGTGCTGGGGCCTCACCGACGACATTGCAAATCCGAACCGCAACTACAAGTACGCGGCGATGAAGTCCATTGTCGGCGGGCCGCAGGCGGTGATCAGCCCGAAGGCGCGGGAAATCGCGCCCGGTAACTTGACAATATCAAATGCCCGCCGCGGCACGGCCGTTGTCAGGGCCGCAATTAAAAGCGGCCGTGAGGCAACACTTGATCTGTTCACGGCGTCGGGAAAAATGGTGCAAAAATATTGCCGGACGGCGCAGGGATCAGACGGAAGCGAAATCGTGTGGAACCTCGGCATGCTTTCGCCGGGTTTGTACCTACTCCGATTCTCCAGCGGAAGCACCCATTTGGAACGGCATGTTGTTATAATGAAATAAAGCGTTGGACCCTTTTCTTGGCGAAGCCGGTTTCTGAGGAGGCCGTGGTGCGAAAGCGGGCATCGATGCGGCGGTGAAACAAAATCAGTAAAACCGCTGTCTAACTTTTGTATGGTAAAAGAAGCACATGCTGCAGGGGTCGGGGCGCAAGCGCAAAAACCTGACTCATCTCAATCACCCCCGTGCGTATACGTTTGGGAACACACCGGCGCGCATGCGGTGCAAACCACGCTTGAAGTGGTGCCGGGCCGGCACGTTAATGTCACGGTTTCCATCGACGGGCCAAACGGAATCCGGGCGCTGCTCGTCACGCACCTCGATGCCGGCCATGTTTTTTTTATCGACCTGCTGTCGAATGTCAGCGACCGCATCCTCTACTACAGCGGCCTCGCCGCCTACATGGTCAATCTCGCCATCCAGACGATACGGCCGATGTATGCCCGGCCGCAGGAGGTCCTGCTGTTCGGACGCGTCGCGCATGACGACGGCGCTCTCGAAACCGGCATTGATTTCTGGAAACGTTTTGGCGCCTCGTTCATTGTGTTCAAAGATGATGCCGTGGCCCAACTTTGCGGTTCGCTTTCCGACCTGCATACCGTTGATGACGGCCTCATGATGGGAGAATTTCCGCAGCTGGTGCCGCTGGACGCCTTTTCGCGCGCGCAAACCCCGTCGTGCTCCCCGGTGAACGCGGTTGTTTTTGCCGGTAAGAAGTGAGCGCCGGATCCCATACGTCAATGTGATATTTGCGCGATCACGTGTGTTTTTGGGAATGCCCGACTGAGCGATGCCGCCACGTTAACGTTATGTGCGGCATTTTGCGGCGGCGGTGGCCGGCGGCCGGAGAGAGACTCCTTCCGCCAAATCAATTTCTCTTATCTTTATTGGAAACGCCCATTAACGTCCCTGTTCGCCCGGAATCCTTCCGCCCTCTTGCTTCGAAGCTTCACTCGCTTTTTCATTCTTTTCCACGTCCAGAATTGCATTGACCAGATCTTCGGTGGGGTAAGGATGCGGCTCGCTCAGAAACGCTCCGGTGGTGAAAAGCCTGAGGTCGGTCTCGGCGGCCATGGGGTCCTCCTGCGGCAGTTCCACGGCGCGCCTGCTCTGGCCGTTCGAATCAACATAAGCAAAGTAGAGCCGCGTAAACATAATGTCCCTGCGTTTTGAGCCGAACATGATCCAGCGGTCGTTGGCCGACCAGCGCACCATCGATTCGGCCTGCGGGCTGTTACAGGCCATTGCGCTGTAGGCGCGGGTCCTGGTGTCCATGAGATACATGTCGGCCTCGGGACAGTTGATGGGAAACACGCCGTAGTCGGTGAGGAAAAACACCACGAACCGTCCGTCGTTGGAGGCGCTCGGCTGCAGGCAGCTTTTCCCGGTCTGCCGGGCGGTGAGCAGCGTTTCCGGTTCCCCGAACGTTCTTGTCGCCCCGTCATACGAAACCCGCATGAGGTCGTATTTCACGTCTTTGTAATTTTCGGGCAATACCCGTTCTTCCTTCAGCTTCGGCATGGGCCAAATCACGGGGCACCGCGAAAAATAAAGATATCTGCCGTCGCCCGACCAGTTCGGCCACGTCTCGTTGAAGTCCGGCGTTGACAATTGCGGAATGAACCTGATCTCGCCCGTCGCGATGTCGTACAGGCCGAGGTCCGCCGAATATTCGAACTGCAGCCGGTCGTCGTTGCTCTTGTTGCCGATGAACGAGAAAAAGCCCATCTTGACAGCCGCGAAAGCCATCACCGTGCCGTCGGGATGGATGCTGGTGAGGGAGATGAGGCCGCGCGGCGTCATTGATCGGGTCTCGAACCGCACGGTTCCCTTGTGCATGATGACCATGCCGGGCCCACGGTCGTGGGAGCGCCTCACGTGAAACAGCATGGTCTCGGTCCGGTCCGCTCCCGAGGTGTGGCAGTTGATGCAGTAATTCCTGATCTGCCGCCGGTGAAGCAGGAGCCGTTCGTCGAAATTCTCGATGTTTCGCTGGTATAATCCCATTTCGGGATTCGGGTTGAAGAACAGCGTGGAGAGTTTCCGGTAGGTGCAGTAAGGGTCTATTTTTTCCTTGGCGATTTCATTGGTAACGGAAACAAACCGCGTCCATTTTTTTTCCTTTTTGACATATATGTCCATCCGATATGATTGGCCTGCGTTGCCGGAGAGCAGCTTTTTCCATTTACCGAAAGGAATTTTGACCGCCGGCGTTTTCGAGGCGACTGCAAAGGGTTCGCCAACCTGCCCCATGAACTGTACAAAGTATGCGTCCGCCGGCTCCTCAATCAGGAAATTGAGCGGCGCGATGTTGGGAGGGACGGTGACGTTGGTATAATCTGGCTTGATCCGCGGCACCGTGTAAACCACCTCGCATGACCGCAGGTCGGGTTTCGGCGGAACAGACAATAAAAAAAACAGGATGCCGCCGGCCGCGGCGCCGATGCAAAGAAGCAATAAATATGCTGTTTTAATCTTTATTGTTTTCATTGTTCCGCATCGATTCCAGGTATAGATCCAGGTAAAAATAGGTATTCCGGAAGCCGTACACCGCGTCGAGGGGCGGCGCATTGGGATCGCGGTTACGGAAGGCGCCCATGAACCTGTCGTACAAGAGTTTTGTGGCCGGCTCGATGGCAATCGAATCCACTTTGAACTGCGGCGCACCGCTCATGTTCATCTGCAGATATGCCTGCTGGTAAAGCCGGTGGTAACCGGGCACGTTCAGATCGTTTAGCAGATGTAAAGAAGAGGCGAGCTTCTTCTCCCTGAGGAACAGCAAATTATAAATCATCCAATATTCGAAGGCCATTCTGTTGCCGGGATTGTCCTTGAGGAGTATTTCGAGCAGGGCCAGGACATTAGTGTTGTTTCCCATGAGCTGCCTGCCCCTGAAGGCCTGCTCCCGGAGCCGTTTGATTTCCGGCGCGGCCGGCCCGGATGCCGGATTGTCAAGATACCGCTCGTACGGTTCCGCCCATGCGGCGCATCCCGGCTGTTGTTCCAAGGCCCTCAGAAACACCCGCGCCGTGTTCGGCTGGTCTTTCACGCAATGGATTTTGGCCAGCAGAAGGAGAATGAGGGGATGTTTTGCCTCGGCCAGGATGTTGTACGCCTCCTCCTCCGCCGGCGATATCAGGCCGAGCTCGAGCCATGTCTCGACATACTGCAGGCGAACATGCGCGTCTTCCAAGCCGGGAAGAACGTAATTCGGATTCTGGGGGATCATGAAAAAATCGTCGCTCATCCGTCCGGTTTGAAACAGCGCGCGGTTTATGTCCATTCGGACATTGGCGTTCAGCGATTTTTCGCCCAGATACCGCGCCTCCCAAAGCACCTTGTCCCATTGTCCGGTCCTCGCCATGTAATTGAGACGGAACCTGGCATGCCGTTCGAAATCAAAGGTGACACCGGCAGCCACCAACCCTAAGACAAGAAGCATGAGCAAACTTGTGATGGCGACGCCGGACCGCTTTAAGGGACGATCCAGGAAATCAGACAAAGCGGTTGTAAAACGCAATGGCGGTTTTTGCTCCCTTGCCGGAATGACCAGGCCCTTGTCTAAGTGGAATTTTCTCCAGGAAATTCCCCAACCGGCGACAACCATGAGGAGCGGAAAAAACTGCATCATTCTCAGGACACAGGGCCCCTCATTGGTTTCGGCATGCAATAAAAACGGGTTAAACGGAATCAAGGCCTGCGTCCATGCTTTTTGTGCAATAAGGGTAATAACAAATGACAGCGCGAGTGCCGTGATACCAAGAATCATGATCCGCACCGGCTTTTTATTCAGGTGCCATTCACCGAGGATGCACGCCGATGCAAAAATGAGAACATAGGCGCCGAGAAAATAAGTTGTCAAGAGGGAAAGCAGAAAGAATGCCACAAACCTGATCGCAGCGCGCATCCGTGAAAACCGGAAGTAAATCAACAATGAAACGGATAAAGAGAGGATGATCTCGATAAAAAACAGAACCCCATATCCTACAGGTGCATTGGTCATGGTCGCTTCGTGGATCCAGAGCCGGGGGCCTGTAACGGGTATCAGCGTCAAGTAGGCGTGAAGAAACCTGTCAAGAAGAAAACCCGCGCCGACAAGGGCGGCGGCCGCACAAAACAGGGTCCCCGAGCGCCACGAAAAAGCGCCCGCATCCGGGGCGTCTTCCGGCGTTCTCGCAAGTAAACTCACCTGATCCGCCCGTTTTATGATCCACGAAAGCAGCATGGAGAAGGGAACCGAACAAGCGAAACCGTAGAGGGTGATATAATCTTTTGTGGAGCAGTCATACCATAAATAATTCGAAAGCGAGTTCATTCTCGGAAGCCCGGTGGGCCAGACAACCAGGCGGGCCACGGCCGGAATGCAAGCGCTCATGACGACAATGAGCGACACTTTCAAAATGGATTTCCCGGCAAAGATTTCATGAAGAAGACAAATGGCGCAATAGATGAAAAAGACATTTTCTCCGACAAAATAGACCACTGCCGCAAACACAATGAAAACAGGGACTCGTATCATCGACGATTTGGGCAAATTGACATAGAGGACACTGAGGGCAAGCGCCAGGAAAAAAGGAAGCAGATTGGCGTAAATGAAATCATGTTCCAGGGGCAATGCAAGGATCATCAAAACCGGGAGATAAGGAATTGCCTTTGCTTTCGCGCCGGTCGTCGAGGATGCCAGAAGTGTCGTGATCCAGAAAAGGCAAATGCCGCAGACCGTAAAAAGCGCCGGCCCGGCCCATCCGAAGACAAGATAGCGCAGGATGAAATCGGCGCAGAGCAGGCTCAGCTGGCACGGCGCTTTCCACAGGTCGATCAGCAGCACCTCTTTCTGGGTAAAAAGATGAAGGTCGCCCAACGTCGTGTGGGCAAAAAAGCGAAGCTGCGGATCAACAATGAAATAAAAATAGAGGAAATAAAACGTAAAAAAAACTATGTGCGGGATGGCCCGTGAATAAAGAGAATTTTGCGCAGGATTTTTCAACATGTAATGTACCGTCCGGAATTCCTTGCCTTTAAAAATAGGGCGTGCTCGCGAAAAGGGGATAAAAAAAATAGCCCGGATTTTTTCCGGGCTATTTTCTTGATAATAAAAGAAATGTTATCTTGTTGCCACGTATTTCTGAGACTGCCAATTGCCGTTATCAAACAGCCGCACCACATAGGCATTTGCCCCGACGGCAGGCAGCGCCTTCAGCGCATTTTCTCCCTTTTGCATTGCGCGGACCTTACTGGTGTAATCGGCAACCAGTTTCCCCCTCAGGTCATAAACCTTGAGCTGAGCGGCCGACGGGTCCGCAAGAACGAATGAAGACGGCTTCGGAGCGTGATACCTGAAATCATTTTTAACACCGATGGTTGGTGCGTTCCTCTGGTACACCCTGACATAATCGACGTCCATGTGCGTCGGGAATATTGAAGCGTCGATGTTCTGTCCCTGGTACGCGCCGCCCACCGCGACGTTGATGATCCAGTAGAACGGCGAACGAAACGCCACGGCATTGTCTGGTGTAGTAATGCTGGGGGTGGTGAATTGCGCGGAGGGGTAATTCGGGCCCCAGAACAACGTGTCATCGAAATAATATTTTACATAGGTTGTGTCCCACAGAACCCCATAGGTGTGGTAGCGGTCGGTGAGGGCCGTGGGATAATTATGCTGGCAGCTGTGATAGCTCGGTGCGCCATTGATGCCGTAGTGGCAGCATGCGATGAATTCATCGTCGCCCGCAACCGCCGGCACCGGCTGCGCCGCGTTTGCGGGTACGATGCAGGAACAGGTTCTCTGTTCGTAGAGTTCCATCTCGCCGCAGGTGGGCCACGCAACGCCGTGCTGGATGCTGTTGCCCAGGAGCCAGCATGCAGACCACAGACCAGGCCCATTCTTTCCATTCATTCCTTGCGGGCATTTAAGGGCCGCTTCAAAATAACCGTAGGTAAATATCTTCCTGTCATGGGTGTCGATTCGGCCGGAAGGATAAACACCCCCGCGAACGGGAACGGTTATTTTACTTTTGGACCAAATCTTCAAGCTGCCGTTGCTGACTTCAATGCAACTGTCAACGTATTTCTCCTGTTCTGCGTTGTACACCGGCCCGGTATCGCTGTACCAGGAACTCGTATCCAGCTTGGTGCCGTTGAATTCGTCGGACCATACAAGTCCCATTTTCAACGTATCGGTAACATTTTTCGGCAAGGCGAAGACGCTCGCCGCACAAACAAAAATCATCAACACAAGTTCACTAAATCGTTTCATCAGTCCCCCTTTTTAAATTAAATTGGGTTTATCTTTGGTGACGGAAATTCATAGTAAGGCAAAAAGAAACTTAGGTTTTTTAACGCTTGAACCGTTTCGCTTAAAAAACGCTTACCTCGTCTATCTAATTGAATTTGCTAATTATCCTGGCCCGTCAATCGCATTTCAAATCGGTTACAAAGCAGTTATAGGAAAATATAGCACTTTTTGATAAAAATGCAAGAAAAAAATGGTGCATTTGCAAAGCCAAATCTGCCATTAATTAAAGTTCGGATATTGGAAAATGATGGTTAATGAATTAAAAATAAGATCCTCATTTTAAAATAACCGGAAATTGGCAGCTTACGCTAGCAGCGGATCTATTTGCAGTAGTTTGTCTACATCGTCCCAAACAACCCGCTTATCGAGCTGCCCCGGTTGCTGTAGACAATTGCCTTTGCAAAAAGCTCGGAAACCGAAAGCACCACCATTTTAGACATCCGCTTTTCAGGGGGAATGGTCACGGTGTCGGTGACCACGAGCCGCGAAAGCGGCGATTTGCCGAGCCGCTCCACCGCTTTTCCGGAGAGCACCGCGTGCACGCAGCTCGCCTCAATCTCCTTGACGCCGAGTGATTCCAGCGCCCGCACCACCTCGAGGATGGAGCCGCCCGTGGCTATTTCGTCGTCGAAGATGAGGGCGCGCTTGCCTTTGACCTCGCCGATCACGTGGTGGACCTTCGCGCATTCAGAATCGTCGTCTCGGCGCTTGTCGAGGATGGCAAGCGGCAGGCCCAGGTTGATGGCATATATGCCGGCGCGCTTCGCGCTCCCGGCATCGGGCGCCACCACCACGCTGTTTTCGATGCCCGCCTTTTCCTTATAATATTTACAAATGAGCTTTCCGGCAAGCAGGTGGTCCACCGGAATGCGGAAAAAGCCCGCGATCTGCGGCGAGTGCAGATTCATGGTCATGACGCGGTCGGCGCCTGCGGTCTCGAGCAGGTCAGCGATCAGCCGCGCCGTGATGGAAATGCGCGGCTCGTCTTTTTTGTCCGAACGCGCATACGGGTAGTACGGCAGCACCGCGGTGATCGAATCCGCCTTTGCATGCTTGATCGCGTCGATCATGATGAGCATCTCCATGATGTTCTCGTTGACCGGCGGGCACGACGACTGCACCACATACACATCCTTGCCGCGCACGCTTTCGAGGATCCGCACCTTGATGTTCTCGTTGCTGAACTTGATGATCTCGCACTTTCCCGGCGCGATGCCCGCATGCCTGCAGATTTTTTTGGCAAGTTCGGGGTTCGAATTGCCGGAAAAGATTTTAAGCGTGTCCTTCATGGTCTGTCGCCTCTCAGGAATATTTTTTAAAGGAAAGTATAAAATACTATCTCAGATCAGGTTCGGCCAACACCGTCACCGCCCGCCTTCCTTGTTTTCCGCGCGTCCCACTCAAACGTGATGTCCATGACCGAGTCCGAAATCAGGCGCGGCTGGGAAATGTGTTTTGGCTCAAAGTAAAAATCGCCGTCTTCAAGGTCGAGCATGGCGAACACCGCCTCGCGCTTGGTGAAATTCCTGTAGAACGCGTCCACCACCTGGCCCTTGATGAAAATAAGATACCCTTTGCGCCTTCCGCAGTAGATGTGGAGAATGCCCTCGCGCCTGCCGATCTCGAGGAACTGTATCGCGTCAAGCAGATGGGTCTGCCGAAGGTTTCCCTGGAATGCAAACGTAGTCTTATAATGCTGCTCCTCCTTGACCTCCCTTGGCCGCAGGAAGGAAAAAAGGAAAAGCAGCCCTACCCCGCCGCCCACGCCGGTGATGAAGCCGGTGGAGAGAATAACGATGGTAAGGGCGTCCAAAGTCATGATAATAAAATAGTAAATGCGAAAACAAGTTGACGGGTTGACGCGTAAACGAGGTGAGGGCGTGGAGGGTTACAAGTTTAGAAGTTGAGTTGTTGGGAAGGTGAGGAGGTAAGAGTTTGAGTGTTAATTTTTATCGGAGTGGAGCGGCCTAACAGGTTGTTGAAAAAGCCGTTTTCTCGCCGTCGGTCCAAGGGTGCGCCCAGCGGGAGGTTCGGGCTTGCAGCGGCTGGTGCCCCGCTACACCCAGGAGAGACCCCGCCCGCCGGAGGCCGAGGTTGGAATATTTTTTTCACACGTCTTCCTTCTCCGACAAATCCTCCCGCTCCTTTGTCCGCACGATCTTCTCGATCCCCTTAACCTTCTGGATTCTCCTGAAAATCTGCTTGAGCTGGTTCTTGTCGGAAATCTCTATTGTAAATAATGCGTTCGCCTGCTGGCCCCGCGTGCGGATGCTGCCGTCCGACACGTTGACGCCGAGGTTCGAAAATATCTCCGACACCTCGTGCAGGAGGCCGGGCCGGTCGCCGGCCGTGATCTGCAGCGACACCGTGTATTTTTTCGCCTCGCCCTCGTCCCAGCTCACCTGAACCTTGCGTTCCTCGTCGTCGGAAAACAGCGGCACGTTGGGGCAGTCGGTGCGGTGGATGGCGATGCCGCGTCCCCTCGTGACGAACCCCGTGATGGGATCGCCCGGGATCGGGTTGCAGCATTTCGCGAACCGCACCATGAGGTTGTCGGAGCCGCCCACGAGGACGCCGCGCACCCGGTTTCCCCTGCGGAAGGTGCGCACGATGCGCGACACCATCGCCGACGGCCCGAACCGCCGCACGTTCCGGTTCTGGACAAATTCAATGACACGGGCCGCGGGGAGCTCACCGGAGCCGATCATCTCGTAGAGCCGGTCGAGCGTGTTGACGCCGAGCGACGACAGGATCGCGGGCGCCTGTTCGATGAACGCGCCGGTGCGGTTGATCTTCTTGAGCTGCGCGCCCACGATCTTCTTGCCGAGCTCGATGCTCTCCTGGCGGCCGGCGCTCTTGAGCCAGCGCCGGATCCGGGAGCGCGCCTTGGCGGTTTTTACCTCGCGCAGCCAGTCAACCGAAGGTTTCTTGTTGACCGAATGCAGCACCTGCACGGTCATGCCGCTCTTGAGCTCCTTGCTGACCGGCTCTATCTTTCCGTCAACCTTTGCGCCCATGCAGTGGATGCCGAGGTCGGTGTGGACCGCGAACGCGAAATCGAGCACTGTGGCGCCCTTGGGCAGCGAGATGAGGTCGCCCTTGGGCGTGAACACGAAGATCTCGGCGTGGAACAGGTCGATCTTGAAGAACTCGTAGAACTCGGTCGAGTCGGTGAGGTCCTTCTGCCAGTCGATGATGTTGCGCAGCCACGACAGCGAGCGGTCGTCGCGCGAGACCGCGGTGCCGCCTTCTTCTTTGTAAACCCAGTGGGCGGCGATGCCCTCCTCTGCCACCTGGTTCATCTCCCACGTGCGGATCTGCACCTCGATGATGTTCCCCTTTTCGCCGAATACCGTGGTGTGCAGCGACCGGTAGCCGTTGGGCTTGGGCGAGCTGATGTAGTCCTTGAATCGCTCCTGGATGGGCTTCCACATCGAATGCACCACGCCGAGCGCAAAGTAGCAGTCGCGCACCGTGTTGGTGATGATGCGGATGGCGAGCAGGTCATATACCTCCTCGAACGGCTTGTTGCGCTGTATCATCTTGCGGTAGATGCTGTAGAAATGCTTGGGCCTGCCGATGACCGTTGACTCGATGCCCTCCTCCTTGAGCCGACGGCGCAGCGGCTCGGCAAGAGTCTCGATGAGCACCTCCCGCTCGCCGCGCGAGGCGACCACCTTTGCCACGATCTCCTTGTGCTCGGCCGGGTAGAGGTATTTGAACGCGAGGTCCTCGAGCTCCCACTTGATTTTCGCCATGCCCAGCCGGTGCGCGAGCGGTGCGTAGATGTCGAGCGTTTCGGCAGCCACCTGGCGGATCTTCGCGGGCTCGAGGTAACTGAGGGTCCTCAGGTTGTGCAGGCGGTCGGCGAACTTGATGATGATGACGCGGATGTCCTCGGCCATGGAGAGAAGCATCTTGCGGTAGGTCTCGGCCTGGCGCTCCTCGCGCGATCGCAGCTGGAAGCGCTGGATCTTGGTAACGCCCTCGACGAGCAGGAGGATCTCCTCGCCGAACTCGTCGCGGATCTTCTCGCGGGTGATGGAAGTATCCTCGAGCACGTCGTGAAGCAGGCCGGCCGCGACGGTGACGGAATCGAACTTCTGTTCGGCGAGGATGAGGGCCACGGCCACCGGATGCGCCAGGAACGGGTCGCCTGACTTCCGCTTCTGGTCGCGGTGCGCGTTCCACGAAAATCGGTACGCTTTGTCAACGAGCGCGGCATCGACCTTGGGGTTGAGCTCCTTCACCTGGCCGCAGAATCCCGCGGCAGCCTCGTCGACGGCGGATAGTGTCGGGGGGAAGACGTGCGAAGACGGCTCCATTGTTTTTGCCCCTTTACAGCCTGCGTCTCAAGAAATATTCGTCGATCCAGGTGTAAAAATTCTGTTCTTGTAACAGGTATGATTCCAATATAACTCATCTGGGGATAATTTTCTATAATTTATCAACAAGGGCAATTTATAGGGCGGGCAGATGGTAGGAAGGGGCAAGAATAATCATCCCCGAAGAAAGATTAAAAAGTAAGCAAAAAAACTGGGCGCGGCGTGCTCTGGCTGCGGCTTTTAATGAGTCCCTTCTGAATCGGTACCTCCCCGCAGGCCTCCTGCGCCGATTCGCATTTGTCATTAAGCGACTTCCGGCAGGCCGACTCGGAATTGTACTACTCTGGGGCGCAGCAGCCGGCATAAAAAAAGTGAAATAAAACCGCAGCAATAAAGAGTAAGTTTTTCATGCCGTCCTTATCGTTTTACCGGCATGGCGTCAACGCACCGTTCAATGGCGTCGATGGTCGAACCGTCGGGACGGCTTACATACCCCAGACCCCTGCTCGTCGCGGACTCCCGGCAGTATGTGCCAAGTTCCGCTTCCTCGAACACGCCCACCGCGGACGTGCGCAGCAAATCGGCGAGCTCGAACAACACGGTGGGCCCAGCGACCACGAATTCCGATTTGGAAATAACGGCGGCGCTGCGGGCCGCCGGCAGGTCCGCGAGCAGCGGCAGGTTCCGCTCGCCGGCCCACGCCGCCGCGTCTCCCCCCGGTTCACCGTGTGAAAACAGCCAGCACACGAACGGTTTTTTCTGCAGCATGTCAAGGAGTGACTGCGTCCACTGCCTGCCGTGGCGGCGGTAAAAATACGCGCCGTCGATGCCGATGAGCCGCGCCGCGAGCGGCACCTTCATCTCGCGCAGCATAAGCCCCGCCTCATCGGCAGCTTCCCGGGTCACGCTCCAGCGCGCCTTGGGCCCCGAAGGAACCCCGAGCATGGCGGCAAGAAGCATGCTCCGGTCCGTGAGATAGGTGCGGCACGGCGCGGGATTCACATGCAGGTTGAGGAACGGATAGTCTCCCGCGCCCTTGATGCCGATGCGCACCTGGGCCGCGCTTTTGCCCGCGCAGTAGAGCAGCGAAAGGTCGGGATTCGGCTCGAGCATCAGGCACATGTCGAAGCGCCCGGCGCTTATTTCTCTTCCGATCCCGTCGAATTCCCTTGAAAAAAGATAACGGTCCGCCGCGTCGTATTCCATGAATTTCGAAACGGTGCCGAGCGTTTTGAAAAACGGCGCCACCCGTTTTTCGCACAGCGCCACCAAATGCGCGGCCTTGAAATGCGCGGCAACCGAGGTGAGGCACGACACCTGGTGGAGCGCCGCAAGCGGCTCTTCGGGAAGAATGACGAGGATGCGCGGGAGGGGGCCGCACGCGTAGGGAAATTCAAACCGCGGCGCCTTGTATTTCCGCGCCACGCTCCATTTGAGCAGCGACACCATCGCGGCGTCGGGCAGGAAACTTGATAAAAAGGATTTGAAACTTCCGAAAAGCTTTGATTTTCTCATGCGCGCATATTACAATGTCTTAAGGGTCAAACGCCGCCCCGCTTTTTTTGACTCCGGCGCCCGGATAATAATAGATGAGAATGATTCCGGCAACAATGAAAATACATTGTTTTTCCCGAGGTGCGGGCCTGCATGAATAAAAGACCACCGAGCACGGCCAACGCCGCCCTTACGGTATTGTTCCTCGCCTGCGCCGCATTTTTCGCCTCGGGAGTGGCCGATCCCGCGCTTGTGAAAGTTCCCTTTCTTTCGTGGGCGCTGGGAATCCTGGCGGCCGCCTGCATGGCGGGCGTCATCGTGGCGGCGCGGGAGGAACTGATCCTGGTTCTCCGGCTGGGTCCGGCCTGCCTGATTGCGATGCTCGCCATCGCCGCAGTGCATTTGTCAAGCCATGGCGCCCTCTACGGCTATCCGTCGTCCCCGCTTTTCCTTTTGTACTTCGCCGCGGTCATCCTGTACGGAACGCTGGGCTCGGCATCGCAATGGCTCGTGGTGCTCGGCTCTATCCTTGGCGCCGAGATTGGTTCCCTGGTTGTCAACGGCTATTTCAACGTGTTCCAGTCTCCCGACTGGCTGCAACTGCTCGCGCACCGGATATCCCCGCTCTGGCAGCCCCTGGCGGCGCTTGTTATTTCGGGCCTTATTCCTTATTTTATTGTACGCCAGCGGAGGCCCGCAGCCAGCGCCCGGCAGGCTTCCCCGGCACCGGCAAAAACCGCGGCGCTCGCCATGGGCCCGCCAATGCCCACTCCCGTCGCCTCCCCCGCTCCGGGCAATTCCAAGAACCTTTTAATGGAACCGGACACGGGCATCTACAACAAATCGAGCATGGACGATCTTTTGTCAAGCGTTGTCTATTTCATGAGCAGGAATTTTAAGGCCTATTCGGCGCTCGGGTTTGTGTACGATGAGGTGAACCAGGTGTTCGCGCTCAATTCGTTCCATTCCAAGAGCCATGCCATCAACAACAGCATCGCGATTCCCCTCGGGAAAGGCCTCGTGGGCCGCGTGGGCGTGGAGAAAAACTCTTTTATGACCGGCGATCTGACCATGTACCCGGCCGAGCTTTTATATTATACCGCGCTCGAGCCCATCAACTCGGTGCTCGCGGTGCCCATCCTCTCGGACTCCCAGGAGCTCCTGGGCGCGCTCGTGGTCGACAGCCCCGACAAGCACTGCTTCAACGAGCAGCACAAGGACACGATGCGGCGGTTCTCGGTGCTCGCGGCCGCGTTCATCACCAACGTGCGCATGCGTTTCGAGCAGGAGCGGGCCGCGAGGAGCTTCCAGATCTTCTACGAGGCGTCGCAAAAGTTCATCACCGCGCTGCGCGCCGACCAGGTGTTCGAGGTGCTGTTCAGCATGGTGGGCCTCCTCACGCGCGCCGCGCGCATGATGCTCGTCACGTTCAACGAGCAGACCAAGCGCGGCGTGATCAACCGGATTGTGGGCGCCTCGCCGGAACTGCAGGAGGGGATGGAATTCCCCATCAACGCGGGCCTGTACTCGTACGCGTTTACAAAACGGACCATCGTCAACATGGGAAACCTTCCGTCGTACCGGGGGAAATATTACCGCTTCCTGCCCAACGAGGGGCGGAACCCGTCCATGCTGTCGCTCATCATCTTCCCGATCCTCGACGAGGAGCAGCGCATCCTGGGCCTGCTGTCGATCGAGAGCGACGCGGCAAACCAGTTCGCGGGCGAGACCGAAAAATACCTCTCAACGCTGCTGGGCAACGCTTCGGTGGCCATCGAGCGAGCGCACCTGTACCAGAAAATGGAAATGCTCGCCAGCACCGACGGCCTCACGTTGCTGTACAACCACCGAACCTTCCAGGAGCAGCTCGCCAAGGAAATCGAGCGCGCCCGGCGCTACAAGCGCCCCCTGTCGCTGCTGCTCATGGACATCGACCATTTCAAGTCGTTCAACGACACCTACGGCCACCCCGTGGGCGACCTGGTGCTCAAGGAAATCGCGCAGTGCATCAGGCAGTCCATCCGCGTCAACGATATCGCGGCGCGCTACGGCGGCGAGGAATTCGCCGTGATCATCCCGGAAACCGCGGGCGAGGGCGCCATGATCATCGCGGAGCGCATCCGCCGCACCGTGGAGCAGCGCGCCATTGTCTCGCTTGACAAGCAGCTCCACGTCACCATCAGCCTGGGCTGCGCGGTGATGCCCCAGCACGCCGCGGCGCAGCAGCCCCTCATTGACGCATCGGACAAGGCGCTCTATTTTTCCAAGGAGCACGGCAGGAACCATGCGACCATTTTCACGCCTGACATGCTGAAATAAAAAAGGGCGTCCAGCAGGACACCCCTTTGTCAACGTTGATCAAATCAGGAAATCACTTGCCGGATGCGGCCGCCTCCTTGTCCGCCTTCTGCGCCGCCGCGAGCGAGGACTTGGAAAAGGAGAAATACGCGAGCGTGATGTCTTCCAGCGGCTTGAGGTTGCGCTCGTCGGCATCCACCACCAGCTTGTATTTCGTCAAAAGCATCTGCCTAACGCCGGGCACCTTGTTCCCCTCCACGTCGATGGCCAGGTCGCACACCTTCCCACCCCTCGGCTTCACCTTTGCGCCGCCGGCGAAAACATAGTCGATGCTGTCAACCGGGAGCTTCACGGCGCCACCGCCGGTGTCGATCACGAACAAGGCGTTGCAGTCGACGCGGCCCTTGGCCGAGTAGCCGGAGCCCTCGATGTACCCGCTCGACATCACCGTGAGGTTGATGTCGGCATTGACGGGAAGGGAGTCCTCGCCCGGAAACTTCCGCACGAGCGTCACCGCGTCGTACTTGCCGATGAACATCTTCCAGTATTTGCAGCTGTCAAGCTTCCCGGTCTTCGCGTTGATCCAGAAGATCGGCTTCTCCAGCAGCGATTTTGCGGGCGCGGTTGCCGACATGACAAGCACCGCGCCGCCAATGAGCAGAATCATCCGTGAAAGTTTCATGATTGCCTCCCGAAAGTTAGGCGTTATTATCGAAGATTCATTTTATCGACTGTTATAGGAAAATAGTAGTTAGGATGCCGGAAACAAAATAAGCATCTGCTGGTGGAATGCGATTTTTTTCTGCGGACCCGTTCCTGTTGCCGCTTCATGCCCGTTCTTGCTTTATTTCATCTATCCTGAGGAGCACACCCTCGCCTGCCTTTTCCGTGGTGATGAGAAACCGAATACGAAAATCCCCGGTTATGTTGGCGAGGTCGGGATATGCCGGAACCTTTATATTGCTTTTGCCAGTGTTAATCGTGTTGGTGACGGTGTTCCGGATGGTGCAAGTCTTGCAATGAACGGTCTTTCCGCACCCACCCGGCAATGAAGCCCATCTGCACCCGATCGCGTCTCCACCGAGTTTGTCGTCCACTTCTTCCGGTTTTTTGCCCAGCGCCGATAGGGCGGCCGCGTTGCCGGCAATGACCCTTCCCTCCGCGTTCACCAGGAACACCGGCTCGGCAAAGCGGTTAAGGAACCGCCGGAGCGGCCTTGCCTGCGTCAACAGGAGCCTGCGCGCGCAATCAGGGCATATTCCGTGTGAAATCGGTTTGCCGCCGGAGTCGCGGCCGTTGTCCGAATCGTCAAGCAGCTTCCCGCACCATGCGCATACAGTTTTCATCCTGGTTCCCCCTCAACAAACCCCTCGGCCCTTTTTGGCGCGATCACTTCACAACGGCTCCCTGGTTCAGCGCGATTTCCACCGCCTTGCACATCGCCATGGTGTTCACGCTCGCGCCCGACACCGCGTCGATCTTCTCCGCCTGCTTCTCGATGATTTTTGCCGCAATCTTATCCGTCAATCCCTTGGTCGCCCGCATTGCAGGGTTGGTCTGTTTTATGCCAATGATCTTGTGGCCGGCCACCGCCACCTCGACGTCGTAATTCCACCTGCCCTTGTGGTACGAGCCGCGGTACACGCCGTCGGCCTTTTGGGAAAGATCGACGTTGGCGATAGTCAGCTTTTTGATCTCGCCCATGCCGATGCTGCCGACGAAGGCGCCGATGACCATAAGCGCGAGCAGCACGCCGGCGACTATTCCGGTGATCTTGAGCACTTTTTTCATCACAAACCTCCTTGGGGAAATACCTTTCTTTTCACTTTGTGTTCTCTGTGTCTCCGTGGCCATCTTTTTTGATGTATCTTGTCGGATCTTTTACCCCGGCCTGCTCAAACCCCTTTTTCCGCAGCAGGCAACTGTCGCAGGCGCCGCAGGCAAGCCCTGACGGCGCTGGATCATAGCAGCTGTGCGTGATGCCGTAATCCACGCCGAGCTTTTTGCCGCGCCTGATGATTTGCGCTTTTGTCAAATTGATCAGCGGCGCATGAATTTTGATTCTTATTCCCTCAACTCCCGCTTTGGTCGCAAGGTTGGCCATTTTTTCAAACGCGGCTATATAGAGCGGCCTGCAGTCCGGGTAGCCGGAATAATCAAGCGCGTTGACCCCGATGAAGATGTCCCTGCTGCCGATGATCTCCGCATAGGCAACCGCATAGGACAGAAAAATGGTGTTGCGCGCGGGAACATACGTGCTCGGAATCTCAGACCCGATTTTCTTAAGGGACCGTTTCTTCGGCACCGGTTTTTTCGAGGTAAGGGAGCTTCCCGCCAATACCGATTTGTCAATCTTGATTGTCAGATGGTTCTTGACGGAAAAGGATTTTGCCACGCGCTTCGCCGCCGCCAGTTCCGTGGAATGGCGCTGCCCGTAATCGAACGAGAGCGCGTGGATCTCGAAACCATGCGATCTGGCAATAGCGCAGCAGGTGGCCGAATCGAGCCCGCCGCTGAGGAGAACCACGGCTTTTTTCCGCATGTCAACGGCCCCTTGCGTCGCCCCAGATGAACTTGTGCACCTGCAGCCCCAGCCTCGCCACCGTGTTTTTCTCAAGCATCCATGCGGCAAGGTCCTTGGGCGCGAGGATGTTCCAGGCAGGCGAGAAAATAATGGTGCACCGGCCGGCCAGCCGGTATTGGGCGACAAAATCGACCGCCCATTCGAAATCGGCGCGGTCGCACAGCACGAACTTGCATTCGTCGTGCGGCCGCAGCTCGTTGAGGTTGGGCATGTGCAGCGAGCCGCCCGCGCCGCTGGCAGGGCTCTTGACATCAAGTATTCGTATGCACGGCTCGGGGAGCATGGAGATGTCCTTTGAGCCGTTGGTCTCCACGAGCACGGTGTGGCCGTCGTCGCAGAGCCGGCCGGCAAGGATGGCGGTCTCTTTCTGCAGCAGGGGCTCGCCGCCCGTGATTTCCACCAGCCGGCACTCCTGCGAGCGCACCCACGCGCAAACGTCGTCCACGCTCATGCTCGTTCCGCCCGTACGCGCATACCGCGAATCGCAATACACGCACGAAAGGTTGCAGCCCGCAAGCCGCACGAACGCGCACACCTCGCCCGCCAGCGTGGACTCACCCTGGATGCTCTTGAATGTTTCGCATACGGTAAGCATGGGTCACCGGTAATAGGCCGCAGTGTTGCCCGGCGTTTCGGTCACTTCCACGCGCACCATGTTGCAGCCATTGTTTGCGACAAGCGCCTCGAGCTTCTCAAAGATGTGCTGCGCGCAGTTTTCCGACGAGGGGTTCTGGTTCTTTTTCTCGAACAGCGCGTTGAGGTCGGAGTGGTCGAGCTCCTTGAGCACGTCGGTAAGCGCGGCCTTGAATGTGCGGAAATCCATGCCGATGCCGATCGGGTCGAGCTTTTCGCATCTGACAACGGCGCGCACCTGCCAGTTGTGGCCGTGCACGTTTTCGCACGGGCCGTCGTACCGGTTGAGGTGGTGGGCCGCGGAAAAGGAGGATTCGGTGGAGATTTCGAACATGAACTATCCTCTATCATATTGTTTGATGATTCATGACTAAAATTAATTATGACGCGTGAATATTACTATAATGATAAATGCTGATTTGCGTGATGTTTGATGAATGGAATGGTCCAATCATTTTGTCTTCCGCTGTTCAATAATTTCCGCCATGGTAACCTCCGGATGCCGGTAAAAATACCCCTTCTGCGCCACCGTCCCGATAATCGCCCGGTTCGGGCACCAGTTGTAGCAGGCAAGGCAGTTTTCGCAGTGATGCTGCCACTGAGGTCTATTGTCTGCCATTTTGATGTTCTTGACAGGACAGACTTTCGCGCAGATGCCGCAGCCGTTGCATTTGTCATTTATTTGAAAGCCCGCGTCTGCGCGATGGATGAGTTCCTCCACCGGCGTTTCCCGCGGAGAGACGGAGACTTTTGCCAAAGAATTTCTGACCAGCGAATTGAACAATGGGCGAAGCGGGATCAGGGCCATGTACCAAAGCTTGTCGGATAGTAAGCTGCCCGTTTGTCGCCGCGCAATTCTTGCGCCGATGGTTTCCAACTTTCTTTTAGAGGCAGCAAAAACTCTTTGATGATTCTCCCAAAACTTTCTAAACGCGTTTTGCGGCATGTGAACGCCGAAGGTTGCGGAAAGCCCCGCTCCGCGTGCGCGGAGAATGCGATGGAGATTCCTGAACGAATCGCCCATGCCGCCGCCGTAGGTGGCAACGGCGAAAATATATTGGGAAGGAAGAACGGAAAGCTTTTCGGCGAAGGTTTTTATGATGGGCGGCAAGCCGTTGTAATACACCGGAAATATGATGCCGATGGTGTCGGCGTCGGGTTTGATTTCTTTCTCGTCAATGACTGAAGCTATGGGGATTGTGCTTGCGCCGGACTTTTCCGCAAGGTCCCTTGCGACGCGGAGGGAATTGCCGGTGCCGGAGAAATAATAGATGGTGGTTTTCATATCATAATTATACTTGTGCTTGCAACAGGCCTGACCTAAAGATACAGGCCACCCTTTTTTTTATTTCAAATAGGTTTTATTAGGATATTTCGTGTGCCCCGACCTTCAGGTCGGGCCTCTGCCGGTTGTAAAAAGAATTTACCTAAAAGTAAATTGCTGCCTTTGCGGATTGAGCATCACAGCCGGCATGTTGAATCTATCTGGGATCAAACTACATTTGTTTATCCGGGCATATGCCGAAGACCATCGGTATTCCTCCGGAGTTGACGCCAATTTTTTTCTTACCGGATTGGCTTCGATGTAGCCTATCGAATCGCAGATAGCCTTTGCGTTCCAAAGATTTCGGTCAAATCCGCCGCCGTGCTGCCAGAACCTGAACACCTCTCGATTCCTTTCCAGAAGGATAAACGACTTAAAACGGTCTTTTTCATTAAATAAAATATGATCCCGATACCGTTTCGCCATCTTTCCTTTGATGTCATTCTGAATTCTCGAAATATCATAACTGGTTTTTTGCGGCCAAATCAGCAGATGAGCGTGGTTAGGCATCAAAACATAGGCCCATAAACTAAACAAGTGTTCATCTCCTGCTTTCTGCAATTCCGACAAGAAAAGCTCGCACGCTGTCTGATCGCTCAGATAAGAACGCTGCTTGTAGCATGAAAATGTCAGTTCATGTACATGACCGGCAACATTGTAATGAACCGGATGGACTTTTGGATTAAAACGATTATTCATGATTTCAATTTACAACTGTTCCATTCAACGGGCCCGACCTGAAGGTGCGGGCCACGCAATTCTTTTTCTATATGTCACACCCCTCAACACATCACCTTAAAAAACTATCTCTTCCATCCTTAAAAAGCAAATTTCCCCCGTTGAACAACATACCGCCTAATTCCAATTCCGTCTCCCCTCCCATTACTTATATTTTATAGCGAATATTCATTCATAATCGGCCAAATAAAAGGATGCCCTTTCCTTGCTCATGCCGAAAAAAAACAAACCCGATCTTGCCTCACAACAGGTCTACCGTGTGCTCGACGCGAACCTCAACCGGCTGCGCGAGGCGCTCCGCGTGATCGAGGAATATTACCGGTTCATGCGGCTCGACAAACGTTGCGCGGTCTCTCTCAAATCAATGCGCCATTCGCTTGACGCGGTTGAAGCCGGGATCGGCCGCGGTAACCTGCTTGCGGGCCGCGATACCGGTTCAGACCCGTTTGCGGACGGGAACCGGCCCGAGGAGCTGTTTCGCGCAAAGGCCGGCGACGTTCTTCGCGCGAATTTCAAGCGCGGCCAGGAGGCCGGCCGCGTGATTGAGGAATTTTTAAAAGTTACTTCTGCATCCGAGCTTTCAAAAAAGGCAAAGATCGTACGTTTCGCGCTTTATTCACTTGAAAAAAAGTTTCCGGAGTAATCGCTGCCATGGCAAAAAACGGCGACAAAACAGAAAAAGAAGACGACGACCTGGACCAAGACGACGTCGAGCCAGAGGAACAGGAAGAGAAGGCCCCGCGCGAGCGGCGGCCGTCGCGGCCCCGAAAGAAGCCCGTGTACGGCCATCCGGTATGGGGCATGGCGTTCATCGCGCTCGGCGTGCTGGTCCTTATCTCGCTTGTTTCCTTTTTTGTCAATAACACCGAAAACGTCCTCGGCCCGTATTTCGGCACCGGTATGGCAAAGGGACTCGTGTACCTGTTCGGCGCGCTGCCGTCGCTGCTGTTCCCGCTTTCCCTCTGCTTCATCGGGTGGAAAAACCTTGCCGGCACCGAGCTCAAGACCAATACCCTGCTGTTCATATCGGCGCTCGTCGTGGAGATATCGCTGGTGTTTGCCATCCACAACCTGCCCGCGCTCGCGCAGAAGAAATTCACCGTCACCGAGAACCTCATCGGCAACGCGATCACCGATGCGCTCCATTACCTGTTCGGCAGCCATGAGTTCGGCCCCTATTTTATTTCCTTTTTCGCAATCGCGATCACGGGACTGCTCTGCTTCCGCATCAACCCCGTTTCCGCCAGCGTGGCGGCGTACAAGTTCGTGATCGCCGCCGCGCTCTGGCTCGGCGGCGTTTTTTCACGGCCGAAACAAGGCCAGACGCCGGCCAGGGCCAAAGGCGCTGCCAAGCCCAAAAAGGCCGAGACTGCCGCGGCAGAGGCGGCCGGCGGCAAGGGCGAGGAAATTGACGAAGTGGAACACGAACGCCAGCTGCAACAGGAACGCGACCTGCAGGCGTTCAGGCAAAAGCTCAAGGAGCCCATCAAGATCACCACCATGGCCATCGAGCCCGAAGACGCCGGTGAAGCCGCGGCCGAACCGGTGCCGGAGGAAGCTCTTGACACAGGGGAAGCAGGCGGCCGCTCAAAGGCGCCCGTGCTGCCCGGCAAGCCCATCGAGAACCAGAACCCGTACCGCCTGCCCTCGCCCGACGTGCTGTCCACCCCGCCCGAAACCGCGCTGCAGGCCGACGAAAAATCCATCAACGAGAACTCGCAGATCCTCGAGCGCACGTTGCTCAACTTCGACATCGAGGGCAAAGTGAGCAACGTGTGCTACGGCCCGGTAGTGACGCGCTACGAGATCGAGCTTGCGCCCGGCGTCAAGGTGGCGCGCGTGCTCAACCTGCAGAACGACATCGCCATGGCCGTGGGCGGCCAGAAGATCCGCATCGAGGCGCCCATCCCGGGCAAGGCCGCGATCGGCATCGAGCTGCCGAACAAGACCAAGCAGATCGTGCACTTCAAGCACATCCTGATGTCCGACGCGTTCAAGAAGGCAAAGGCAAAGCTGCCCATGATCGTGGGACAGAACATCTCCGGCGTCCCGTTCGTCACCGACGTTGACAAAATGCCGCACCTGCTCGTGGCGGGCCAGACCGGATCGGGCAAGAGCGTGTGCATCAACGCCATTCTGTGCAGCCTGCTCATGACGAAAACGCCGCACGAGCTGCGCATGATCATGATAGACCCCAAAAAGGTGGAGCTCACTATTTACGAGGGCATCCCCCATCTCGTTTCGCCCGTGGTCACCGAGCCCAAGGAGGCGGTGAAGGCGCTGTACTGGGTGGTGATGGAGATACAGCGCCGGTTCGCGCTCCTTAAAAAACTGCGCGCGCGCGACATCGAGGGCGCCAACGCGCGGCTTGCGGCAAAAGAATACGCTGAGGAATCCCTTACCGAAGACGAAAAAATCGCGCTGCCGAGGATCGTCATCTTCGTCGACGAGCTCGCAGACCTCATGCTCACCGCGTCCAAGGACGTGGAAAGCCACATCCTGCGCATCGCACAGCTCGGCCGCGCAGCCGGCATCCACCTCGTGGTGGCCACGCAGCGGCCGTCGGTTGACATCATCACGGGGCCCATCAAGGCCAACCTCGCGTCGCGCATGGCGTTCCGCACCATTCAGTCGATCGATTCCCGCACTATCCTCGGCCACCAGGGAGCCGAGCAACTGCTCGGCGAAGGCGACATGCTGTTCCTGCGCAACGGCGCGCCCGACCTCGAACGGTATCACGGCGCATACATATCGGAAAAAGATGTCGAAAGCCTGGCAAAGGAGATCAACGACCAGCATTACGAAATGATCAAGTTCGAGAATTTCTCCGACCTTGTCGGCGACGCATCCGCCGGGCCCGACGGCTACAGCTGCGACGGCGGCCGGGACGATCTGTTCGATGAGGCCGCGCGCATGATCGTGAGCATGGGCCAGGGCTCAACGTCGCTTCTGCAGCGCAGGATGAAAATCGGCTACGCGCGCGCCGGCCGCATCATGGACGAGCTGCACCAGGCCGGCATCGTTGGCCCGCCCGACGGCAGCAAGATGCGCGAGGTGCGCATGAAGCCCGACGAGCTCGAGCATTTCCTGCAGGGCCAGAAATCGGGGGGCGCGGCAGGCGGGCAAAGTTTGTAACTATTTGTAAAAACAATTTTTTGGGATATTCGTAATTCTTTTTGTTGATTTTTCCGGGGGAGAGGTATCTCCCCCGGCCTCGACCTCCTCGCCCCTCACGGGGCTGCGGGGTCCTCGGCACTCCCCTCTCCTGGGTGCGGCCGGGTACCGCGAGTCGCAAGATTCACACATCCGTTGGGCGCACCCGCGGAGGCCGGTTGTCGAGGAAAATTTACTGTCAGTTGTTATCATTCAACGTTTTTTATATACAGATTCGGACAATTCCTTGCGACAAATCACATCAACCTTTCTTTTCCTCGTCATCGCCGCAACCTGTTGCTTTTGTCAACAAGACCGGCTTATTGACAGGATCAAACAGAATTACAACGGATCGAAAACGCTCTCCGCCTCGGTTGACGTCCGCATCGTGTGGAAGGTGCGCGAGAAGACCGACAACCTGCGCGGCAGCATCCTGCTCGCGCCGGGCGACAAGTTCCGGGTAGATCTCGGCCCTACGCTGTGGGTGAGCGACGGCGCCACCCTGTGGCAGTACGACAGGAACCTGTCGCAGGTGGTCATTTCTTCCCTGTCAAACAACACCTCCATGATCCCCTCGCGCATGGTGGCGGAATACTGCGGTAACTATCCCCTCACCGCATCGAAAAACAAGAATGGGTACGACGTTCTCGAATGGAAGGCCGACAGCGCGTCGGACCAGAAATCAGGGGACGCTTCATACGTCCGCATCACCGCCGAGGGCAAGTCGGCAGTGGTTCATGAACTTTTTATCATCGATTCGCACGGCAACGAAACCACCTATGCATTCACCAAGACCACGTGGAACGGGAAAATCCCGAAAGGCTCGTTTACGTTCGAGCCGCCGAAAGGAGCGCGCATAGTTGACAAGAGATAATTTACGCAAGGCCGTGCTCGCCGGCGCGCTCGTCCTGTGCGCGCTTTCTCTCGCCGGCGGGGCCGATCTGCCCACGCGGGAAATAACGAGCAACAACATCTACGGGTTTGCCGGCGACGGCGACACGCTCTGGATGGTCACCGACCAGGGCCTCAACTACACCATCGCAACGTCCGACACCCTTTCCTGGCTCGGCTACAAGGCGCCGCTTTCCATTCTCGCCCTCGGGTTCGGCGGCGGCACCGCGGTCGTCTGTCTCGACACGCTTCACTTCACAAGAACCGCAAAACTCTGGTACTACCGCCATGCCGCCCATTCGTACGACAGCATCGCGCTTCCGTTCAAACCCGATTCGCTTCCCGCCGCGGCGGAGGTGCGGGGCATCGGCGTCGCGTACGCCGGCAACGCATTCTGGATCGCCTGCGTCGACGGCGGGCTGGTGCGGTGGGACCCATCGGGCCGCACCATGCAGGCGTTTTTCCCCGGTGTCAAGCGCGGGTTCGATCCCGCCGCGGTGCGGCTGACGAGCGCCGACAGTTTCAGCGTGTTCCCCGATTCCTCAAAGCAGGTGCTTGCCGTCGGCGCGCTCAACCAGTCCGCCGACTCCACGCTCCTCTATGTGCTGACGCCCGCCGCGCTGTTCCGGTTTTCGCCGAAAGACACCCTGTGGTCGCGGTTTCCGGCGCGGCTTTCCAACGCGCCCGGGCCGTTTAACAAATACCTCGACCTGTTTTCGAGCATGCATTCGCCCTTGCTTTTTGCGAGCATCGTCACCGCGAGCGGCGGCGGCGCGTTCGACACCCTGCTGTACCGGTACCATTCCGCGGACAGCTCATGGGCACCCTATGCCGTTTCGCAATACGTAACCTCCATCACCTTCGGCCCGGACAGCACCGTATACTGCGCGAGAAAGCCCAACAAGGACGAGAACACCAGCATTTTGTCCGCGTTTTCCGGAAACGTCAAGAACGAAACCCTTCGTTCCGAGCAGTCGTTTGCGCACCGGATCTCCCTTGCCATGAACGGCCTGACGCCCGACAACATCGCCGACATCCTGTATCTCCCGAAATCGGACACTAGCGGCTCGTTCTGGATCGGCACCACATCGTCGGGCGTCATCAACAACGGGCTTTTCTTCTCGCGCCACGAGCCGCAGGACGAGGCCGACAGCACCCCCTTTGTGTATGTGCACCGTGAAAGAAAAATCGAGAGCAGCCTCAAGGAGTCGTATGCCTATCCCGGCATTCTGGGCGGGAGTGCGTTCGGCCCGACGCGTTCCATTTTCGCCTACAGCCTTTCCAAGGCCTCAAAGGTGAGCATCACGGTGTACGATTGGAACATGGACCTGGTCAAGAACGTGATCACCAACGAGGACCGCAAGGCCGGCACGGACGATCCGCTGGGCAACGGCAGGAGCACCGACCGGACGCGTGATGTCTGGGACGGCACCAACAACGCCGGAAAGCGCGTGGCCGTGGGCGTGTACTATTTCAGGATAACGGCGCAGACGGGGGAAAGGTCGTTTGGAAAAATCATCGTGGCAAAATAGTTTGCGGATCGGGACGGTCCTGGCCGCGGCGCTTTTATGCGCGGCCATGGGCGCACGCGCGCAGTCGGGCGGTCAGCCCGGCGCGTATCTGCGGGCGCCCGTTGACGCAGAGGCTGCCGCCATGGGCGGGGCGGAGAGCGCCTCCCCCGGTTATTTTTCCACGTGGTGGAACCCGGCGCAGCTCTCGCTCATTGACAAACGGCTATTCTCATTCGGCGCGGGCCTGTATTCGATGGGCCGCACCGAGGCGTTTGCCTCGTTTGAGTTCAAGCTGCCGCCCCGCGTCGGCATCGGCCTCGGCGCGCTGTACCGCGGCGACCCCTTCATCGACAACCTGTACAACGCCTCCGAGGAAAAGCTCGATGCCGGCTCATTCACCACGCTCACGGTGAAGGCCGCGCTCAGCTACCTGATCACGCGCCGCCTGTCCGCCGGGCTTTCCGTCGGGTTTTTCTACCAGCGCGTGCCCACGTCCTATGTGAAAACGAGCCTCACCTATTCCGACGCGACCGCCGTGGGCGGGTTCTCCCTCGCCGTCCAGTACAAACCCGCCGACAGCCTCATGCTCGCGCTCATTGTGCGCGATGTCAACCCGCTTCAACTCCTCACCGGCGCGCCGGCAAGCATCGACATGGAGTGGCAGGTTTCGTCGTCCCTGGAGCAGGACTACGGCCTCGGTGACGAAGGCAGCCCCTCGTTGATAACCGACATGGTCATGCCGGTATTCGTTCTTGCCAGCGCGTATCACGCCAGCCTCCAGGGGAAACCCCTCATGTGGACTTGCGACCTCAACGGTTACATCGTTGACGGGACGTTTACAAGGCTTGACAAGATGGCAGCGCAGTTCTTCACCGGCTTCGAGTGGCAGTGCTGGAGCACCTTCTGCCTGCGCACGGGCCTCGGCGACATCGTCATCGACCGCGACATCGTGTCGGACGGCGGTTCGTACTGGCGGGATTTCACCTTTAAGATCACCGCCGGATTCGGCTGGGAGCTTGTCAAGGTCAGAAAAGGGCTGGTGCTTAATTACGCGGTAACAACCGACAAGGTCTGGGCGGGGATAGACCAGAAGCTAGATCTTGTATATAAATTTTAACGGTTTATTCCACAGAAAAGATTTCCCTCAAAGGATGAGAGGCAAATATTGAATTGATAATCACGTAGTATCACGATGTATCTTTCAATCACTTATGAACCGAATCATCCGTAAATCTTCCCGCATCTTCATCCCGCTTCTTGCGCTCGTCTTCGATGTGTTCGCGCTTGACGAAGAAGCATCCATGGCCGGATTCCAGTTTCTCGACAACCCGCCCGCGCCGCGGCAGATAGCCCTCGGCTACGCGGGCACGGCGCTGGGCGGGTACGGGTTCACCTCGTTCAATCCCGCATCGCTCATGCTCACCGACAGGCCCTATCTCATGGTGTGCGCCTCGCCGCGTCCCTTTGATTACACCATCGCGTCCATTGAAGGAGCCTGGAGCATTTCAAATCTTTTTTTCGGCGCGTCGGTCGCCAATCATTTCATCGACGGAATAATCCCCGCAGATTATAACGCCGTTCCCCAATACAACACCCCCGGTTCCTACGACGGCACCGACATGTCCCTGTGCGTAGGCTACAAGAATGAGAACCTCGGGCTCGGTCTCACCATCAACGGCCTTCAGGAGCGCATCGTCACCACCACCGCCTACGGAATTTGCCTGAGCGCGGGCATCGCCTACTGGCTTATGCCGCAAAAGCTTTCGCTGGGCGCCAGCGTGCTCAACGTGGGAACCACCACGGGCTTCCTTGACGAAACGAAAAATTTCGGGCAGGGGGCGCCCCTGCCGCGGAGCGGCCGCGCCGGCGCGGCCTACACCGACACGCTGCTGCGCATCCCGTACACCGTTGCCGCCGACGTCGTGTACCGCGACGTGGGAAATAAAATAACCTCGGCATCGCAGATCGCAAACCGCCTGACCGTGCCCGTGGGCATCGAGGCGTGGCCCATTAAATATGTGGCTATCCGGATTGGAAAACGGTTTAATTATGAGACCGAGATCATCAACTTCGGCGCGGCCCTGCGGTTCGCCATGCTCACCCTCGACATGGCCTTCGTGGTAAGTTCGCTCGTGACCGACGTTGACTTCAACCCTTCGTTCGCGCTCACCTACTCCCTGCCGGAGCCGAAGCCAGTCGCACATGTCAACAAACCGGTTCCTGCCGTTCAAAACGCCCCTCCGGAACAGAAAGCCGCTCCCGCCCCGGTCCCGGCGGCGCCCGTGCCCGACACCCTCTCGTCCTCCAATAAAGGTGCCGGGGAGAAGCCCGCACCCGTGCCGACGGACAGTGCACTGGTGCCGGAAAAAACCGTTTTGCCGGAAACGCAAACGCCCGTAGAGCAGAAGGTTGCTCCCGCTGTTCCTGATTCGTCAAAAACTTCACTCCCACCCGCCCCACAAGGCCAATAAATCCTATAGGTTTGATATCATTTTCCATTTTGCGACAATTCTTTACGTAAATTGGTGTTAAGATGTATATTTTTCTTTTAAAGTGAACTGCCGCTGGCGTCGTGCGTAACGCGTTATTTTTTAAAGCTCAAAGCCGGTTTAACGTCAGCAGTTGATCATGTCCGTTTCTCCACGTTTTGATTTTTATGAGGCTTGCCAGATGGCACTTTTTCCTTTTCTCTCGAACGATCTAGGCATCGATCTCGGAACGGCAAACACGCTCATCTACGTGAGCGGCAGGGGCCTTCTCATAGACGAACCGTCGGTCGTTGCTCTTGACAAAACAACAAAAAACGTGAAGGCCTTCGGCCTCGAGGCCAAACGCATGCTCGGCCGCACGCCGGGCGAAATTGAGGCGATCCGTCCCATGAAGGACGGCGTGATCGCCGACTTCGACCTCGTGGAGGAGATGCTCAAGCACTTCATCAATAAAGTCAGGAAATACCCGTCGCTCTTCAGGCCGCGCGCCGTGATCGGCGTGCCGTCGGGCATCACCGAAGTTGAGAAGCGCGCGGTGATCGACTCGGCCGAGAGCGCGGGCGTGCGCGAGGTGTACCTGGTCGCCGAGCCCATGTCGTCGGCCATCGGCATGGGCATTCCGGTGAACGAGCCGTCGGGCAACATGGTAATCGATATCGGCGGCGGCACCGCGGAGATCGCGGTGATCGCGCTGTTCGGCATGGTGTGCGACATGTCGGTGCGCGTGGGCGGCGACGAAATGGACGAGGCGATCGTCTCGTACCTCAAGAAGACCTACAACCTGCTCATCGGCGATACGACAGCCGAGCAGATAAAAATCCAGATCGGCTCCGCGTTCCCGCTCGAGGAAGAACTCGAGATGGAAGTGAAGGGCCGCGACCTCGTGGCGGGCATCCCCAAGACGCTGCGCATCACGTCCACCGAGATCCGCGACGCGCTCAACGAGCCCATCTCCACCATCGTGGAGGCGGTGAAGCAGGCGCTCGAGCAGACGCCGCCCGAACTGTCGGCCGACATTCTTGACAAAGGAATAATCATGACGGGCGGGAGCGCGCTCCTCCGCGGGTTCGACGAGCGGCTCCGCCAGGAAACCAACCTGCCGGTCAACGTGATCGACGACCCGCTCACCTGCGTCGCGCGCGGTGCGCTCAAGATCATGGAAAACCTGGAAACGTACAAGCCCGTGCTCCTGAACACCGGCAGGAGGCGATAGCCTGGTGTGTCGGCCGGGCTAAGGAAATCCCAGCCAGAGTAAATCATGCAGTGGATCATCCGGTTTTTCGCCACCCATCGCAACATCACCTCGCTCGTGGTCGTGGCGGGCGTGTGCCTTTGGATGCTGTCGAGCTCGGTGCTGCAGCAGCAGCTCATCAGCAGGGTCCTCATCTACAGCATTTTTTACCCGTTCCATTTTTACATCGCCCAGACCACGCACATCAAGAACATCTTCGCCGAGAACCGCAGGCTCAAGGAGGAGGTCGCCTCCCTTTCAGTCAAGCTCGCCCAGACGGCCGACCGGACGCAGGAAAACGAGCGGCTCACCGACCTTCTCGACATCTCCCGGCAGTATCCCTATACGCTGGTGCCGGCGCGCGTGGTGGCGCGCGACCCGTCGCTCATCTCCCGCAGCGCAATTGTCAACGTCGGGAAGGACAAAGGCCTTCTGCCCTACATGCCGGTGATGACCACGCGCGGCGTTGCGGGAAAGCTAATCAAGGTCATGGGCCGCATGTCGCTCGTGCAACTCATGGCCGATCCCGCGAACCGCACCAGCGTCATGATCCGGCGCACCCGGGAAATCGGCATCCTCGAAACCGAAAACGGCACGGATTTCTTCATCATGTTCAGGGCGCACGCCGATGTCGCGGTCGGCGACAGCGTCATCACCTCGGGCCTCGGAGGCATTTATCCGCGGGGACTCCTGGCAGGTCTTGTTGCCAGGCTCGAACAGAACCGCGACCCCCTGTTCAAAAAGGCATGGGTGAAAATCGAGGCGAACTTCGACCGGCTGGAGGAAGTGTTTGTGATAAAAATGCCCCCCCGATGGGCGTCATTCAAAAGCGAACTCGATTCCCTTGAGGCGGCGCCATGATACCCGATCCCGTAAAATGGCTCATCGCGTTCTTAGCGGCGCTCGTCCTGCAGACGTCGTTTGTTCCCGCGATTTCCCTCGGGAACGCTACCCCCGACCTTCTTCTCATCGTGCTTTTTTTCTTTTCGCTCAAATACGGCGTGATGCCCGGTATTTTTGTCGGGTTCTTTCTCGGGTTGGGACAAGACCTCTATTCGCCCTCTCTTCTGGGGCAGAACGCGCTCGTGAAAACCCTGACCGGCGCCTTTATCGGCCTGTTTAACGAGCGCGTGATGCGCACCGACCCGCTCGTCAAGACCGTACTGCTGATCGTGGTGTTCATCGTCCACGACGCGCTCTTTATGGCGGTGCAGGTGCTCAAGCTCCACGATTCGCTGGGCTCGCTGTTTTCCGGGCTCTTTTTCCGCACCCTTCCCCGCGCGCTGTATTCCGTGGCGGTTGCCGCGCTGTTTTACTTATGGGAAATGATCCCCAAGCCCTCCGTGAGAAAGTAGGGCGCCCATGCCGATCAGCCTGCACTTCCAGGACGACCAGCAGGAACGCGCGGCGAAAAGCCTCCGCCTCATCATCGTGGTGTGCGCGCTGTTTGCCGTGCTCATCGCCCGGCTGTTCTTTTTGCAGGTGATCCAGGGCGAGACAAATGCCCGTCTGTCAAGGGAAAACGGCATGCAGCTGCGCGTCATCAAGGCGCCCCGCGGCCTGATCCTCGACAGAAACGGCGTCGTGCTCGCGCGCAACCGCCCTTCCTATTCCGTCTGCGTGCTGCCCTACAAGGTGAAAAAACGATCCGAGATTATCAACAACCTCATCAAGATCCGCGACGACGAGGGAAATCCCGTGTTCGACAGCCTGGAACTGCTGCAGCAGATGCGTGAGGCGCAAAAGCGGCGGTTCGATCCGGCGCGGCTCAAGGAGGACGTCTCCATGGCGCTCGTCTCCATCATCGAGGAGCATTCCATGGAGCTGCCCGGCATCGTGGTGGAAACGGAATCACGGCGCGAATATCCGCTGGGCGCCAAGGCGTTCCACGTCGTCGGGTACATGAGCGAGATTCCCGAAAATCAATTTGACTCCCTCAAGAACTTCGGCTACCGGTTCGGCGACCTCGTGGGCAAGGCCGGCATCGAGCGGCAGTACGAAGACCTCTTCCGGGGCAAGGACGGGGAGGAATACATCGAGGTCAACGCCTACGGGAAAAGCCTGGGCCCCATAAAAAACATGCCGCGGATCGAACCGGTGCCGGGCGGCAACGTGTACCTCACCCTCGACGCCAAACTGCAGGCCACGGCCGACGACTCGTTCCCGGACACGCTCAAGGGCGCGACCGTCGTGCTTGACCCGCGCAGCGGCGAGGTGCTCGCGATGATATCCAGCCCCAGTGTCGACCCCAACATCTTCTCCGCAGCGGCAACGCTGCGCTCGAAAAACTGGGCATCCATCGCGCTCGACCCGGCCCTGCCGCTTAACAACCGCGCCATTGCAGGCACCTACCCGCCGGGATCGACGTTCAAGCCCGTGACTGCGGTGGCCGGGCTCATGAGTAAAACAATCACCGCCGATTCCCATATGCCGGTTCCCTGCCGCGGAAGTTTCCGGTTCGGCAGCCGTGTCGCCCATTGCTGGGACCTCAAGGGGCACGGCAGCCTCGACCTCGTGGGCGCTGTCAAGCAGTCATGCGACATTTACTTTTACCAATTGGGCCTGCGGCTCGGCGACAAGCTCATCAACAAGGCGGCGGCTCTGTACGGTCTGGGCCAGCCCACCGGCATTGATCTGTCGGGTGAAAAGACGGGATGGCTCTCGGGCGAAGAGGAATACAACAAGCGCTTCGCGGCGCGCGGCTGGGTGTGGACCAAGGGCCTGGACATGGACATGGCCATCGGGCAGACACAGCTTGTCACACCGATCCAGCTCGCCTCGTTGGCCGGCGCCCTCGGCAACGGCCAATGCGTGTACCGGCCCTTCCTCATGAAGGAGGTGCGCAGCAGCGACGGCACGGTGATCGCCCAGCAGAACCCTGTCGTGTCACGGACGCTTTCGCTCGATTCAACGGTGGTCGCGGCGCTCCATAAATCCCTCATCGAGGTGATGGCCGCGGGCGGCACCGGCGGACGTGCCGCCGTGCCCAATGTTCCGGTGGGCGGAAAGACCGGCAGCGCCGAAAACCCGGGCCAGAAGACTCATGCTCTGTTCATGGCCTGCGCACCGGTCGACAGCCCGGTGATCGCCATCGCCACGGTTGCCGAAAACGCGGGCCACGGCGGAAGCGTCGCGGCGCCCATTGCGGGCGCGGTTTTGCGGTATTTCTTCGCAAACGACCGAGAGGGCAAAAAAATTTCCGATGCCTACGCGCAGGCCGCGCGCGACGAAAAAGGCAAAATAAAAACAGCGGCTCGGTGATGACGATATGTTCGAACTGCAGAAAAAAAACGAATTCGACCTTGCGCTGATCCTTGCCGCGCTTGCCCTGTGGACCATCGGCGTTCTACTCGTGTATTCCGCCACCCACATCTACGATGCGGGGCCGCTCATCCATTCCACGAGGAATCAAATCATCTGGATCATCATGGGGCTTTTCATCATTCTTCTCGTCACCTCGATCCCGGCCCGGTTCTACTTCTCATTTGCCTATGTGATGTACGGCGCTTCGCTGCTGCTGCTTTTGTACGGTGTCTTCACCGGCGTCATCAGCAAGGGAGCGGAACGATGGGTGTCCATCGCAGGCCTCCGCCTGCAGCCGTCCGAGTTCGCCAAGATCGGCCTTCTGCTCGCGCTCGCCCGGTATTTTTCCACCAAGACCGTCACGCTGGAACGCTTGCCGTCGTTCATCGTGCCCGGCATTATGATCTTGGCGCCGTTCGGGCTCATCCTCAAACAGCCCGACCTGGGCACCGCGCTCATTCTCGGCCTCATGTCGGTGCCCATGATGTACTGGGCGGGGCTCACGATCCTGGAGCTTTTTTTCCTTTTCTCGCCCCTTGTTTCATTCGCACTTTCGGCAATCCCCCTTATCTTGGCCTTTACTTTTAAGACGCAAGGCGGAATCTGGGAGACCATCCCTTGGGGCATTTTCTTCGTGATCCTGTGCAGCGTGCTTTATTTTGCGCGGCCGCGGTTTCTCATCCTTACAAGCGTCGTGATTATCAACCTGTTCACGGCCGGCATCACCACCGTGGCGTGGAACGGCGTGCTCAAGGACTACCAGAAAAAACGCATTCTCACCTTTATCAACCCGCAGATGGATCCTGCCGGCGCCGGATACCAGGTGATCCAATCCAAGGTCGCGATCGGCTCAGGCTCGCTGGCGGGAAAGGGCTACCAAAAGGGCACGCAGACGCGGCTGTCGTTTCTGCCGGAACAGCACACCGATTTCATCTTCTCGGTACTGGGTGAGCAGTTCGGACTCGCCGGCTGCATCGCCATCCTTCTTTTATTTCTTTTTATCATCATCCGCGGATACACCACGACGCAGGTGGTGCGCAACCGGTTCACCAACCTCGTCATCGTCGGCTCGGTGTCGCTCCTTGCCTTTCACATTTTCATCAACGTCTCCATGACCCTCGGCATGATGCCCGTGGTGGGCGTGCCCCTGCCCTTTTTGAGCTACGGGGGGTCGTTTACCTTGACAATAGCGATACTGCTGGGATTTTTGTTGAATGCAAGGTACGGCAAACAAGATTTTTGATTAAATATTCATGTGGGGCAAGTTCAGCCTGCCTCGTAACTACCAAAACAATCATGGCGCCTGCCGGTCACGGCACCGGTTCTACCGCTTCGGGTACTTCCAAGGGTCCGTCCCTCCGGTCTCGCCTTCGGCTCGGGCTGCCACGGCGCGAGGCCGCTTCGCGGCGGCGTCCGGGCAGCGCCGCGCTCCAGCGACGGCCTGCGGTCGCCCCTGGCGCGCGGGCATAATTCCTTCTGCCGCGACTCTTTCCCCCTTATCAAGGGGGAGGCCGCCGAAGGCGGAGGAGGATGCACCGCAACCAAGGCGTTACGGAAACGCGACGTCCGCAAGGCGGATGCGTTGCGCTTCGCGCGCGTTTCTGTTTGAAGGGGTGTGGGTGCAGATCGCCGCGCCACCCCAGGGGAAACCACGAAGTGGTTGCCCCACCAGACATTTTTAATTTGAAAAGTCTATACCACTAATCCCCATTCAGATTTTATTTTTCAATGGGTAACTTATTGTTCAAAAACCCAACAAGGAAAGCATCTCATCCATGCACCCCATTCTGTTCAATATCCATCTCATGAAATTCACCGTCCCCATCCACTCCTACGGGTTCATGCTTGCCGTGTCGTTTCTGTTCGGCATCTGGTTTGCCGCGACGCGCGCAAAAAAGGAGGGCCTGCATCCCGACGTGATCACCGACCTGGGCTTCTGGGTGATCCTCGCCGCGATCGTGGGCGCGCGCCTCTACTACGTGGTGCTTCACTTTGAGGAATTCCAAGGCGACCTGCTTTCCATCATCAATCCGTTCCATGCCGGCAACCTCGGAATCGGCGGGCTCGTGATGTACGGCGGGTTCATCGGCGCGCTGGTCGCCGCAATAATTTACTTCCGGGTGAAAGGGGATCCGTTCCTTCCCTACGCCGACGTTTCTTGCGCCAGTCTCGGCTTTGGAATTTTTCTCACCAGAATCGGCTGTTTCCTCAACGGCTGCTGCTACGGCGCGGCCACTTCATCCGCGTGCGGCATCAGTTTTCCTTTGCACAGCCCGGCTGGCGCATACCAGCACGAGATGCACGCGCATGCGCTTCTGCCGTCCCAGCTCATCGAGAGCAGCGGCGGCCTTCTCATCGTCGTCATCATACTGCTTGTCGGAACGCGAAAAACATTTCCCGGGTTCCGCCTGTACCTCACCGGCATCATGTATGCCGTGCTGCGGTTCGCCGTTGATTTCACGCGCTTCTACACGCCCCAGGAGAGACTCGGCCCGCTGTCCCACAACCAGATTGTGTGCATCGTGTTTTTCATCCTGTTTTCCGGGCTCATACTCAGGCACTTCCTTTTTAAAGAGGAAGATACTGCGCAACCCGGGCAGCCCAATGCATCTGCCTGAGGTGCGGCAAAAAATAAAATCCCTTCTTGATCGCGCGGCCCGCAACGCAGCCGGCCTTGTTTTCCCAGGCCTCTGCATCGTGTGCCGCAATCCCTGTTCCGACAAAAACCACTGGCTTTGTGCACGGTGCGCTTCCCACCTCGTGCAAAACCACGAGCGCCGCGACGCGTGCCCGCTGTGCGGCCAGAACCGCCGCGCCAGGCCGTGCGCATGTGAATACGCTTGGGACTTTCCGTTTGAAAGAATCTACTCATTGTTCGATTATGACGATACGGTGAAAGAACTTTCACACGCATTCAAGTACGGCGGATTTAAGAGGCTCGCCTTTGATATTGGAAAAATCTATGGTGAACTAATTCCTCGGGACTTTTTCAACGGTACGGACATCGCGGTGCCGGTACCGCTCCATTTTCTGCGAAAGCTGAGACGCGGGTACAATCAGGCCGAGTATTTTTGCCGCGGGGTGCTGGCTTCAAGCGCGGGGCATCCCGTCCTCTGCATTCAGGCGCTTACGCGCCGGAAGGCAACCAGGACGCAAACGGCGCTATCGAAGGAACAGCGGTCGAGAAACCTTGCTGCCGCGTTCCAGGTCCCGCCCGGCAAAGCGCGCCTTATAAAAGGAAAAACCATTGCACTCGTTGATGACGTGGTGACCACGGGAGCAACCACCGCGCAATGCGCAGCCATCCTGCTCGACGCGGGCGCGAAGGCTGTCCGCGTGCTGTCGCTCGCAAGGGGCTGAGACTTTTGCACTAAAGGAAAAATTCTGCGGTTCAATCGGGATAAATAGTAAAATTTCCAGATTAATTATTGATTTTCTAGGCGTGAGGCCTTATATTTTCCGTTGAAACAGGTGCTTTTCAGTAACTATTTATTTGATTTGACGGTCTAATGGGTGGTGAGAAACAAAGGAGTGCATTATGAGGAAAAATTCATCAAACGTTTCTTTGATGTTTATCGCCTTCATGGGAATCATCATTGCCGTGTCGGCAATCGATACTGCGGCATGGGGCGGATTTCGAGGCGGGTATTATGATCATGGTTTCCATCACGGTTTTTATCATGGATATTACGGGTGGGGAACCCGGTGGCCTTACTGGTATGATTACGGCCCGATTGCCCCTCCCTTCGGAACATTTGTCGCCTACCTTCCCGACGGATATGCCACTATTATTGTTGGCGGCGTTCCTTATTATTATTGCGGAGGATATTACTTCAGGCCGTATTCGAACGGCTATGTAATTGTTCCTGAACCAGCTGCAAACCCGGCAGCGGTGACCTCTCCGACAAAGGAGTCCAGCGCCCAGCAGGTGCCGGAGGCATCTTCAACGTCCGAGCCAGCCAAAGAGGAAGCCAAATCCGGCTCCAAGATCGCTTCGCAACCTCATTCGTCAGTACAGGACACTGCGACGATAAACATCCCCAACGCCAAGGGCGGATTTACGCCCGTGAAACTGGCAAAACACAACAACGGGTATATTGGTCCACAGGGAGAATTTTACGCAGGCCATCCGACCGTGGAACAGCTCAAGGCGCTGTACGGTAATTAACAAAGGCTACCAAAAAAAATGCGCCGGCTCATGTCAATGTGCCGGCGCTTGCTTTTTAGGCATTCAATCGGCTGATTACAGCCGCCGTTAAGCCATAACTCCGTGTTGCTGTTCCATCCACTCTTCCTGAGCTTTCTTCATTTCAACGGGTGTCAGCTCAATGGTGTGGGTTGCAATGTCCCAGAGATAGCCGTAGGGGTCTTTTATCTGGCCCGTCCGGTCGCCCCAGAAAGCGTCCTGCAGCGACATTGTCGCTTCACATCCCGCTGCCGTGGCTTGAGTGAACAAAGCGTCAACGTCCCCGACGTAAAAATACAACCCCATGGTAACGTAATGCTCCGGCGGTTTGACACGGTCGCTTCCCCCCATGCTGTCGGCAAGAAAAACGGGGCTGCTTCCGAACTTCAGCAACGCATGGATCACCTTGCCGTCCGGCGTTGTTTCTACATCGCCGACCTGTACCGCATTGAACGCCTTCTTGTAAAAGTCAATCGCCTCGCGGCAATTCCCGCCGAACCATAATTGTGGTGTCAGTGAATAGAGTCCTTCAGGAATCGGTTTTGCGGCTTTATGCGGCATTTTTCCCTCCTTTGTTGATTGGTTTCTTTTCCAAGCGAACTCTGTAAAAATTTCTGCAATTAGTGTGCCACGGGAAAAGTTATCCCCATGACTAAGTATTTCCTAAAATAAACTTATGAACCCTGCGTCATGCATCGGGGAGAAAAACTTTCGTCTTTTCATTGATAGAATGTTTTCTCGTCGCCTCTCCCAATTATGAGAATCATCTAAAACATTGATGAAAAAATCACATCACTATGCTTACCTGGCATAAAGATTGCCGTTTTATCGTCGTATAGCCGTCCTCGTTCGTTCAATCCACTTCGGTAAAGGAGTTCACCATGCGATACCGTCTATTCGGAATGAAGAACTTTACATATCGGAACTGTGGGCAGGACAGGGAAAGAAGGCCCGGGTTTTCAGGGAAGTAATTCGTATTCCCATTATTGTAGGATCCAACTGTTTTAATCGGTTTAAATATTATTCAATAATGTCGACGCCCCGCTTATTTTTTATTTAGGATTGCCGCGCTGCCTTTTCCAACGTATTTTTCTTGCGCCGGAGGAATAGGATAATGGTAATCCGACGGTCTTGAAAACCGTTGCCGGCAACGGCTTGGGGGTTCGAGTCCCTCTTCCTCCGCAATAAATTTATTTGGGATTCTTTGCAAGTAGTAAAGGATCCCATTTTCTGTTTTCCGGCGCCCTCTTTTCTCTTTTATTTAAAAGATTCATCTTAATTCGAAAATAAAAAGAAAAAGATTGACTTTTTATCTAAAAATTGGTAAAATAGATCTAAAGATTTTTAAAATCAGGCTCAAAAATAATGGCCTAAAATTTAAGCGCTTAATTAAATGTCTATGAAAGGAGTTTTTAGTGAAGCTTTTTCCCATCTGGGTATTTGCAATTGTTTCGTTGAGTTTTGGCGCAAACCGCTTCCTGCTTGATGCAGAGCTTCGAACCAACTTTGCAGCCAATGGATCAACCACTCAGTTTCTAACCGGTTATTCCTACGATGCCCAAGGGAATAGGATCCAGTCACGAGTATGGAGTGGTTCAGACAGTTCGACATCGCCCATGAGCACCGATAAACTCACGTATAACGGCAACGGGCAATTATTGGAAGAATTACTTCTCTCCGGCGTTGATACTCTGACAATCGTTCGCTACGTGTACAGCGGCAACAACCTTATTGCCGTGCACACCTTGAGAAAAGACGGCTCATTGAGGTACACCGACAGCATGCTCTATGACGGCCAAGGACGTCTTATCGAGGAGCAGCGGATATCCGCAGGAGTTGAGACATATTACCACCGGTACACATTGAACGCTTTTGGAAAAACAGTGGCGGATTCTCTTTATGAATTGGTCTCTTCCGCCTTTACCGCTACACAGGCGACGCTCTTTACCTATAATCCGGACTCAACGGTGGCAAAAGAAGTGCAATGGCTGATGAGCAGCGGCACGTGGTATTGCATCAGCACGGCTTTCATGAGTTACTCAAATGGATTTCTGGTATCCGTTGCAACGCACGACCGTGACGGTACAGGTACCGCCATGACCGATTCCCTGGCGTATACTTACGATGCCTACGGCAACCGCACCAAAGATGAGGATTATGATGGAACCAATACCCTTGTCTATCAAATTGTTTATACATGGCGTGATACGCAAGCGGTTGCCGCAATCACAAACGCCAGTCCGATTGGGGGACAACAGGCCGTTTTAAGCTGCAATCACGGCCAGCTTTTTGCCCATCTTACCTCTGGCAGCCGCGGGCTGATTGCTCTTTACGACTTGGCGGGCAGACGCATCTGCCAAGTCATGGCGGGACATTCGGGACTTGTCCCCTTAAACGGCCTAGTAGGCAAAGGTTCCTTTATAGCGGTTTATACGAGTGAAACTGATAAACAGGCGCTGAACTTTACAAAATATAACTAGGGAGGCGACGCGTGAAACGAATTGCGATCATCCTTTCAATGCTCGGGGTTTGTGCAACGGCCGTACTTTCCCAGAACATCGCCACGCCGGTCTTCGTCCTTAAAGACGGCGATGCATCGGCCGCGAGCTATACCGGTACCGACAAGTCAATCTATGTTGACGGCGGTGCATTGCAGACCGTGGGATGGGTCACGTTCCAGACCCAGGGCGTCGACGTATCGAAGATCGCGTCGGCGAAATTGGTGCTGTATGTGAACGCGCTGTCCAGTCCCGGAACGCTGCAGGCACTGCTCTTGACCGCCGACATCACCGCGCCGGAAAATAATGTCAGGCTTTCGGACATTCAAACCCAAACGACGCCGGCGGCGACCCAGGTACTTGGAACGGCTGACGTCGAAAAAGTCGTGCAGCTCGACCTGACCGCTGCGCTGAAGAGCGGGACATTCAAAGGAGTGGCGCTCTCATCGGATGACGGACTCGTGGCCTCGTTCGATTCAAAGGAAGGCCATCTTGCACCGGTATTGCTCCTGACCAACAATGTCAATGATGTTGCCGCGGCATGGATGAACGGATCTACCCCGCCTACGTCCGGGGCTGGCAATGACGGCGATTATTATTTGAATACCTCAACAGGCGATGTAAGTTCAAAGTCCGCAGGGGCCTGGACCGTGGTCATGAACATCATCGGACCGACCGGTGCAATGGGCAGCCAAGGCACCACAGGCCCTCAAGGAATCCAGGGGCCTCAGGGTGCAACGGGAGACCCCGGCCCGATCGGCCTTGCCGGACCTACCGGTCCTCAGGGACCGATTGGGTTGACGGGTGCGACGGGTTCTGCAGGCCCTCAGGGACCGCAGGGATTGACCGGCCCGATTGGCCCGCAGGGACCAAAGGGTGACACCGGCGTCGCTGGTCCGCAGGGACCAAAAGGCGACAAGGGTGATTCTGGCGCCATTGGGCCTCAAGGTCCGATTGGATTTACGGGGGCCACCGGGGCGCAGGGACCGATCGGGTTGACAGGTGCAACCGGACCATCCGGAGCCACGGGGCCGATTGGGCCGGCTGGACCCCAAGGCCCTGTTGGTTTGACCGGCGCCGTCGGACCAGCCGGTCCCGCGGGCCCCCAAGGGCCCATCGGCTTGACTGGCGCGACGGGCGCAACAGGAGCTACCGGGCCGGCAGGGCCGGCCGGTTCCACGGGACCCCAAGGGCCGATCGGCTTGACTGGCGCAACTGGACCTGCAGGCGCCACTGGTCCGCAGGGACCGATCGGGTTGACAGGAGCGACTGGAGCCACAGGGCCTGCCGGGCCGCAGGGCCCTCAAGGGCCGCAAGGCAATGCCACTTATTGCTTCGGTATCACCATCGACAACGGCGGAACCCCCATCACCCTGGGGACGAAATCCGGCGCCAATCCCACCATGCCGTTCACCGGCACCATTGTCGGTTGGACGATTGTGTCGGACGTGAGCGGCTCAATCGTCATTGACATTACGCGCGCCGCGGGCGCCATGCCGGTCAACAGCATCTGCGGGACGGGCACCAAGCCCACGCTTTCCAACGCGCAGTACTCAAGCGGCAACACCTTTACAAATTGGACCAGCACGGCGATCAACCAAGGCGATGTGATCGGTTTCAAGGTGAACTCGGTAACTTCGGTGACGCGCGTGACGCTAACGGTGAGGTGCACGGTACCATGAATACTTTCATGTTCCGCATAGTGCTGTTCGTTGCGGTTCTGCTTTCCGTGGCATCATCGGCATGTGCCGTGGGATGGGTATCTCCCACCGGATACCTTGACGAGGAGGGCGGCCAGTGGACAAATTTGCAGAATGCCTACGACAACCCGGTGCAGCCCACGGTCAATTACGCCACCAATTCCCCGCGGCTGGGGTGGGCCGGCTGGGCCGATTTCAGCCTTCCGGCGCCGATCAACTGCGGCCGCGTGAGGGTGGACTGCGATTTCGGTTATTCGCATGTCGACTCGGTCCAGGTTGATGTATGGAATTCCGATTTGTCGTCATGGCAAAATATTTTTGGCGGCACGGTCACTGATGGACAATATACCGAACTGACGTTTTCCCCGCGCAATGTTTCAAAAATGCGTTTCAGGTATCATTATATTAACGCGAGCTGGCAGTTCTGGCTTTACGAAGTGGGATTGTATCAATCCGCTTCCCAAATTGTCGCGCCGACCGTTGTTACCCTTGACGCAACGTCGGTTGACACGGCCTCGGCCGACATACACGGCCTGATCAACGATGAGGGCGGCGAACCGTGCCAAACATGGCTGGAGTATGGTCCGACAACTGCCTACGGATCGACCACGGCAATCCAAACCGGTGGCCTCACCGGCCAGACTTTCGGTGCTTTTTTAGGCGGCCTTTCCGGAACATATCACTTCCGCGCGGCGGCGAGCAACAGCGCGGGCACGAGCTACGGCAATGACCTTGCTTTTACCGTGAGCTCCGTGCCTCTCACCGGATGGGTCAGCCCCACAGGTTCTTTTACCGATTCCACCCCACCCACACCGAACTCAGGGGGATGGACCAATATGCCTGCCGCATATGATGACGAGGGATTGACAGGCACAAACCTCACCCACACCATTAACGATGCATCGCCGGGCCCTTATTTATACCTGACGACCAAAAAGTTATATGCGGATAAAATCCGTTTCATGGCCAAGAAAACGGCCGAGATCACCTCGGTTGACATTTGGCTTCTTATAAGGGGTACATGGACCAATGTCTTTCCTTCGGGCACTTTCAATGATGCCGCGGGCGGAACCGTGTGGAACGAGGTTGCGTTTTCGGCTGATTCGGTTTCGCAGGCCAGGATCAGGTTCAACGTCCCTACCAATTACGGGCTGCTCCTGACCGTCTATGAATTTGATTTCCACACTGTCGGCATTGAACATTGTGCGGCGTTTGTCGACGGCGCGTTTGTGGGGGCAACTAAATAACCGCGGGCTGAGAAGCATCACGAAAAAGATAAAAATTAAATGATGAGCTAAAAAAATCCTTGCGTTTAAAAAGGCTGTTTGAATGACGGCCTTTTTTATTTCAAACCAGCGCCAATAGAGAGCGCGTTCGGCCGTTGAAACTATTGCAATATCGGAGAGGAATTTTCCAGGGTGCGGGAAGAAGAAACCAGCCCCGCAATTGAATCAATCCATTGGCGCGAGGGGAAGACGGCCGAAAATACGCGGGTCTATTTCCACCCTGTTTGCAAGGTAGTATTCGAAGACTTTTTTATACGCAATTGAGTCCAGGAGCGCCTCGCCGCTCTTGTTGGAATCAAAATTTTTAATTAGGTCTTTTTCGTTAAAAGAATTTTCAATGTGCCTGAACAAACCGGAAAAAACGTGAAACACGCAAAGCGCCTGTTTCGGCTTGAGGGTCATCTGCCCTTTGCTTTCCTTGCGCAGCTTGACTTCGAAAATGTCAACCTCCTTCGCCCAGTCCCTCACATTGAGCGGACTTGATGTCTCAAGCGCGTCCACGCTCCTGCTCAAAACGTTTTCGTCGTCCTTCTCGTAGCCGGGATAGATCATGTTGATGAGCGCGTATTTATTGAGGCTTGACACAAGCCTGGTGTTGAACATTTCTGAAGCCTTCTTCACGAACGCCTTGGCGCCCCTGTTTTTACATTCAAAGGATTTTTCCGTGTCCGCGGTGGCCGAAATGATGATGAACGGGATGGTCTTGCCGAAGCGGTCGAGAAGATGGAACTCGTTGCGCTCCACGTCGTTCACCCCGAGGTCGAAAAGGCAGGCGTGGAAGCGTTTTGGAAACTGCTCGATCGTCTCGAGCGCCTTTTTTGTGCTTTCGGCGATCTGGACGGAGTAAATGCCGAATTCGCTCAGCACGCGCTCGAGCATCGTGAGTATCACGGGCTCGTCGTCCACCACAAGCACATTAACGGTTTTTTCAAGAACGGAAAACGGATTTGGGATCATCGCCACGAACGTCCCCTGGAATTTGATCTGCAACCGCGATCGTGATCGATCTATATCTAATATTAATTATACGAACTTGGTAGCGCAATGTCAATTCATCAGACAATATTGCAACAGTAAATAAGCGCGTAGGCTGAATGATAAGAAAGCTTTAAGGGTTCAAACCCGAAATTCCATTTATTATATAAAAATCGATTATATTTGATAAAATCAATGCTTATATGTTAATATAAATTGATAGAAAATCAGCATGATAGAGCAATTAGGACAAATACTGGTTTCTTGCGGGGCAATCAGGCGCGACACGCTTGACAGGGCTTTGTTATTCCAGCAGGAAGAAAAGGCCTCGGGCGCGGGCTATCACCGGATTGGCGAATGCCTGGTAAAAAAATTTAATGTACCCGAAGAATCGGTATATAAAGCACTGGCAGCGCAGTTCGGCCTGCCGTTTCTCACGGAAATAGAAGGGCTCATCAACCGCGACCTTATGAGTGAAATGTCTTTTGAAACCCTTAAGGAGGTGGACTGCCTTCCCCTTGAGCGCAACGACGATGTGCTGAAGTTAGTGGTGAGTGATCCTGTTGATCTCACCTCCCTTCTTATGGTGCAAGCCGCCACCGGGCTTCTCGTTGACTGTAGCCTCACCTCTCCCTCAAAAATGGCCGCCGCAAAGAAAAAGCTGTATGAGGGCGCTTCCTTTCTCAAGCAGTCGGTCGGCAAGATTTCCCGGGAATACGAGCGGCAGGCGCAGGGCGATGAATCGCTTTCCCTTGAGGAAATCAAAAAGCGCACCGAGAGCGAGCCGGTGGTGAAAATGGTGTCGCTCATCTTTGACGAAGCCATCAAGCTCAACGCCTCGGACGTCCACATCGAGCCCACGGAACACAATGCCGTGGTGCGGTACCGCATCGACGGCATGCTCACCCAGCACACCGAGACCACGCACAGCATGTACGTGCCGATCACCTCGCGCATCAAGATCATGGCTGACCTTGACATAGCGGAAAAACGCGTACCGCAGGACGGCCGTATCCGTTACACCCACCAGGGCGAGACGTACGATTTCCGCGTGTCAACGCTTCCCACGCACCACGGCGAAAAGACCGTGGTCCGTATCCTCGCGCACGACGCGGGCCTCCTTGAGCTTTCGCACATCGGCATGGGACCCGCCGAATACGCCACCCTCTCCGAACTCATTCAAAAACCGCAGGGCATGATTTTCGTCACCGGCCCCACCGGGTCGGGCAAATCGTCAACCCTGTTCGCGTGCCTGAACCGCATCCGCACCAAGGCGATCAACATCACCACCATCGAGAACCCGATCGAGTACAAGGTTCAGGGCGTGAACCAAGTGCAGATCAACGAAAAGGCGGGCGTCACCTTTGCCGCCACGCTGCGTTCAATTTTGCGCCAGGACCCGGACGCGATCCTCATCGGCGAGATCCGCGACCGCGAGACCGCCGAAATCGCGGTGCAGGCCGCGCAGACCGGCCACCTTGTTTTATCCACCCTGCACACCAACGATGCGATTGCCGCGATCACGCGTCTGCGCGACCTGGGCGTTCCCGGGTTCCTCATTTCGTCCTCGCTGCTCGGCATTCTCGCGCAGCGCCTCGTGCGCGTGCTGTGCCCGGTGTGCAAGAAACGCGCGGACAAAAAAGGCGAGGCGCTGTCACGCTGGAAAGCCATGCTCCCCGGCATCCCCATGCCCGAGCATTTTGTGCCGGAGGGCTGCGAGGCATGCCACAAGTCGGGGTTCAAAGGCCGAACCGGGATTTTCGAGCTTGCCGCGGTGAACGATGCAATACGCGAGATGATTTCCGAAAACGCAACCGACGGTGCGCTCCGGGCTCATTTTCGCGGTATCGGCATGAAGACCATGATCCAAAACGGCGTTGAAAAAATCCAGCAGGGCATCACCTCGCCCGATGAACTTTTGCGCGTAGTAATGGTGGAGGACATTCTCGGTCTCAAACGGTCTGTTTCCGATAACGAAAAGGAACTTGTATGATCCGCAGTACCCATGCATGTATTCTGGCTGTGCTGGCGCTTATAATGTTCGGGAGTTCTCCCGCCTTGGCACAGCGGCAGAAGTCCGCTCCGGCGGTCAAGCCCGCGGCGGAGCAGAAACCCGTCGACCCGGAACAGCAGATCATGTCTCCGCTTGATGTGAAGGACGCCGACATCCAGGACGTGGTCCGCACCATCTCGAAGGGCTACAACCTCAACATCATCCTCGACAAGGATGTGGCCGGCAAGGTCACGGTGCACCTGTCGGACGTGCCGGTCATCGAGGGCCTGCGCACCCTGGCAAAGTCCATCGGCCTCGAGGTGGTGAAGGAGGGCAGCGTGTACCGGATCCGCAAGACCACCGAAGAGCTGCGCTCCGTGATCAGCTATGCGCGCGGGAAGCTCACCGTTGACGTGCAGAACATGGACGTGAAGGAGTTCCTCAAGGACATCAGCGCAAAGACCGCGATCTCCATCGTGCCCGACGCCAAGGTGGACGCCAAGATCACGGGCAAGCTCTACCAGGTTGACCTCGACGACGGCCTGCGCGCGCTTCTCGAAGGCAGCGGACTCAAGCTTGTCAAGCGGCGGAACATCTACCAGGTATTCTCGGCCGAGGGCGGCGGCAGCCAGCCTTCCGCCGGCATGACGCCCCCCTTCCCGGGGGGAGGCCCGCGCGGCGGCCGCGGCGGCGCCACCTCGTTCGTCGTCGACTATTCGAACGGAAAAATCTCGCTCGATGTGACCAATGGCAACCTGCAGGACGTGATCAAGGCGATCTCGGAGCAGAGCGACATGCAGATCATCACGTACGGCACCGTGAGCGGCGAGATCAACGCCAAGCTCAAGAATGTCCCGCTCACCGAGGCGCTCGCCCTGCTTCTGGGCGGCACCATGTTCACGTTTGTCCAGAAGGACTCGATCATCCTGATCGGCGACCGCAATGCGGCCACGCCCTCGGGGCAGGCCCTTTCCAAATCGGAACTCATCCACCTCAACTGCATCAAGGCCGACGGCGTGATGCAGATTTTGCCCAAGGACATCCCGCCCAACAACGTGAAGGTGATCAAGGAGCAGAACGCGCTCCTCGTGTCCGGGACATCGGAGGACATCGTGAGCGTGCGCGAATTCATCAACACCATCGACATCCCCACCCCGCAGGTGGGCATCAACGCGGTGATCGTCGAGTACAATGAAAACCTGAGCAAGGAATTCGGCGTCAATGCCTGGTGGCACCGGAAGGACACCCAGGGCCAATCGTACCGCAATTCACCCAGTTTCCAGACACCGTACGACAGCGCCGCTTCATCGTTTGATCTGGGCACGAGCGGCTCGGTCATTAAAAGTTTTCTCTTCGGCGCGAGCCAGGTGCCGTCCATCATTTCGGCGCTCCCCGACGACTTTTTCTTCATTCTGCATATGCTCGAATCGCAGGACCAGGCAAAGGTGCTTGCGCAGCCCTCGGTGGTCACGCTCAACGGAAACAAGGCGTCGATCAACGTCTCCCAGACGCAGTATTTTAAAATGACGACGGGCAGCGTCGCCGGCACCGATTACACCATACGGTTCCAACCCATCCAGTTCGGCATCACCCTCGACATCACGCCGTGGATATCCATGGGCGGCCAGATAACCGCCGAGATCTCTCCCGACGTCGAGAGCTCCGAAGGCATCAACAAGGACGGTTACCCGAACATTTCGAGCAGGAAAATCACCACCACGGTCCGGCTCAAGGACGGCGAGACCATCGTCCTGGGAGGGCTCATCAAAAGCCAGGAAAGCGAGGTACAGGAAAAAATACCGTTCCTCGGCGATCTCCCGCTTATCGGGCCGCTGTTCAGGACAACGACAAAGGTGCGCAACAAGTCAAATCTCGTGGTGTACATAACGCCGCACATCCTCACCAAGGCCAGCGCCGTTGATCTAAAGGAGGAATTGAAAAACCTTGACAAAAGCAGCAAGGATTTCATGGACAAAAAAATCGAGGACAGCATCAACAAGAATTCCGAATCGAAAAAACCCGATTCCGCATCGGGTTTAAACGGGGCTCGCCGGCCGGTGGTCCGCGATACCGTCAAGGCGCCCCAATAACAAAAACGGAAATCGCAGCGATGTTCCACCTCCACGGCATCATTGCCACCGACGAAGGTTCGTTTCTCATGGCGAGCCTTGAAAAAACCCCGCAGGGCTGGGTCGCGAAACGCCTGCGCCGGTGGAACGCGGGCAACGCCCTTGGCGCTCTGCTGCTGCTGCACCGCGGCGTGGTTGGCGCGGCGCCCTCGCATTGGAGACCGGACGTTCCGTCTTCCGTTTCCGCAAGCTCCCTCGTTACCTCGCAAACGGGCGGCCCCCTGGCGCCGCAGGCGGGCGAGGCGATCATCACCAATTATACAAGCCGCCTCTCGCACAACCTGCTTGCCGTTGTCCCGGCCGACGCCTTCCTGTGCACCCTGCCGCTCGCCCTCGTCCCGGATATTGAGCGGTCGTTTATTTCTGTCTATCAAGAGGCGTCGTTTTACAAAATAGGAATCATCGTCGACGGCGGTCTCGCCGGGGTTTTTGCCATGGCCCCGGCCGCGCCGCAGGCGCTTGCCGCTCACCTTGCAAGGATCGAGCGGTACTGGGCGCGCATCGCGGCCGCCGCACCGTTTCCCAACCGGGTGTATCTTCTCGGTTCCTGCGAGGCGCCGGCGGAATTTCCCGCGACCCGGCTCGACTGCTCCGGCTTGGGAATTGACCTGTCTGACCCGGACGCGCTCGCAGCGGCCGGCGCAGCGCTTTCGGGCCGGTTCGGGAGCGTGCCGCGATTTTCGGCCGATACGGCGCCGGCCTCGTTGAGAAAGCTGCGCACCGCCCTGTACGCGGTTTCGGCAGGCATGGTGCTTTGTTGCCTGCTCGCGTGCGCCGCGCTCCCCATGCTCGCCGCCGCAACACACGGAAGGCTCGCCTCGTATAAAAAGCAATATCAGGCCATATTGGCAAACAACCCCGACCTCAAGGTGCTCATGGGCAAAAACGATTCCCTTGCCCGGCTCCTTATTTCGGCGCACGACGAAACTCTCAACCGGACGCGCTGGTCCCAGATGCTGCAGACGCTCGGTGCCCTGCGTCCCGACGGAATGTTTCTGGAAATGCTCGGCAGCGAGGGCTCCCCCGCGTCGGGCACGGTGCGCGTTGCGTTGTCGGGGTGGGTGCACAGCGAATCACAAGTGACGGGGTTCATCGCGTCTTTGCAGCAGAGCGGCCTGTATCCCAGCGTGACGCTTTCATCGCTGGAGCGAAATGAATCGTCGAACCTTTTGAATTTTAGGATAACATGCAACCTCAATGTTTCCGCCGGCTTTCCGGCGAAATAATACCGCTTGCGGTCTTCTCGGGCGCGGTTCTTCTGTCGCTGTGCGTCGCGCGCTACGCGCTTGCGCCGCTGTGGCAGGGATACCGCGCAGTCGCGGCAGAGGTCTCACATGTCAAGATGTTGGTGTCGGACAAGGACCGCTACGGCGCGATACGGGCGCGGCTCGTTGACAAACAGCAGCAGCTTTCCCACGGCTACGCAAGGCTGGCGCCGGGACAGGCCGGCCCCGCCGCCGCCGACCTCTCGGGCCTTTTGCAGCTTTTGATCGCAAAGGCCAAGGATGCCGACATACGGTTTGTAAAGATGCTTCCTCAGCAGGAAGCGCGGCGGCAGGGGCGCGCGGAATATCCGGTGGTCCTCGAAATGACCACGGCGTACCATTCCCTGGGACGCTTCGTTTCGTCGCTCGAGGACCTGCCGCGGGTTTTCCGGGTGGAGCGTCTCGCGGTCACGGCGCAGAAAAACGGCCTCGACGTACGCGTCCTCGTCACCTGTTTCCTCGCGAAAACGGAGTAATGCGATGGCCCTCAAGCGCCCAGTTTTTATCTTGCTTTGCGCCTGCATCATCGCGGCATGGGTCGTTGCGGCAAGGCTTGCTTTAGGCATCGGGGAGCATTCGGGAACTCGGCACGCGAGCCCGGATCTCGAAAACGAAGCGGCCTTTTCGGCGTCGTTTGCGCTTGTGGAAAAGGCGCTTGGCCTCCCTCCCGCTCCCCCCGTCGTCCGTTACGGCGGCGGATTTGAAAGCCCCTTTAAAACCGTTTGGCAAGAACGCCAAGGCGACGAAACCGTGCATCACGCCGCCGCGGCGGCGTCGGCGCGACCCAGGCTTTCACTCAAGGGAATCCTTTACAAAAGCAACCCGCTCGCGATCCTCGAAGACGCCAACGGCAAGACCTCCATTCTCGGCGTGGGCGACACCCTGTCGGGCCAGAAGGTGACGGCAATCCAAAAAACTGCGGTGACGCTTCGCGACCGGCACGGCGCGTACGTTTTGACGGTAAAGGAATAAAAAAAGTCGCCACAAGCCACAGAGAAATAAAATTGAGCGGGAAGTTGAAGGGTGAAAATCCGAAGCAGCGCGGCCAGGCTATAAAACCTTGACATTCTTCAATTTTCATCTAACTATATTTTTTATGTCCTTGTGTTTCTGCGTCAACTCTTTTTAAAGGTGTTGCATGAACATCCGTGGCAACGGCGGCGCCGTACTTCCCACCGTGCTCATCTTCGCGGTGTTCGCCCTCATTGTCGCTTCGGTCTATACCGCCGGCCAGCTGACCATCGCAAAGCCCTCGCTGCGCGGTCCCGCGTCACTGCAGGCGCTGTGCAACGCGCGTTCCGGCATCTGGAAGGGCCTCGAGCTCTTGTCAAAGAAGCCCTCCGACACCCTCGCAAAAATCAACACCCTCGATTCCCTGTTCAACAAGAAACTTTTCGGCAGGCCCACGGCCGCGATCGCCTCCGACTCCTTCTCCGGTCTCGTCCCCGACGACACCCCTTTGGCGGTGCAGCCTTTTTCCTCGGATTCGTTCGGCGACTGCGCCGTTTCGCTCACCTTTTTAACGTGCTACAAAGTCCTTGTGTCACAAGGCCGTTTCCGGGACATTATCAAGTCAGCAAAGGGATTACTCGGCGGCAGTATTTATCATTCGCCCGACTCGGTTTGTTTTCTCACGACCGGTTCGGCTCCTGAGGGTGGAGGAAGGATTGAGGGAACAACGGTTTTTCCCGCGCCTGAAGCGGCCCTCAAACCCGTTTCGGCGAGCAAGCCGCGCCCGGAACCGGTCAACAAAAAACAGTCCGCCGATCAATTGGCAACGGGTGAACTCGCTAAACTCGTGGCCTATTACCGCTCAAAGCTCGGCGCGAAACTTGACACCACGATTCCGGTCGCCCCCCTCCTGATACAGAACAGCGATCAGGCCGCCGGCATCCCCGAGGTGGTCAACGGCTCGCTCCTGATCAACGGCTCGTTCACCACCATTGCCTGGAAGGAAAAACGCCGCATATTTGTGCTGGGCGACGTGCAGATAACCGGGAAGGCCAGCATCGAGGACGTGGAGTTCGTGACGTCGGGGGAATTCAAATGCTTCGATGACGCCAGGCTTTTCAATGTTTCGGTGTTCTGCCCCAAACGGCTCGTGATCGGCGACCGCGCTTCATTTTCGGGCACCGCGCTGACCCTGTCGTCCCTCCTCGTATATAAAAGCGGCAGGATCGAAAACAAAAGCATCATCGTTGCTTACGGCGAGAACAAGGGGCTTCCGGCCGCGCCGGCGAAGACACCCAGGCCCCAGTTGCCGGTATCTGTGTTCATTTCGCAGGACGCGAATGTTGACGCGGTAATTGTCGCGTGCGGAAATCCCGGCGGCATACAAACTGACAAAAACACGGTTGTCAAGGGAATCCTGTGGGCGCAGGGCGCGATATGCCATCAGGGAACGCTGTACGGCGTTCTTCGCGCGAACGAGCTCGTGGACCTGCCGACGCTGAAGGCGCGCGCAAAGACGTCCGGGTTGCCCGCGGCGCCCGCGGTACAGCCAAGGAATTCCATGAGCGGATCGATACGCAGGCTCCCCAACGTCACGGAGTATTTCATGCCGTTTTTCCTTGGCAGGCAGATCATTGCGCGATGGGAGGAGGGATAGCGCCATGCTGCTGCCACGGATTTTCTTCAGCAGCCCGACCTCGGGCATGACCGTCATCGAGTCGCTCATCGCGGTTTTGATCCTCGGATTCACCACGACCGCGGTGATTGGGCTCATTGTGACCGGAGATAAAATCGCGGGCAGGCGCACCAACGTCGCCTGCGCCTCCATCATCGCGGCAAACGAGATGGAACGATTAAAAACCTTCGAGAGGTCGCCCGTGCTGCCCGGCGATACGGTCTATTCCGATACTGTCAATGGTCTCACCTTTGCGGTAACGCGCACGCGCATCCGGAGGGATTCCCTGCCGGCCGATTCGGTCGTTGTATACCAGGAGTTCGCTGTTTCGGTGCGCCGCGCCCCGGAGCAGGGACCTTCGGTAACGTTCCGCTTGTTACAGGGATTTTCCAATGATAATGCGCCCTCGCCCTAGCCGCCCCGCCGCCAAGGGCGGTTTCACCATCATTGAATTCATTGTCGCGATTGTCATATCCGGCATCGCGATCTCGCTCGCCTTATTTTCCTGGACCTTCATCTCGCGCCACACCACGCTCCAGAAGCGCAAGAGTGCCTTTTATGCGCAGACCGAGCAGGCAGCCGCGCTCATTTCCAACGACATCAGGACATCGCCCCAGGTGATCTATTTCAACGACCAAGGCATCACGTTCTTGTCCCGCGGCAACGGCGACACCGTCACCTATCGGCTCGACAGCGACACGCTGCGGAAAAACGACACGGCGGTGCGGTATTTCAGCGAGGGCGCGATCCCGGTGAAATTCTCCATTGAAAAGGACCAAACCGCTCCCCTGCCTTCCCCTTCCCGCGCCGATTCATGCGCACCGCAGGACATCGCGCTCATCATCACGCTCGGTGCGAAGGACCGGACAGGGCTGACGAGCGAGATACGAAGCAGGGTGAAAATCAGGTATACCGTGGAGGAGGGGGTTGAATACAGCAGGGCAAAATGGAACTATTGATATAAAAAAAATATTCGCCGGCGTGTTTTATTGCTGCTTTTTCCGTTTTTCCAATAAAAACATCTTTAAAAACATCGCCTCCGCAAAATCAAGATAATCCTGGTTCGCCTTCCGCCGTATGCCGTGTCCTTCGTCCTTCGCCACGATTGACCATACCACTCCGCCGTTTGCCCGCACGGCTCCCGCCATTTGTTCTGATTCGTAAAGTGGGACGCGCGGATCGTTCGCGCCCTGGAATATAAAAAGCGGGCACCTGATGCGGGTCGCGCCGGTCAGCGGGGAAATGCGCAGGAGAAATGCGCGCATGGCGGTGTCGCGCTCGTCGCCGTACTCGGCGCGGCGCAGATCACGGCGGTACGGCGCGGTGCGTTCAAGGAACGTCACAAAATTACAGATGCCGTACCGGTCAATCCCCGCAGTAAGCCCGTTGCCGTACCGGATAAGCGAGGCGAGCGCGACGTAGCCGCCGTACGATCCGCCCGAGATCGCGACGGCCGACGCGTCGAGGTCAGGCCTGGTGGCAACCCAATCGAGCAGCGCGCCGACGTCCTTCACCGCGTCCTCGCGCCTGTACCCGTTGTCAAGAGACAGCCATTCCTTGCCGTAGCCGCCGGAGCCGCGGATATTGGGTGCCAGAACGCACAGTCCGAGATCACACACGTCATACTGTAGGTCGGGCTTGAAATAGGGCCAGAACTGGCTTTCGGGCCCGCCGTGGACATCGATGAGCACCGGGAAGGGGCCCCGCTTGTTTTTCGGTTTGTAAACGAAACAGGGAACGGTGCGCGTTACTCCGCCGGCGCTGTCGAACGTCGGATATTCCACGAGTTCCGGCGTCACGAGCGCGTTCGAATCGAGTCCGCCGAGCCCGCTCGCGGTCCATCGGACAAGCGAAAAGTCGGAAAGCCGCAGGGAAAAAGCCTCTTCGGGTTGCCGCGCCGTCGTGATGGTCATGCCGAGCCGCTCACCCGAAGGATCAAACTTGAGTCCGTAAATCCCTCCCCGGGGAAGTCCCGGAACCTCCCTGTAGGCAAACGTGGCGGTATTCATGATATACACATGCGAGTACCCGTGCTGGTTGGTCTGGAACGCGAGCCGGGAGCGGTCCCGCGACATTTCGATTTCGCGCACGTCCCAGGGAATTGATGCGGAAAGCACGGTCTCGCGCCGCGAGGCGACATCAAAGTACCGCAGCGTCCGGAAATCCGTGCGCTCGTCGGAGGTGAGAAATATCCCGCGGCCGTCCGGACCCCACGCGCCGATCTCCTGCGACACCGTATCGAGCGTGTCATGCAGGGGCGCACAGGCGCCCGTCTTGAGGTTGCACGCGTAAAGATACGACGCCGTTCTTGAAAGGTAATGCAGCAGCAGCAGGAGGCTGTCGCCGGGCGACCAGTCCACCGCCGACCATGAACCCGTCGCCTCCACGAGGGGTCTGACGGACCCGGAGTTCCGGATATCGCATAAGTAAATGCCGAAATCCCTGCCGTTTCTTCTGTTGCTGTGGAAGGCGAACCGGTCGCCCGCGTTCGACCAGACGATTCCCTCGTTTTGCGCCGCGCCGGAAGTGATACGCGCCGGCGAGCGCTCGCCGAAAGAAAGCGAGTAGATCTGGAAATTCTCGTCGCCGCCGCTGTCCTTGGTGAACAGCAGCATCCGGCGCGATGAATCCGGGCACACGGCCACGTTCGTGACGGGTTCGCCAAGAAAGGTGAGCTGCTTGGCCGGCGCTCCGGGGGAAGCAACAAAAAGAACTTGGTTGATCTGTTTGACGCGGGAGACCACAACCATTCCGCTGCCGCCCGGCGCCCAGCCCGCGAATGACGCGAAGTTCCAGCTACGGTAGCGCGAAACCGCCCGCGCAAGGGAATCCGGAATTGGCGGTATGCCCCGGACCGAGAGGGAGGGGGGAGGACGCGTAACGGAGATGCCGTTATGCACGCAGGAGACGAGTGCTCCTGCGGCGAAACAAGGGAGTACAAAAAGCCGCAACAGTTTTCCACATGGCATCGGCCCAAAATGCATCCGCATGCTTTGGATGTTCATGAATGGAAAAATAAAGGATGGAAGGAGAGAAACGGAGGCGAATGCGCAGTAAAAGACCTCAGGACGGCGATTCGTTGATGCAAAGACCGGAAACCGGCTTCCTGTTTGCCGAGAATTCCGCCTTTTATTACCTTGACAATATCCAACAAAATCGATATATTATAGGGTAAGGATGGCCTCCGGAAAAGGCGTGTAAAAAGCGGCATGCACCCCTGATAGTCCGTGTGTACAGCTCAGGTTCTTTACATGGGAGTTCATTCGGTTATGATCGCGGTCCCTTCTTTTTAAAATAATATTTCCTGTTTCCTTTACAGGAGCGCGAATGTGGACCCGTCGGGCGGCTGGTTTCACCCTCATTGAACTCATGACCGTTATCCTTATTATCGGCCTTCTGGCTGCGGTCGTGATCCCCAAGTTTTTAAGCGCCTCGGAAAAGGCGAAGGCCTCTGAATTCCCCGTAATGTTGAACGCCATGTATACGGGGCAGATCTCCTATCACCTCGAACACGGCCTCTATGCGAATGACGTTCAGATTTTAAAGGATTCGGCCGGGATAGACATCGCGTCGTCGGGCAAGTGGTTCGGCTATTCGTTGCCGGTTGCGACGACCACGAGCTTTTCCGGAAAGGCACAGGTAAACGTACCCGGGTTTGGAAATGCCCTCCCTTCAGACACTGCCGGAATAAACCAGGATAATTTGAAAAGCTGCTCTTCCAATCTGGAAAGGTACTGTCCAAATTGGAAATAATCATTTGATAGTTACTAAAAGATGATCAGACAACGACAGGTTAATTCTCCCTTTTCACGTCCATATTATTGAGCGCCTCGATCAATGCCTTGAATTTCGAGTGCGGTTCGTGACCGCCGCCGTACCCTACCGCAAACAACGGGCCCCGGCTTAATTTGCATGCCGTAATCAGGAACCAGTTAAGCTCATTCAATTCCTTTCGCATTCTTGCCTGCTGTTCAAACAGCACGTTGAACCCCAGAGACTCGAGAAAGGACTGCTCCACGTCGAGTTTGTCGGTGAACCTTTTACCGGAATTGACCTGTGAAAGGTTGTCTTTGTAAAATGCGTCAAGATTATTGATATATTCTTGGGTGGGCATGGCACCTCCGGAAATTATTGTTTCCGTGCTTCCCCGTTTTATCTTGCCCGTTCATCAAGACTTCCGGGTCTCCATTCTCATTCCAGCAGGAAATAAATCTTTGAACAGTAAAAGTGGATATCCGCACAGGTGCAGGTCGCTTTTTTTCTTTTTCCCTGACGCACGTTGCAGATCGCCGCCGGCGGGAGAATGCAGGTCTCGCCGGTAAATTCCTTTTTTACCCTTTCGTGGAGTTTGTTGTAGTCTTCCCCGAATGCAACGGCAGTAAGGCGACGCCTTTGTTTTTCGTCCATTCTTCCGATTTTCTCAACGGTCGCATTTGCTTTACTTTTAAGAATTATCGTCCTCAACCCGGCTGCGGGTTCCCACTTTTTCAACGTGTCTGCGCGCAACGCGATTTGGTTGGCCATCGGGCCGTCGTCTTTCTTGTTTTTCATTTTATTATAAATTAAAATTCAGGGTAATGCGACGAAATCGATTTCGCCCGGCGAGGGGAGAAAATACGGTCTTATGTTACTCCAAGCATGCCAAGGAATTACACGCACGGGCCGAAACGGGGCTTTTATAATTTTTTCATTTTTACAGGCTGGAATAATTATGCGCCGTAATTAGTTCGGAATTTTTCTTTACCGGATCAACGTACCGGCTTCCCGCTAAACTCATCGAAAATCTCCTCGAATTTCCTGTTGTTCCTGCGGAACATGTCGAGGATCGCAGGATCGAAATGCGAGGGCATGGTGCGGCCGTCGCCCTTGGTGATGATCTCCACGGCCTTTACATGGTCGAACGCGGGCTTATACGGCCGCCGGCTCCTGAGGGCGTCGTAGACATCGGCGAGATTCATGATCCGCGCCGACAGGGGAATGGCGGCCTTTGCGAGCCCTCTGGGATATCCGGTGCCGTCCCACCGCTCGTGGTGGGCCACGGCGATCTCCTCGCCCATTTTAAGGTACGGTGACTTGCAGTTGCCGAGGATTTTGCCGCCAAGGGCGGCGTGCGCCTTCATGACCTCCCATTCCTGCGGTGTAAAGCCGCCGGGCTTGAGCAGGATATTGTCGGGGATGCCTATCTTGCCGATGTCATGCATGGGGCTCGAGAAGAATAACCGGTCGCTAAAGTCCGCGTCGCTCCCGAGCATGAGGGCGATCTCCTTGCAGTAGAAGCTGATGCGCTCAAGGTGGTCGGCCGTGTCTTTATCCTTGTACTCCGCGGCACGGGTCATCGCCACAATGGTCTCGAGGTAGTTCTGTTTAAGGTCGGCGGTACGCTGCACCACTTTCTCCTCGAGCATCTCGTTATAGTGCTGCAGTTCCTTGTGCAGGAGGCGCACCTCGAGCATGTTGTATACCCGCATTTGCAGCTCGGCGGGCTCAAAGGGCTTCGGCAGAAAATCCTTTGCGCCCGACTGCAGCGCTCGTATCTTCTTGTCAAGTTCCCCGGTGATCACCACCACCGGCAGATATCCCGAGGAGTCGATGGCCTTGAGCTTAGCCATCACCGCGAACCCGTCCATGCCCGGCATCATGAGATCGAGCAGGATGAGATCGTAGTTGTTCTCCGCATGAAGCGGCGCAACAACCCGCGGGTCCGACGAGGTGTCCACGGCCTGGTAGCCGGCCTCTGTCAGGATGCGCTTTATCAACTCAACCTCAAATTCCTCATCGTCAACGACAAGGATCCTGCTCTTGAGAATCTCGGTTTTTCCTACCATCGTGCGTCAAGGCCTTTCTTGTTCTTGTCAATGAGTTGCTTGCTGACTTTTTTGTTTCTCACCCTCGTTATTGCTTCTTCCCCAATACCTCCCGAACCGCGACAAGAAGGTCCGGGATCGTATAGGGCTTTTGTAAAAAGCGGAAGTTCTTGTTTTTAATAAAATCCCGGTTCGCCTTTTCGTCGGTATAGCCGCTGGAAAACAGCACCTTTATGGCTCCGCGCTTGAGCAGTTCGTCCACGAGCTCGACCCCGCTTTGATCGGGAAGCCCCACGTCGGTGAACACCAGGTCGAATTTCCGGTTCTCCTTTTCAAATACCCGCAGTGCTTCTTTGGCCGAAGGCACGGGAAAAACCACATAACCGTTTGTCGAGAGTATCTCTTGGGCGAGAAAGCGCACCTCCTCGTGGTCTTCCACGAGCAGGACGCGTTCGCCGCCGCCTTTAAACTCGGCGGTGATCACCTTTTTACCGTTTTTTTGCTCAGGGTGAACGGTGGAAGTGGGGAAATACATGGTAAACGAGGTTCCTGCTCCGGGCCTGCTTTCGACGTTGACCCATCCCTTATGCTGCTGCACGATCCCGAACACGACCGACAGTCCCAGCCCAGTTCCCTTGCCCTTTTCCTTTGTTGTAAAGAACGGTTCGTAGAGGTGCTCGAGGATCTTTTCATCCATACCGGTTCCCGTATCCGTGATGGCGAGGCGGACAAAATCGCCCTGTCTGCCGTTGCTGTGCGCCCTGCAATAGGCTTCATCGATTTTTACATTCTCGGTTGTAATGCACAATTTCCCGCCCGCCGGCATGGCATCGCGCGCGTTGATCGCGAGGTTCATGATCACCTGCTCGATGCTGCCCTCGTCCCCGTAAATCGGCCACAGGTCATCCGCCGCCTTGATCTCGATGGTGATGTCCTCGCCGATGAGACGCTCGAGCATCTTGGCAAGCGACTTCACAGTGCTGTTGAGGTTGAGCGGCACCGGCTCAATGGGCTGCTTCCGGCTGAAAAGCAGGAGCTGGCGCACCACGTTCGCGGCTTTTGCCGCCGCATTGCTCACCATGGTCAGGTCGCGGTACATGGGATCGGACTCGTTGAGCTTGGCCATGGCCAGGCTGGAATACCCGGAAATCGCCGACAGCAGGTTGTTGAAATCGTGCGCCACCCCGCCCGCCAGCCTGCCAACGGCTTCCATCTTCTGGGCCTGGAGAAATTGCGCCTGGAGCTTTTCCTTTTCCTGTTCGGCCAGCTTGCCTGCGGTGATGTCGGTGAGGAAATTCAGGGAAGCGGGCTTGCCTTCCCACTGGATCAGCACGGCCGCGTTGTTGACCCACAGGATTTTGCCGTCCAGTCCCACCACTCTAAACTCGTATCGGTCGGGCACCGCCTCGCCGCGCATCCGTTGCTGATACCGATCCGCGATAAACCCGCGGTCCTCCGGATGCACCAATTCCAAAAAAGAAAGGCCGATAAGGTCTGTCTCTTTGGCATTGAGAATGCGCAGCGTTCTCGGGTTTGCATACGCGAGTTTCCCGTCCCGCACAACGATGATGCCCTCGTTTGCGTTTTCGACCACCATCCGGTATTTCTTTTCACTCTCCTGCAGGATCTCCAGGGCCCGCTTGCGCTCCGTGATGTCTTGGTTGACGCCGTACGTTTTGATTGTTTTGCCGCTTTGGTCCTTGACAATAAAGAACCTAACGGCGATGTGCCCGATTCCGCCGTCGGCATAGCGCATGCGGTGCTCCACGTAGCGGCTGAAATAAGGATCGTCGGTTTCTATCGCCTTGCGTGTCTCCTCGGCCACCTGATTCGAATCTTCCGGGTACACGAAACGTTTGGCATAATCGGCAATGGACATCCGGTAGCCGCCCATTTGCTCGGCAGTGGTATGGAAGATGGCGTAGAAACTGTCCGTAAACGTGAATATTCCGCTGGCGACATCCAGTTCCCAGGTGCCCAGCCTGGCCATTTTTACCGCATTGGAAAGCTGCGATTCGCTTTTTCGCAGCGCTTCCTCGGCCCGCATTCGCTCGGTGATGTCGCGGAACACTCCCAGCAGATAGTGACGGCCGTTCAACTCGACATGCCCGACCCGAATTTCCACAGGGATTTCCTTGCCTGTTTTTGTAACGAGCCGGTCATGGTAGATCAGTTCCCCGCTGCTCGCAAGAGCCTCGACGAAACTTGGGGTCCGTCCGCCGGACAGCTTCTGGGGCGCGTGAAGGCTCGACTGGGGGTGGCCCACAATCTCCGACTTGTCACGCCCCGCTATTTCGCAGAAGGCCCGGTTGCAGTCGGTAAGCACGCCCGTTTCCGCGTCGGCAAGGGCGATGCCGTCCTTTGCGTGATCGAACACCATGCGGTAGCGTATCTCGTTTTCGGCGAGCGCATGCTCCGCTTTTGTCCTGGCAATGGCCATTGCCGCCTGCGCGGCAACGGTCTCAATCACCGAAGGGTTGGCAACGGCGCTTTGGCCGCGAAGAAAGATTGACACTCCGCCCAGGACCTTTGATTCCTTGACAAAACCGATAACATAAAAGGCCGACACGCCGAGGAGCTTTGCCATGGGTTGCATGACCGCTTCGGGCAATACATGCGCCAGATCGCCCAAACCCGTCTTTACTTTCTCCAATTTACCAGTCAATAATGCCTGTCTGGCCTCGGGGCCGAAATCACCGGGAATTTCCAAGGGGTTCTTCCCGAGCATTTTTCTGACCATCTCCATGACTTTTTCTAGCCCCATGATGCACTTGGGACGAAACTTGCCCGTGCCCTCGTCGAATTCGCTTACCGCCAGCACCGTATTCGGGGGTGTTATCTGCTCGAATTGTTCGCCGATGAGCCGGTATAGGTCTTTTTCCCTCGGCAGGTCACCCAGTTCCATTGCCGCATGGGAAACGAAAAGCAGGTCGCGAACGAGCTGCTGGAGCATGGACTCCGACCGCTTGCGCTCCGAAATGTCTTCGATCATCGCCAAGGAGTAAAGGGGTTTTCCCCCGACGCCATGGATGATGGCGACCGTCAGGGCGCCCCAAAACACATCCCCGTTTTTCTTGAGATAACGTTTTTCGGTTTTATAAAACGGAATTTTTCCCGTCCACAGGCTCTTGACTTTTTCATCATCCTGCTGCCTATGGTCGGGATGGGTGATCTCTAAAAACGTCTTTTGAAGTACCTCCTTCTCGGTATACCCGAGCATGCGGCAAAATGCGCTGTTGGCGCGAATGAACTTTCCCGCCCGGTCCACCATCGTCATTCCCAGCGGTCCGTCTTCAAAAACCATCCTGAAACGCTCTTCGCTCGTCTGCAAGGTTGCCTCGAGCGATTTACTTCTATTCATGTTCGCATTGCTCTTCATCACGGGGAAATCCCTCGCCGTGGTCGTTTGCCTGGCTTTACCGGAAAAGACAAATCAATATATTATACCAAATTTTTCGGGAAATATCGACGAAATCTATTTCGCCGTGGCGGGATTGAACAACTTTTGGTACATCGGCAGGTTTTCTTCAAGAAATTTCATGGAATTCCGGCAGAATTCACGGTCTTCGGCGGCCGGCGGGGATTTTCCGCTTATGGTTGCTTCGAGCATGCACCGCAGGGAATGGTAAAACGGTATCACAAAAGACGGCGGCAGTCCGGTTTGCATCGTGGAAATGTTCTGCAGCTGCCGCAGGGTGATGGACGCCCTCTCCGCCCACTCCTTGGGCTCGCGGATCAAGGGGTTTTTAAGCAGAAAAAGGATTTCCTTGCTTTTGGACACCGTTCCCTTGCAGAGAAGGGCCAGCGGCGCAAGGGCGCACACTTCCCTCACGAGCTTGGCGATGCTGCCGCTCCCCTTGTCAATGACCGCTTCGGCCCCCAAACGGATCGCATCGGACGCGCTTTCCATGGAACCGATGCCGGAATAGACTACGGCAAACTGAAAATTGCCGTTCTCCTTGATAAGCGCCATGCCCTCGTCCTGTTTTCCGCCCAGGCACAGGTCAATGATCCAGCAATGCCACACGCCGCTGAATTTCGCAATCGTCCTTCGCGCTTTGTCAATATCGGCGGCAGCGGTAACCGCGGTGAACGGCGTCGAAAACAGGTCTGCAAGCGTGACACGAAGGTTGTCATCGTCTTCGACAACGAGGATGTTGATCCGCCGGGAGAACAATTCGGAAACGTTTTTGGGAATTGAAATGGTCATAACGACTCAACTCTTTTCGGTCGGACGACGCTGTTTGCCTGGCACTGCCCGCGTGTTCCCCGTGACTTGGCGCGGGGTTCTTCAATCGCGCATCAAATGTTTTTTCAGAAATGTAAACTCCGTCAGAATATAAGTATAATATAAATTGATCAAAATGACCATATGAACATCGTGAAAATTCCCGGCCGCGGGCCTGCGGCCGCCGCTTGACAAGAACGGGCACCCGCCAGCGGATGCTTTCGGTACCTCGTCTTGCAATTTTCGTGAATTTGTTTCCCATTACTAAAATAGAAACCATTCATTCGGAATTGCATATATGGCTTTTCGCATATTATTTTTACATTAAGAAAGAAAACATCGACCGCTTTTTCGCGCGGCGATTTTTCTTTTGAATGCGGGGGCGCCATTTAAACGGTGAAAAGAGCTATGGGGCAGAACAACGATTCTTCCGGGTCCGGCAAGGAAATGGAAGAAACGATCAAGGCCGAAATCGACGAGATTGAAAAATACAAGTGGTATCTCGGCGAACGTCTGGGCCACGATCCCCTCAACGACCGCTCCATGAACGAAATCTGCAAGGAGTGGATCGAGAAGCATGCCCAGGCCTTCCGCAAGCATTGGGAAGAGGAAAAACGGAACACCTGCTCATAACCCTAAAGACCCACAGCTTCACCATTCCATTCTTATCTCCTTTTTTTGGTTCCTATTGACATTTTCGCCTTTTTGTGTTATATTACAAAGTAGTTTATAATACAAACTACTTTGCCATGCGGAAGGAGACGCCTATGGACACCCTCTCCAGGGAACAACTGGACCAGCTTACGCAGGATATTACTTTCGTAAGGAAGGCGATTGAAAAGAACTCATCGATACTCAACCAGATCGACTTCCGCGGATCACTCCGGCTCACCGTGCTGCTGTCGGCCCTGTCGGTATTTTTGTTCTGCGGCCTTTTTTATTTCCTTGAAGCGCATTTCGGTGGATTCGATGCAATCCCCGTTTACCTGAAGGCGCTTGCATTCTGCGCCGCGGCGCTCGATGTCGCGATGCTGGGAATCCTTAAGAACACCGGCGTTCTGAAATCGGCACGCGCCTTCGATCCCGGCATCTCGCTGTTCCGGCTCGTGCGGGAATACTATGCGGGCAAGATGTATCACCACTTCATCCCGACAGGCCTTGTTCTTCTTTTCGCGTGCGTCTGCGCGTGGGAAACGGGCCATGCCAAGCTGATAATTCCCTTTGTCTCGATCGGCGTGGGGCTGTTGTACAACACCTTCAACACGTTCCTGAGGATCGATGAATTCCTGGTTTTCGGCTATTGGTTCATCGTCACCGGCTGCATCCTGGTGGTCTTCAACACCGTTTCACCGCTTCTGGGACTTGCGCTTACGCTCGGATGCGGACTGCTGCTTCTATCATTCATATGGTATCTTCCTCAGAAAAAAGGAAGCCAGGCATGACGGTTGCTGGGTATGATTTCGGTTCGCTGGCGGAGGACAAGGTCATCCACGAGCGGGCACGCCTCCTGATTCTTTCGTACCTCGCCAGCTGCGAGAGGAGTTCCGTTCCGTTCGGTGAAATTCGTGAGAAACTTGACTTTACAGCAGGGAATTTGTCGGTGCAGCTCAAGACACTCGAGGGGGCGGGATACATACGGATCACCAAGGAGTTCCGCGACAACAAGCCGCTCACCCGGGCGTCGCTCACGGCAGAGGGCAGCGCCGCGCTCAAACGCTACTTAAAGGACATGGAGAATCTGGTTAAAAGGCTGAAGACCAAATAAAAAATCACCACGAGACACAGAGGACACAGAGAAGACAAATGGTTTACAGTTGAACATGTTTTGTTCGGGCCGTTGCTTTCAACTTTCAACCTTCAACTTCCAACTCTGTAGGGGAGCGCTGTGCTCTCGGTGCCTCCGTGGTGGGACACGTGAAACAGGAGGAGTATTGCATGCCTATCCTTGACATCAAGAACATCCGCAAGGATTACCTCAAGGGCGACAAGAAGATCGAGGCGTTGCGGGGGGTGACGCTCGCCATTGAAAAAGGGGAATTTTTGTCGATCGTGGGCCCGTCGGGCTCGGGCAAGAGCACGCTGCTCAACATCGTAGGATGCCTCGACACGCCCACAAGCGGCAGCGTCTTATACAATGGAAAAGAACTCGGCAACTTTACGGAGAGACAGCTCTCCGACTACCGCCGCGACAACATCGCTTTTATTTTCCAGTCGTACAATCTGATCCCGGTGCTCTCCGTGAGGGAAAATGTCGAGCTCCCGCTTGTCATAGAACGAAAATACTCCAAGGCCGAAATGGCCAGGAAAGCCATCGGCGTCATCGAAAGCGTCGGGCTCGGGGCCATGGCCGACCGTCTTCCCCGGGAGCTTTCGGGAGGCCAGGAGCAGCGCGTGGCCATCGCGCGCGCACTTGTCAAGGAGCCGCTCGTGGTGCTCGCCGACGAGCCAACGGCCAACCTCGATTCCTCCACTGCGGAAGACGTCATCTCCATCATGGAAAAAATGAACTCCGAGCGGGCGACCACATTCGTTTTTTCAACCCACGATCTCCGCATGGAGCGTCACGCCAAACGCATCGTCACCCTCCGCGACGGCGGCGTGGAAAAGGACGAACGGAGGTAACCATGGGCATGATCCTAAAAATCGCCTTGCGCAACATCGGCCGCCACAAGCGCCGCACCATACTGTCGGCCATCACCATCGCGGCGGGGCTCCTCGTGTTCATATACATGGACTCCGCGCTCACCGGCGTGGACAGGATGAGCATCGACAATCTCATCACCCTGTCGGCGGGCGCGCTCAAGATCGATACCCGGCGGTACGACGAGGAAAAGGAATCGTTTCCCCTCACCTACACCCTCGACAGCACCCTGGCCCGGCTGACGTTCGCGCTTTCGAAAGACAAGCGCGTTTCCCATGTGACGCGGCGGACCCTGTTCTTGGGCCAGCTCTCAAACTATGAAGAGACCATCCCGGTGGTGGGGACCGTCATCGACCCTGCCACGGACACGCTTGTGTTCGGCCTGAGGCGCTACCTCGCGGGCTCCTTCCTCGACACCGGCAGCACGCGGTCGATTATCATGGGAAAGCAGCTTGCGCAGGACCTGGGGGTGGGCGCGGGCGACAACATCACGCTGTACGCCTTGACAAAATACGACAGCCGCAACGCCGACGTATTCAGGATCGCGGGACTCCTTTCGACGGCCGACCCGGTCATCAACCACAGCGGCGTGTTCATGACGTACGCGGCGGCAAACGATTTTTTGGACCTTGAAAACTCAACCACGGAGCTCGACGTGGCGGTCCCCCGGAACGAAAACCTCGCCCGGTTTTCAAACACGGTCAAGGGCATCCAGCGGGACCTGCAGGCCGATTTCCCTTCCCTGCGGATCAATTCGTTTCTCGACCTCGGCGCTGGCGTCATGGAAATCACCCGCGCAAAACGGATCTCCATGTTCGTCGTGATGGGAATCATCCTCATCATCGCCGTGGTGGGCATCTTCAACACCGTGTTCATGAGCGTGTACGAGCGGATACGGGAAATAGGCGTTCTGCGGGCGCACGGCATGAAACCGTCGGACATATCGGCGATGTTCCTCGTCGAAGGGGCCGTCACGGGGCTGCTCGGCGGCGTTCTGGGCGTTTCCCTGGGAGCGCTTGTCAACCTGCAGCTCGTGACCCAGGGCATTCCCATGGAAAAGATCGCGGGCAGCCTCGCGACCGCGTCCTACGGGATCGCCGGGAACATCTACGGCGAGTGGAACGCGCCTGCCATGGCCGTAGTGTTCGTGCTGGGCGTCGCCGTGGCGACCATCGCGGGGATCATCCCGGCGCGGCGGGCGTCGAAGATACAGGTGACCGAGGCGCTGCGGTTCAACTAGAAAGAAGTCTCTCGCAAGGCACGCAAAGGCCGCAAAGAACATAAGATTTTTTTCCGATCCGAACTCATTTTTCCTTTGCGATCTTTGCGACTTTGCGGTGAACTTTTTATGAAAACAGCGGAGTAAAACATGTTTTCTCTTATCCGTCTCGCGATCCGCAACGTCGGCAGAAACCGGCGCCGCTCGATCCTCGCGCTTGTGTCGGTGGCGATCTCGCTCACGGTGATCGTGTTTGCCCAGGGGTTCGTGGCGGGCTTCGTGCAGTCGTTTGTGAAGAACGCCACGAAAAACGACGCCGGCCACATTCGCATCGCCGAAAGGAAGTTCGAGGAGCGCAGCAGGTTCTACCCGGTTGCCTACAACGTGCCGCGCCCCGATTCGATCATCGCCGCCGTCAAGCGCAACCCGGCGGTCGCGGGCGACATCGCCCTGATCACGCCGCGCATCACTTTCGGCGTGCTTCTGTCGAACAACGGACTCAACAAAACGGCCCTCGCCCTCGCGGGCGATCCGGCCAAGGAAAAAGGCCTCCTCATGTTGCAGCGGTCCATCCTGCCGGGCGGACGGTATCTGGCCGGCCCCCGCGAGCTCATCATGGGCGCCGCGATGGCCAAAAGCCTGCGTTTCCGCGTCGGCGACACCGTGCGCGTCATGGCCTCGGCGAGCGACTATGCCCTCAACCTCAGGAAATTCGTCATCGCCGGGCTGTTTTCCACCGGCATGAACGTGTTCGACGACATGATGTTCCAAATAGGGCTGCCCGACGCGCAGGAGCTTTTGCGGACGGGCGGTGCGGTGCAGCAGATCATCGTCATGCTCAAGGACTACCGCACGGCCGACAGGGCCGCCGCCCGGATCCGCGCCGATATTTCCGATACGTCAATAAACGTCACGCCGTGGACCCGCGTGGGCGACACCTACACCACCGTCGAGCTCGTTACGCGCATCTACAACATCATCTACATCGTCATCGCGCTGCTCGGCGCGTTCATCATCAGCAACATCATGATGATGGCGGTGCTGGAGCGCCGAAAGGAAATCGGCATCCTCAAATCGATGGGGTTCAAGCGCGGCGAAGTGCTCGCGATGTTTTTAGTTGAAGGCATGACGCTCGGGTTCGCGGGGAGCCTCGCGGGAGTCGCCCTGGGATGCGCCATCACCGCCTTTTTCCACGTGCACGGCATCGACCTGACCGCGTACATGAGCAAGATAAGCGTGCCGCTTGACAATGTGCTCTATCCGAGAATCGCGGCGGCCAACGTGGCATTTTCGGTGCTGCTCGGCACCGTGCTCGCGGCGCTGGTGTCGGTGGCGCCGGCGCGCCAGGCGGCCGGGATGAACGCGGTGGATGCGATAAAAAGTGTGTAAAATAAATTTTCTGGTGGGGGCACCGCTTCGCGGCGGGTGAAAAAAACGTTTCCTCTTCACTCCCCTTCTCCGATTCGGAGAAGGGGTTGGGAGATGAGGTCAAAATGGATAATGTAATAGAAACGAAAAACCTTACCAAACGATTCGGCGGCTTCACGGCGGTTGACAATGTGTCATTGACCGTCGGCAAAGGCGAGATTTACGGCTTTCTCGGCCTCAACGGCGCCGGAAAGACCACCACCATCCGCATGCTGCTCGGCATGATACGGCCGACAAAAGGCGAATGCCTGCTCAATGGTAAAAGGGCGTCGGGCTCAAGCAATAATTTTTGGAACAGCGTCGGATACCTGGTTGAGATTCCCTATTCCTATCCCGACCTTACCGTGCGCGAAAATCTCGAATTGCTGCGGCATCTCAGGTTTATCGGCGATAAAAAATCGGTCGACAGGGCCATGGAATTCCTCAATATCACACGATACGCCGAACGGCGGGCGAAAGACCTTTCCCTCGGCAATGCCCAGCGGCTCGGACTGGCAAAGGCGCTTTTTCACAATCCCGACATACTCATTCTCGACGAACCGGCCAACGGCCTTGACCCCGCCGGCATCGTCGAAATCCGGGAGCTGCTGCTCGACCTTGTGCAAAAGCGCGGGGCCACGGTTTTCATTTCGAGCCACATTCTCGGCGAAATTTCAAAGTTCGCCACACGCATCGGCATCATCCACGAGGGACGGTTATTACAGGAATTGACCGCGGACGACCTGGAACGCGTGCGCAACAAGCGCCTGCTCGTCGCCGTGCACGACGACAAAGCCGCCCAGGCGGCGCTTTTACAACAGGGGATCGCCGCCAGGCTTGCCGGTGAAGGGCTGCTGGAAATCACGGCTGACCAAGCCATAACAAATCCGGACAAAATCAACGCGACCCTTGTCAAATCAGACAACGTACCGTCGATGGTAAGGGTCGAGGAAGAAGATTTGGAATCATATTTTTTGCGGATCATCGGGAAAAATTGAGGCGGACCATGAAGGCATTCTCCGCATCGCTCTGGGCCGAATGGCTCAAGGTACGGCGCTCGAAGATGTTTGCCGGCATGCTTTCGGTGTTCGCGTTTGTCGGCATCATGATGGGTTTCATGATGTTCGCGGCGCAGCACCCTGAAATATCCGGACGCTCGCCCGCCCTGGCGGCCAAGACCTCTGCCATCGGCAAGGGCGACTGGCCCAATTTATTGGCGCTTTTGGTGCAGACAATTCTCGCCCTCGGTGCGATGGGATTCGGCATCGTCACCTCGTGGGTTTTCGGAAGGGAATTCTCCGACCGCACGCTGAAAGACCTGCTCTCCCTGCCCGTTTCGCGGCCCGCCATTGTCGCGGCTAAGTTTTTCATCATTCTTGTTTGGAGCCTTATGCTCTCGCTCGCGCTGTTTGCAGCGGCACTCTTGACCGCTCTTGCGCTGCCCATTCCCGGATGGTCGCCGGGTCTTGTAATGCCCGCATTTAAAATATTTTGCCAAAGCGCGCTGCTCACCATCCTGCTCTGCACGCCGGTTGCTTTGATCGCGGGCATAGGCCGGGGATACCTGCCGCCGATCGGCTTTGTCGTCCTGACGCTCATCATCACGCAGCTTGTCGGCATAGGAATGCCGGTCGTCGCCGTATATTTTCCATGGGCCTATCCCGCGCTCGTGAGCGGCGCGGCAGGAGACGCGGTCCCGAAACCGGGCGCCGCAAGCTTGGTTATCTACCTTTCCACCGTTGCGGCGGGATATATTCTGACCGTGGCATGGTGGCAGAATGCCGATCATACGTAACTCACCCCCCTGCCCCCTCTCTTAAAAAGGAGGGGGAGAAGGTTAACAATGATCAAGAGTACCGCCCGACTGCCACGAAAAAATCAGGCGCACGCAGAATCTGTTCTCCGGACCATGCTTCGCAATAGAAAATGTGGAGGGTTCAAATTCGTTAGGCAATATCCGTTCACTCTTCAGGACATGGATCGCAGCAGGTTCGTGGTGGTTGATTTCTATTGTCACGCGGGGAAACTCGCGATTGAATTGGACGGGGCCGCACACGGAGGAAGGGAGAAAATCGACAAGTATCGGGAGAATTTGCTTGCCTATAAAGGAATCCGTTTCCTCCGCTTCAAAAACGATGAGGTTTTCACGAATTTGACCCTCACGCAAACGATTCTAAACCATCTGCCACCAACTCCGCCTCTCCTCTCTTTCAAGAGAGGGGTTGGGGGTGAGTTCAAAGGAGCATGCCATGAAGGCATTTAAGCCTTATGTAGTTTTCATGATCGCCGCAATGTCAACCTATGCCGCCGCCATTACCCCGGAAGAAATCCTGGCCGCCATGGACAGAAACCGCGACTACGGCACCATTTCCTATATCGCAACCATGGAGATCCACGTGGGCGGCGAGGTGCGCACCAAGACCATGAAGGCCGTCGCCATGGGCACCGAAAAGGCGCTCGCGGAATTCACCAACGCCGAGGACCGGGGCACCAAATACCTCAAGATCGGCAAGGAGCTTTGGATCTACTTCCCGTCGGAGCAGGACGTGGTGAAGATCTCAGGGCACATGCTCAAGGAGGGCATGATGGGGTCCGATGTTTCGTACGAGGACGCGCTCGAGTCTGACGTGCTGCGCAAGAAATATTCGGCCATCCTCAGCGGCGAGGAGGAATTCGAGGGCCACGCCTGTTACGTGCTGACGCTCGAGGCAACGGTCAAGGACGCACCGTATTACAAGCGAAAAATGTGCGTCGACAAGACCATGTATATCCCGTGGCAGGAGGAGATGTACGCCAAGAGCGGCACGCTGCTCAAGGTGTCGCACGTGCTTGACGTCAAGAAAATAGACGACCGGCATTTCCCGGTGAAAGTCGAGATGGTGAACAAGCTCCGCAAGGACACCAAGACCGTTTTTGAGATGAGCGACGTTCGCTTCGACGTAAAGACGGATCCGGCAATCTTTAGTTTACAGAATTTGCAGCGGTGATTATCATGACAAATGAATGGATGATGAATTGACCGCCGTGCGCATAAAAGCGGGAGGGGTGATGACAAACGACCGTTCACTACTAAAAACAATCGCCATACTTTTGATGCTTGTTCTCGCCGCCCGGGCCCAGCAGTCAAAAGAGCAGGGCCTTGTGCTGTCGGGCAGCCTGCAGGGAGACGTTGACGGACTGGAAACAGTCGACAAGAGCAGGCCCCTTGCGAACCAGTTCGACATGGCGGGCGCGACGCTGCTCACCCTCAACGGCAGCAATGCAAACACCGCGCATGTGAAATTCGACGCGAGCGCCGATTTGTGGCTGCTACTGGGCGCCTATGCCGACGCCTTCCGCGGCGCCGATTCCGCCGCGGCGCTGCCCGCGCTCGCCTCGCCGTCGTCGGCGCTCGTTCTTGACGTCCGCAAGCTTTACGGCGAGCTGTTCCTCTCGTTCGCCGACCTTTCGGTGGGCCGGCAGATCATCTCCTTCGGAGAGGGCCTGGTGTTTTCACCCATCGACGTATTCTCTTCGGTCAACATCCTCGACCTGTCGCTGCGCCGCCGCGGCAGCGACGTGGCGCGCGTGCGCGTGCCCTTCGGCGAGCTGGCGGGCCTCGACGCCATTGTCAAGGTGAGCTCGCGCGCCGACGGCGTCGCCGGCGCGATCAAGGGCTACGGCCACGCCGGCAGCTTCGACCTGGGCGGCGTGGGCATCTACCAGGGCGCAAACAGGGAGTACATCACCGGCGTCATGTTCAAGGGCGACCTCGTGGCTGGCGTATACGGCGAGCTCGTGGAGCACTGGCGCTACGGCGGCTACCGCGCCTTTGTGGGCATGCTCGGCGCCGATTATTCCATTGCCGGCGACTGGTATTTCAACGCCGAATACCTGTACAACGAGCGGCCCCAGCCTGCGGTGTCGCCTTCGCAATTTTCCCTTTTGCAAACCAGCGTCACCCTGCTGCACCGCCACTACGGCTTCGCCTCGGTCCGGTACAAGATCAACGAACTCATGAACGTTTCGGCAAGCGCGATCGCCGACGTCACCGCGAAATCCGGCCTTCTCACCGCTCAGTATTCCTACAACATCCTGCAGAACGCCGACCTGATCGGCTACCTCCAGGCCTTCCCCGCCTCCAGCGACGGCCTGCTGGCCGTTCCCCACGCCGAGATCATTTACGGGGTAAGAGTAAAAGTCTCGTTCTGAAACATTTCCATTTTTTTTATCAAAAGAAATAGAGCGCCCCGCAGCTTCGCTGCGGCGGCCGTCCTTCCGGTCTCGCCTTCGGCTCGGGCCGCCACGGTGCGATGGCGCCGACGCGCGAAAGGGGGAACGCCCACACCAATTTTATTTAGGAGCAGATTCTACTAATAAAATTCTTTTTTCCCCGGAATGTATATTTTACCCTGGCAAAATCGCTAACGGGGTGTGGCTCAGTCTGGCTAGAGCACGTGGTTTGGGACCACGGTGTCGTAGGTTCAAATCCTATCACCCCGATTTTCTCTTTGTGCCTTTAGCTCAACTGGATAGAGCAGCGGATTTCTAATCCGCAGGTTGGAGGTTCGAGTCCCCCAAGGCACGCCATACATATCAAGGACTTACAGATGAACCTGTGAGTCCTTGTTTGTTGAAAATGCCCAAAATTGCCCACGAATTTTGGAGAACCTCAATTTTGACCAAAGATCTTTACGAGAAAAGGCAGGAATTGGCTGGATCAAGCGCGGCAGTGGTATTTGAAAACAAGACTCAAACAACGTTCCTCATTCAACAATCTTGGAGGGCGTCATGGGTTACTCCGGTTCTTCGCGGGACCCTTGCCGCGCGCGGGTTGATCGCCGGCGGCACCGCGCGAGAATAGACTAATAAGAATTTTGATTTTTCATGCGCGTCCGGCCGGGCCTCTCGAGAATCCTTGCCGCCTCCCGCGAATTTTTCCGCGGCGGACTTTTCCGTCCGGACGAATGCAAGCGGCCTATTTGGGGTCCGTGCCGAGGAACCCGCGGGGCGGAGTCATTTCCCGCCGAGGAATTCCCCCACGATTCCATTGAACTCCCGGTATTTCTCGAATTGGGGATTGTGCCCGCAATCGTCAATCAGCACGAGCCTGGCATGAGGGATTTTCTTCAGCGCTTCGCGCGCGTTTGAAACCGGCATGAAACTGTCTTGTCTGCCCCATACGATGAGCGCCGGGGGCGAGAGGCGGTCGAGGCGACCGGTGATGTCGTCGCGTACGGCTTTTTTGAGGCCCATCAGGTTGCAGTTGGTCCGAAGGGCGCGGAAAAACGTTGCGCGGATTTCCGGGTTCCTGACGGCGGAGTAATAGAAATCGAGGAAATCCCGCACGTCGTTCTCGGGAGCGTGCACGATCGAGCGCACGTAGATGGCGTAGAGGCTTCTTGGCGGGGCAAAGTTCACGCGGGCCGCAAAGGGAATGCTCGCGGCCAGACGCAGCGGCAGCCCCAGCCGAGGGCCCAGGGCCGCGGCCGCGGTGAGCACGATCCGGTCCACGGTTGCGGGATTGTCCAGGGTGTAGCGGAGGCAGGCGCCGCCGCCGAGCGAAAGGCCCATGAGCGAAAATTTCCCGCAGCCCATGCCGGCGGCAAAATCGCCCAGAAACCGGGAGAGCCATTCGAGAGAATATGCGGTGTCCCGAGGCTTGCCGGATTTCCCGTGGCCGGGCAAGTCGAAGCACACCACGCGATGGGACCGGGCGAGATAATCGATGTTCTTGCACCATTGCTCGCACGACCCGCCCAGCCCGTGAACGAGGATGATGTCGGGCCCCGCTCCCGCCTGCACGAAACGTGTGCGGATGCCGTTGACGGAGATGAATTGATCGGTCCAGGGAAATTGGAGCATGATTCAGCGCCCTCGGAAGCTTCTTGCGCTCACAGGTGAAACAGCCGTTTCAGGTCGATCCGTTTGCTCAGGAAAAACCGGTGGAACGCAAGAAGGCCTTCGAGCGGCACGATTGCGGAAACGACAATGACCGACCAGCCGAATTTGTTTTGCCTCAAGAAACCGCCTATCGTATAGTCAAGCCCCACGCAAAGCAGGGCGATAATGGCCAGGACCGATCCCACGAGGTATGTTACCGGCTTTATTCGCGCAAAGACGACCAGGGCCAACGCCGCGGCCGCGCCGGCCTCAAGGGTAAGAGGAAGCCCGAGAGGGAAAAACGAGTCAAGCGTGCCGGTCACGGTATTCAGGACATACACGAACAATGCGGTGGACGCGATCCAGCCCGATAACGCGATCCAGGGCCGCTTGATGAAAAAGAACGCGAGGGTGAGATATACCCACGTCACCGCGATCCCCCACAGCGGATACACCGACCAGGTGAAGCGGCCGTTTTTGAGCAGGTCGATTGCCCCCACCGAGCAGACCGCGGCGCTACACACCGCGGACGCGATCTCCCAGGAAAGGATTCTCCATGGCCCTCCGGGACCGTCGGACGGCGCCCGCGGGGGAGGATACGCGCGCTCCCTTGGCTTTTCGGGCGCGTCCAGTTGCTGAATAGGCGCCTGACACAGGGGACATTGGCGAACGGAATCGCCCACCTCAACGCCACATCGCGAACAATACGGCATGGATTCTCCCTATTCTTTATTCGTTTCGATGAAGACCCTGATTCCCTGCCAGCGGAGCGCGGCGAAAAAGAGCCTGGGCACGGTTGTCGATAGAACCAGGCCGGCAAAGGTTATCGTCACCCGTTCTCCGAACCCGATGACGCCCACGCTCAGCTTGAGCACGGAATTGGGCGAAGTGATGAACACGAACCTGTCGACGTGCCGGGCGACGGGTTCCGGAAACCCGACCCCGCCCAGGTTGGAAAGAATACCGGACGCGGTCCGGCTTCCGGAATGCGAAAAAACCATGCGCAATATCGGAAGCTTCACGAAAAGAGGTATGAGTCGGTTCATCGGGTTGCGCGCGGAGGCCACGTTCCGGGCTATCTGCTGGTTGATGAACCGTTCGTCCACCTCAATCTGCATGTAGTGATGCACCGCCTTGAGGATATCGTCAAATTCGTAGGCGCCCAAGGCCGGCCTGATTCCGGGAAACACGGTCAGGAAGAAATTCCTCATGGTATGCGACGGGTACAGTCCCCGCAGGTTGACGGGGACCATGACCCGAATGTCCCGGCGCGACCGCCCGCGCGACCGGAAAAGCGCCCACAAGTAGTGCGCGGTCAGGAATTCGGTAACGGACACATTTCTCTTTTTGCTTTCTCCCAGAATGGCGGTTTTCGAACAGATCCCCGAAATAACAAGGAGATCGCCCCCGGGGACCAATTCTCCGGCGGGATGAAAGGCGGTGCCGAGAGCCTGGGCATGGGGAATTTTCTTGTTGAAAAACCGTTCGTAGGCGTCTTCGAATTCGTCGGCCGCGGGCTCTTGGCCGGGGCGGCGGAGATGGTCCGTGTAATCGAAAACGACGCCGAGAACGCGGAAATACTCCGCGACCAAGGTTCTCGCAAACTCCAGCGCGCCCGACCCGTCCGTCAGGACATGAGAAAACTCCACGGAAATGCGTTTCCCGTAATACAAGACCCTAAACAGGAGGCGGCGCGCGCCGAAGTCCCTGCAGGGCGGATCGCGTTCTTCGCGGACCACGGCCGTCTCGCGAGCCGCCTGCAGGTAGTTCCAGAATACGCCATACCGGAGGTGGACCAGAAAATAGGGAAACAGGGCCATGGTCCCGTCAAGCGCCTTTTGCAGCGCCGGCGGGTCCACTGGTTCCTTCAAGACCGCGGCGACGCGGAATGCCGTGGGCGACCGGCTGCCGAGCATGGCCGCGTAGATCCGGGCTGCATTGTCAAGCGGGAACCACGGGGCATTGCGACCGGACGCCGGCGGGACCGGGGGCAACGGCCGGGGCGAATCGTCGTGCGGCAAGGGGTTCATGGTTGAAAACTTAGGGTACGGGAAAAATATCGGTTCGGGGACGCGCCGGGGCGGCCGGACAACTACAAGCATAAAATAATTCGAACCAGGGCAAACCGGCGGCCACCGGGCCCTTTTTTTGTACGAACAGGACGCTCTCCTCGCGCGCCCGCGCGATCATGCGGATTGACGGGTAATTGCTTTTTCCGCGGGCGGGTGAGCGTATAAGGAAGGTTCTTTACAGACGCTCACTTTCCGTCCGTCTTCCCCACCCCCGCCGTCCGGATTCTAAAGGGCTTCGAGAAAAAATATAGGTATTCCCTTCTCCACATGTCAAATCCAGGAATACCCGTTTCGCGGCTTCGGCCCAAAGCTTAAAAGTCAGGCGCGGGGACTGTTCCTTCCACAGGCCGCAGTGTTTCAGAACTTTCGGATCACCCCATTTTCCTCGATGAACGAAATAATCCTCATCTCTCCCCCGCATTTCGGGCACATGAGCGGGGCTACCTCGTACACACACTTAATGAGCGCGGCCCACCTCATGCGGCATTTACGCCTAAACGTCGTGTCCGGTTCGGCTGTCCGAGCTGGCTGGAGGCCGCGCCGAAGCGCGGTGCTGCCCGGCCCTCGCCGGCAGGCATATAGGGACCGTGGCAGCTTGAGACCGGAAGGAGAACCGGCCCCGGAAGTGGGGGCGAAAGATTTTTCGCCTCTACATCCGGGGAACCGCCCAAATTTATGTAATCTTGTTAGAATTCCTTCTTTTTTGTAAAATCAAAAATCCACCCTAGCCCGGCCGAGATCGAAAACACGCTCTGCAGCAGCGTGCGGTCGTATAGGTTCGGCGCGTCGCGCTTATAAAAATCAATGAGACCGATCGAATACCGGATGTCGATGGGGATCACGCCGTTAGCGCCCATCCTGCAATCCAGCGAAAGGCCGGCAGTGAGCCCGACATCCACCGGCTGGGTACTCGACATCTTGTCGTAGGTGTTGCCGCCGTACGACACGGACTCGGAGATAAGGGGAAATCCGATATACGGCCCGCCGTACAGCACGGGGCGAATCTTGTCCTTATTGATGAATCTCCATTTTGCCAGGATAGGCACGTCGAGGTAGGTAAAATGAGTCGGATACTTGTTGAAGATGCTGAGGTCGATCGAGTCCTGGTTTTTCCAGCTTTCGCCTTTGAAGTCGAACATGAGCTCCTCCTGCAGGCCGAAGCTCTCGTTGATCCATTCGCTCGCAAAGCCGCCGAAGCACAGACCGAAACGCGGCATCATGAGCTTTGATGTGTCGCCGATGATGCCGGACACATTGAGGCCGAGCCGTGCCCCGGCCGAGAATTCCATGGCCTGACTGGCCTGCGCAACAGCCAGCGCCAGCAGGATGCCTGCAAAAAGTCCTCCCCAATTCCGTTTCATAACAGCAGCCCTTTCGTTCAACGAGTGGTATTTTTCCTGTTTTTTCGGGCGCCTGCGAGCGCCGGAACCGATACAGTTCAATATAAAAGTTTCCCGCCTTCAAAAAAACATTTTAGGGTTGATTTTTGTCCTCAGCATGGTATAATGAATGATGCGGGAAAAAGAAATTTCAGCTCCGGCACATGATGACCCTATCCCCCTTGCAGGGCATTGGCGGACTGAATGAGCCCGGGTTCCCCGAAAGACCCGGGCTCTTTTTTTACCTCACCCCTTTACCCCGCCCCTCTCCATGAGTGGAGAGGGGCGGGGTAAAGGGGTGAGGCGAAGAGAGGCGCGAGTTATTTTTCACTTTGCATTCAAAAATTTTATCATCCACCAATAGCGCTGTCGAGGTACCTCAACCATGAAACTGCAATTTTTCGGAGGCGCGCAAACAGTCACCGGTTCGCAATATGTCTTAACGGTAAACGGCCGCTCGCTGGGCCTCGAGTGCGGCCTGTTCCAGGGACGGCGCGCGGAGTCGTATGAAAAAAACCTGAATTTCAGGTTCGACCCGAAAACGCTTGACTGCCTGATATTGTCGCACGCGCACATGGACCACAGCGGCAACATCCCGAACCTGGTGAAAAAGGGGTTCGGCGGGCCCATTTACGCGACACCGCCCACCGTCGACCTGTGCCGCATCATGCTGCGTGACTCGGCCCATCTCCAGCTCAAGGACATTGAATTTGTCAACGCGAAGAAGCGCAAGCAGCACGACACGCCGCTTGAGCCGCTGTACACCATGCAGGACGCGGAGGCGTGCATGGACAAATTCAGGACCGTGCCCTACCGCAGGCCCTTTTCGCCGATCCCCGGCGTCACCGTCACCTTCCGCGACGCGGGGCATATTCTCGGGTCGGCGGGTATGACGCTCGAAATCATTGAGAACGGCCGCACGCTGCGTTTCGGCTTTTCCGGCGACATCGGCAGGCCCAACATGGCCGTGATCCAGGACCCGGACGTGCTGCGCGACCTTGACGTGCTCATGATGGAAAGCACCTACGGCAATCGCCGCCACGACCATTCCATCCAGGTGGAAGAGGAGCTCGCCGCCGTCATACACGACACTGCGGCGACCGGCGGCAAGATCATCATCCCCGCGTTTGCCGTGGGGCGCACCCAGCAGATCGTGTATCACCTGCACAAGCTGTTCAACGAAGACCGCATCCCGGACATGCCCGTATACGTGGACAGCCCGCTGGCCTGCGACGCCACGGAAATTTTCAGGCAGCACCCCGAATGCATGGACCGCGAGACCAACCGCGTTTTTCTTTCGGGCCACGAGGACCCGTTCGGGTTTTCGAGGCTCAAGTACATACATGACACCGAAGCGTCAAAGGCACTCAACGGGCTCACCTACCCGCACATCATCATCTCGTCGTCGGGCATGTGCGAAGGCGGCCGCATCCTGCACCATCTGCGCAACAACATCGAAAACCCGAAGAACCTGGTGCTGTTCGTGGGATACGCGGCCAAGGAGACGCTGGCGCGCAAGCTGATGGACGGCAACCGCGTGGTGCGCATCTTCGGCATGGAGCACGCGGTGAAGTGCCAGATAAAAACCATCGACGCGTTCAGCGCGCACGCCGACTCGCTGGAGCTCCTCGATTACGCCGCACTCACCCCGCCGGCCAAGATGCGACACATCATCCTTGTGCACGGCGAGGAGGACCAGTCGCTGCCCCTGCGCGACGCGTTGATGGCAAAAGGGTTTAAAAATGTATCTTATCCTGCTTTACAGGAGGTAATTACTTTTTAATTTTTGAGACAGCCGGGGGAGCAGGCGGCGCTGCGGACGCGGGGGCGCGGGTTCCAAGGGTGCTCGCTGCTGAGCGCCCTTGGCCGGGGTCCGGGGGCGGAGCCCCCGTGAAATGAAATGTCAGACTGATTTTCCTAAAAGAAAAGGCGCATAGCCATGCACCTTTTCCACAGGGGGAACGCCCAACTTTTTATACTTTTTTTATTCTTTTCCCCCATAAAACTCCCAATGAACGATCTCATCCAGCTTTTTACGCTTCTTGATTGGCGGCTCTGACGCAGGATACCCCAGCGGCGTAAAAATCACCGGCTCCACGGTTTCGGGCAGCTTCAATATCCTGCGCGCCTCGGCCGCTTTGAAATTTCCCACCCAGCACGTGCCCAGGCCCGCTTCCGCGGCCGCCAGCGTAATGTGGTCCGTGGCAATGGCGATGTCGACGTCGCCGTAATATTTCTCGTCGGCGCGCTTCCATGCGAGCGTGGTGTCGCAGCACAGCGCGAGGATCACGGGCGCGTTTGCAAACCATGAACGCTCGTAGGCCTTGAGCAATTCTTTTTTCGTCTCTTCTTTTCTGACAACAATAAACACCCACGGCTGGTTGTTGCAGGCCGACGGCGCAATGCTCCCGGCCTCCAGTATCTTGAGCAGCAGCGGCTCCTCGACCGGCCTGCTCTCGTATGCGCGGACCGAATACCGTTTTTTGGCGAGTTCAATGAAAGCGGACATGGTTAATTCCTTTATCTGAAGCTTATCGAGTTGAAAGTTGGAGGTTGAAAGTTGAAAGTGATATCATTTTCCTTCCTTTGACCTTCTCACTCCGTCTCTTTGTTAGTTTGTCGCTTTTTCTTTTCTTTCGCTCCGCCAACCCCAGACGCCCAGCGCAAGCGTCAGCAGCAAGGAAATCAGGGACAGTACCAGGCCTTTTTTGAAAACATCTTCCGAGAAATAACAAACCACTTTGTGGCTCCCCTTTTCAACGGGTATCGCCCGCAATGCGTAATCCGCCCTGAGGACCGGCGCGGGCTTTCCGTCAACCGTTGCTTTCCACGACGGATAATCTATTTCGCTTAAAACCAGCAGCCCGTTTTTCGCGCTTGTCACTTCCAAGTCGATTTTATTAAGGGAATAATCCGTGATATCGCATTTCCACGCGGTGTCGGCGCCCAGCGTGTCCATGGCAAGCGCCGGTTTTTCTTCGAGCACTACGGCCTTCTTATAATCGAAGGATGAGTCATACAGAAGGGGCAGTATCTTGCTTTCGTCCTGCTCGACCGCATACCCGTACACCATCCTTGCGCGCGGGAAGTACGTCGGGTTGAGCGCGAGGCTCATGGACCGGCGCTGCTCGTCCACCGCGATCTTGAACTTGACATTGAGGATATCCAGCGTCCGGTCTTTGCGGTTGACGAGCTGGCGCTTGAGCCGCAGCGGGTTGTATCCCTCCATGAGGAACAGACGGTGCACGCTCCCCTGGTTCTTGCGGAACGCCATATACTGGCCGCCCAGGTCGTCGGTGCCCGGGTTCGAGCTGCGCGAGTTGATCCTGAAATATTCCGTTTTTTCCATTTCCTGGAGCTGCCGCACGGTTTCGGTCTTGGCATACATCACGGCCGGGTCAATGGTGCCCGATGCATAGCCCATGCCGAATGCCATGAAATCGAGCGCGGCAAGGCACACAAGCAGGACCGCCGCGGTTTTCGCCGACAGTTTCCCGCGCAGGCGCGCCACCAGGATGCCGGCGGAAAAAACGGCGAGCGCGACAAACACCCACAGGCCCTTGAGCAGGGCGGGGTATATCTGTCTGTCAACATAGTTCGCGATGCCCCGGCCGTCTGACCCGAACCTTCCGTTGGCAAGGATGAAATCCACGATCCCGCTTTTAAAAGCGCCGGTTGCCGCGATCACTCCCCACGCAAGGCAGATGCCTGCCGTAACCAAGAGCGCGCGTTCGAGCAGCTTTTTGCGCTTTGCATCTTCCTTTGAAACGCTTTCCTGCAACCAGGTGAGGCCGAGCCCGGCAAGCAGCGACACCGACAGCGAAAAGAAAAAAGCAAACCGGCCCGGGATGCGGAACGCGTTGAACGCAGGCAGGAATTTAAACGCGATAAAGTAGAGGAAAAATGAATTTCCCATGGCGAGCAGAAAGCTCAGCACCGCCATGATGGAAAGAAAAACCGTGAGCGGCGTGCGCACGAAGAACGGCGCGATCGCGGCGAGCGCCAGCGACACCGTTCCCGCGTACATGGCTGTTTCCCAGTAGTTGTGCGCCCCGCCGTTTACGTCTTTTTCGGAAATTCCCCAGTATGCATTTTTCTGGGGCGTGCCGAAGTAGTTGGGAACCAGCAGCGTGACAAATCGGTAGGGACGAAACGACCCCTCGCACGATTCGGAAAATGCAAGCTTGGGCCTCACCGAATTTTTCGCGAGCTCCTCCGTGGGCAGAAACTGCACCGATCCCATGCCGATGCCGAGCGCCACGAGCCCGGCAAACAGCACGGCGCGCTTTACTTCCGCGAGCGGTTTTGTTTTCTCCCTGATGCGCACCACGAGGCCGTATAGGTAGTAGGCGGCGAGCCAGTAATACATGTACACCATAAGCTGCGGATATCCACACAGAAACACGACGGTGAGCACGAGCGCGGTGAGCGCCGCGTACCGCAGGCTCGTGCGGTCGATGGTCCGCTTGAACAGGAGAATTACCAGCGGGAACCACGCCGCGGCATGGACTAGGTTTTCGTGAAAAATGTGGGTGGTGAAAAATCCGCACAGCATGAAGGTAACGCCCGCGAGAAGACCGCCGCTTTTGCTCGCGCCGTACTCCCGGGCCAGCAGGTACATGAAGCAGCCTGCCATGGCGATGTGAAAAACAATCTGGTATTCCACGAGAATCGGGCTGAGCCAGTCTTTTGTCGCAAAGGGCGTGAGCACGAGGTTGAGCGGATACAGCACCGCGGCCTGCACGTCGGCAAAAAACGGCATGCCCGAAAACACGTACGGGTTCCAGAACGGCATCACACCCTGCTTGAGCCACACGGCCGCGAAGAGCCGGTATACGAAGTTCTGCTCTAGAAAATCGTTCCACAGGAAGCCTTTACAGACCAGAATGGGCCAGTAATACACGGCGGTGAGGAGGATCAGGATGCCGAGGGGAATGAATGGCTTCCAGGAAAACAAGGATTTTTGTTTTAAGGATGATTCTTTTTGGGAGTCACGCGTTTTGGGTTTGACGATTTTAATCTTTTTCGATGTATCCATGTGTCATCCCGGAATGATTGTCCTGTTAATTTCTATGATAAAATATAAATAATAACTGGATAATATCTGGAGCGGAGTTTAATAATGAGGAATTATTATCCTGCTTGATTTGTCGATGACCTTACCCCGGCCCTCCGGGCCACCCCTCTCCGAATCGGAGAGGGGAAAAATCATTACTATATCCATTCACCCGGGGCGTTGCCCTGGGTTACAAGTATTTCGCCCCTACGGGGCTTAGAAGAACAGATTTCGGCTGTCAGCCAAGAAAGACCTGATCCTTTATCTTTAACGGTATTTTTTAGGTAAAGGATTCAGTCTTTTCTTTTCTATGAAATAATGGCGGCGGCGTTGCTTCAACGCCGCCTACAACCGCTGAATCGCCCAACTGCTATATGGATTTGTCAATAGAAGGACCGGCGCCAGGGAGAGGGTATGGGTGCGGATCGCCGGCGCGCCTGTAGCGTTTTCGGTTTTTCTTAAGGCGCGCCGGAAGCCGCACCCTAGGGGGAGACCTCCCCCTCCAGATGATTTACTTATTCTTTTTCTTCGAAAACACCCAGTAATGCCCCAGCACGAAATTGACAACCGCGCCGCAGGCGATGCCGATGAGGTTGGAGACGTGCTTGTCGGAAACCCGCACCAGCGGAAGCGAATAGTGGACGTGCAGCACGCCGGTGAACAGCACGAGCAGGCCCCAGTTGACCACCATGGCGGTAAGGCCCGAGGAGAGGTGGAACTTGAACATCATGTACAGAAACGATCGCTTGCTCCCGGTTTTGCGGTCCTTCCAGGTCCAGAAGTAATTCCAGAGGAAATTGTTGATCACCGCGCATTCGATGGCGCAGATGCTCGCGATGCGGTAATCGATGCGGGCGTAATCGGCGAACAAGAAAAAGAGCCCGGCGTTGACCACCACGCCGCTGCCGCCCACGATGCCGAATTTTACAAAGCGGAAAAGTTGAGAGGTCATGGCGCGAAGCCGCCCTACGGGCATGTTCCCTGGGTGGTCCGCCAGTCAAGCTCCGCATGAATGTCGAGCCATGCCGCAAAGGTGGTCGGAAGCGTGTTAGGACAGATTTGATTGTTATCAATATATAATGCAAGCTGGCTTAGTGAAGAGACCGACTGCGGAAGCGTGGTCAGGGAATTATTGTTGACGGAAAGCCGCTGAAGGTTGGTGAGGTTTGAAACCGTCGCCGGAATATCGGTAAGACTGTTGTAATCGAGACCAAGATCGGTAAGCGAGGTCATGTTCCAAAGCTCTGCCGGGAGTGAAGAAACGGCGTTGTGTGACAGGATGAGCGCGCCAAGTGAATGCAATTTGCTGATTCCCGCTGGCAACGTGGTGAGCTGGTTGCTGGAAAGCTGTATCCTAACCAGCGAGGTGCAATTCCAAATCTGGGACGGAAGCGCGGTGAGGCTGTTGGTGTCGAGTCGAATGGTTTCGAGCGCGGTGAGCTCGCCGATGCGCGAAGGAATGGTGGTGATCCCCTTGTTTTGGAGCGTCAGCTCCTTGATGCGGTGAATGTTCCCGTTCACGAGCGTCATGACCAGGATCGTGGGGCTGCCGGCGGAGATCGTTGTAAGGCCGTTGGCGTCGAGGATTGCCCTCAGGGCAAGCGTGTCGGAATAATCGAAGACGGTTCCCGGTTGGTTCCCTCCGGGATTGGTCCCCTTGTTTTTCCCGCAGGAAAGCGCAAGCAGCAGGACGCATGCGCACAATCCGAACAGTTTCATCGTCTTCATGGGGCGATCCTTTCCGTTGTAAAACGGTGTTCCGGCCCGGCGCCGGCCGGGCAATTTTTCTGTGGATAAAGATAATTTGCGTCCCGCGGTATTCCACAATAAAAAACGGCAGGGATTATTTTTCATTGATGATCGGCGCAATTCCTCTTTTGCCGCGTTTGCCGAATGCCTTTGGAAGGTGCTTTCGCTCCATGGCGTGTTCCCGATTCACCTTTTTTATTATGGTCGCATGTTTTGCGGGGTGCGCAGGCCCCGCGGCAGCCGCCGACACGGCCCGCGCGCACGAAGCGGAATGGAGCAAACTCGAGCGCCAGGCCGAGTACCCGTCATGCTATTCAACCGGTTTCGTTGATTCCATTGCCGCGGTAAAACACGTTTCTCCCGCGTTCAGCCTCCGCAGCTTCGACAGCCTGCCGTGGGCAAAGGGCGAGAAATTCGTATACGAGGTCGGCTGGGGACCGTTTTCCGCCGGGTATGTCATTCTCGAAACCGTTGTCGGCCCGGCCGACGGCCCGGTGGTCATGAGCGCAAAAGGATTGACAAACGGCTTTTTCAGCGCCATCTACAAGGTGCGCGACCAGATCCGCACCACCCTGGACGCCCGAGGGATCTATCCGTTCTTCTTTGAGCAGCACCTGCGCGAGGGCCGGTACAAGGCCGACCGGTGGGAGATGGTCGACCAGGCACGCGCCAGGGTGTTCACGCATGACAATGACACCCAATCGTATGCCGCGCCGCAGTTCGTGCAGAATTACTTTTCGCTCACCGCCTACGTGCGCGCGCTGTCGTTCGCGCCGCGCGACTCCTTTTTCATCGACTGCTTCATGCACAACCGGTCCTACCGGATCCTGTCGTACTGCGTCGAGCGCAAACCGATCCAGTCTCCGGCCGGCACCTTCAACTGCCTTCTGGTAAAGCCCGTGCTCGTGGGCGAGGGACGCGTGTTCAACAAGAAGGACGAAGTGCGGCTGTGGCTGACCAACGACGCGTACAAGATGCCGGTCATGGTGCAGGCCAACATCGCGCTGGGCACCATCACGGCGCGGCTGATCTGGTACGAAAGGAAGGATTGAGTGCCTCATTTCCTTCTCGCCCTCGACACCCGGCTCTTTCTTTTTTTCAACCATGCCATTGCCAACCCGGTGTTCGATGCCGTCTTCCCGGTGATCACCAACGGACGCTTCTGGATCATCCCCGGCGTGCTCGCGGCGTTCATTTTTATTTATTTCCAAAGGAGAAAGGCGCTCGTCGTCATCGCACTTTCGCTCCTCACGGTATCCGTGTCCGACCCGGTGTGCAACCGCGTGATCAAGCCGCTCGCGCCGCGCCTGCGGCCGTGCGACGCGCGCGTGCACGTCGAGGGCGGCCGGTTCCTCATCGGCATGAAAACGTCGCCGTCGTTCCCGTCGTCGCATGCCATGAACATGTTCGCCCAGGCAATGCTGTTCACACTGCTTTACAGAAGGAAAAGGGTATGGATTACCGCGTTCGCGTTCGCGGCAGTGATCGCGTTTTCGAGGGTGTACGTGGGCGCGCATTATCCGTTTGACGTGCTGGCGGGGGCGATTTTCGGGGTGGTTGTAGGGGGTTTAATTTATTTAGGATACTTTTTTGTGATGAAGAAGTGGGATCCGGGGGTATTGAGAATTTAATTATTTATTAAAAAGTTGGGCGTTCCCCCGCTTCGCGGGGTCGGCCGTCCTTCCAGTCTCGCCTTCGGCCCGGGCTGCCACGGCGCGATGGCGCTGATGCGCCGGCGTCCGGGCAGCACCGCTCTCCAGAGCGGCCTCCAGTCCTGCCTAACGCGCGGGAATAAGTTCACTGCCGCATTTGTAAATCCCATCATGTCTATCAGTGGGCTCTATTATTTATCTTCTTCCGCCGTGTAAAGCCCGCGCTGCCGCCGTCGCACCGCCAGCCACTAAATCTTTCCGCGAATCATGGGAGTATCGGCGCCAAAGAGGGGGTGTGGGTGCAGATCGCCGCCGCCTCCGGCATCTGCTTTTCTTTTTTGTGAAGGAGGCGGCGGAAGCTGCACCCCAGGGGGAGACTTCCCCCGCATTAATATTTTAGCGATTATTGAACCTCAAGCTCCGCCTGCGCATCCACCACATCCCTATTGACAAGCACAAGCGATTCATGCATCCTGTCCGCGATGTAGGGATCGGGGATGGTGTCCCGCAGAGTGCGCAGGAGCTGCACGCTCATGCGCAGCACGCGCACGAGGTCGCCCTCGGGAACGCCGAACGACTCGAGCTGTGCGAGCGTGCAGCCGTTTGCCCAGGCGAACACCGGTGCGGCGAGCGCGAAATCGAGCTCGCGCACGGGCGCGTCGATGTTGTGGCGGAGCTCCTTGATGCGGAGTTTATGGATCACGCCTTCGGCTGCGAACCGCATCTTGACATCCGAGACAGGCCTGGCGTTGCGGCGCCGGCTCTCTTCGGTGATGAGCGCCGCGACCACCACGGGAAGCTGCGTGGCGGTGCATTCGTCGAAGCTGCGGGAATAATACAGCTCGCTGGCCTGGATCTCGTAGCCGTTCACGGCCATGGCGAGCCGCCCCTTGTCCGTGAGGTGGCGTCCGTCAAGGAACCCGGCCGACTGGAGGAACGCGATGCGGTTCTTTATCTGCTCCTCCTCCTGGCGGTAGGAGTGCGTGTAGGCGAAACGCCCTTTGCGGTAGTTGCGTAGGCTCCTCTGGAAAATCTCGAACGCGGCGTCGCCGTACTGGCTGTACAAGGCAAGAATCGTTGAGTATGACGCGAAGAACCTGCTCGAGATCACCTCGTTACGGCCGTGCCACAGCCGCTCCACCTGCGTGGGGTCGGTGGCCTCGGGGATGATCTGCGAATACACATAGCCCACGTCGTCCATGCCGCGGCGGCCGGCGCGGCCCGCCATCTGGTTGTACTGCCTTGTCATGAGGTAATTGAAGTCGACGCCGTCGAACTTTTCGAGCGTGTCGAAGATCACGGTACTGGCCGGCATGTTCACGCCGAGCGCGAACGTCTCGGTGCAGAACAGGAGCTTGATGAGTCCGGCGGAGAACAGCCGCTCCACGATCTCCTTTGCGGCCGGCAGGATGCCCGCGTGGTGGTAGGCAACTCCGGCCGCCCATAATTGCCGCATGTAAAGCAACCGGTCGTAGGAGGTGAGGCGGTACTGGGCCGCGAGGTCTTCCACCATGGCGGCGGAACGCGCCTGCTCGTCGGCAGAGAGCAGCTTGAGCCACGCGTGCATGTGCGCGTTGCGCTCGCACGCGTTGCGGTTGAAGCAGAAGTAGAGGATGGGATAATGCCCTGTGTCAAGCACATGCCGCACCACGCTGCGCGCCGACGGCTTCTTGCGCAGGAACGCCCGTCGCTGGTCGGGGTTCCTGCGGTAGAGCCCGGCCACCTGCTTGACGCTCATGATCTTGAATTTCGGGCTATACAAAAAATGTTTGAGCGGCACGGGCCGGTGCGTCTCCTCGATCACGGTGACGTGCGAGCCGCGCACCGCCTCCATCCACTGCGCGAGCTCGTGGAGGTTGGGCACCGTGGCCGACAGGCACATGAAGCGGATGTCGCGCGGCGCGAGGATGATGCTCTCCTCCCACACGGTGCCGCGTTCCGGATCGTCAAGGTAGTGGATCTCGTCGAACACGGTGTAGTACACGTCGGAAAGCCGCGGCGATCCTTCGAGGATGAGGTTGCGGAAAATCTCGGTGGTCATGATGAGGAGCCGCGCCTCGGGGTTCATGGTAACGTCCCCGGTGTGGATGCCCACCACCTCGTCGCCGAAGCGCTTCCTAAAGTCGCGGTACTTCTGGTTCGAGAGCGCCTTGATGGGCGCGGTGTAGATCACGCGCTTGCCGAGCTTCATGGAGGCCTCCACCGCGTACTCCGCGATGAGGGTCTTGCCGCAGCCCGTGGGCGCGGCCACGATGAGCGACTTTCCTTCGTCAATTGCCTGTACCGCTTTTTCCTGGAACGAGTCGAGGGCGAAACCGAGGTAGTTCACGATGCGTACCGCCGAATCAGGATGATAAGAGGTGAGAGGAAAAATATGTCATATCATGCGTCAATTACAATCGCCTTATAAAAGCAATCCTAAAATAAAATCCGGGAGTTTCCCCGCTTCGCGGGGCCGGGCAGCACCGCGCCCCGGCGCGGCCTCCAGTCGCGCCTAACGCGCGATATAATTTTCTTTCCGCAAGTTAAACGTTCAGGTCTTTTCCCCTCTCCGATTCGGAGAGGGGCCGGGGGTGAGGTCTGAACAATCAAATAAAAGTCAACTTTTAACCTTTAATATTTTTATTTCACTGTCGACTGCAAACCGTCAACCGTCAACAGCTTTCTTCCCTTATCGGTTATAACCCTCACATCCCCCTGCCTTTCGGTGATTCCCTCGCTGTCAAACAACGCGTAGAGCAAAAGGCATATTTTCCTGTTGCCCGAAACAAGGTCGCGGAACTGCGCCACGGTGATTCCTTTCGGCTCTTTTATGAGCGCATTCAACAGCAATGTCCTGCATTTGTCAACAATTGAGTGATGAAGATACTGCCCTTCAACCAGGTACGCCTTTTTCGCAGACACCAGATATTGCAAAAGCTGCCGCAGCCGTTTTTCATCAATTCCGCGCTGTTTGGCAGAAGTGATTATTTCGCTCATCAGCGGCGTCTGCATCCCGCACTTCTTGATCATGTCTTCTACGCGGACGCCCCGTTCAGCATCGCCGGCTGAAAGGCTCACCGAGCGGCCGGCAAGGGAAAACGTGTGGCCGACGCGCCTGAGCTTTCCCTCTTTGACAAGGCTGTCCAGAAACACCTGGGTGAATTCCGCGGCGGCCGGACCGTTTCCCAGGCCGAGCATGCCCTGCAGCTCCTCTGCGGTCCTTCCCTTTTCGTCAAAGGGATTACTCTCGTGAAAATCCGAAACGCTCTTTAAGGCCTTTGCGCTCAGCGCATCGCGGCGTTCCTGCGTGACAAGATAATACTTTTCAGGCGAAGGCAGCACCGCAATGCCCTGCGGAGGATTTTGAGCGATTTGCTCGACAACCTGCTCCGGCGAAACATTGAGCGTTTCCGCGAGCGCGGCATGGTCGATCCCCGAGGGCTGCTTTGCCGTTTCAATCACGATCAACTGTGAAAGGCCGCCGCCGGCAAGGCCCTTGAGCCGCTCCACGAGCTGCGGCGGCCTTCTCCGGTGATGGAGCGGGTGCGGATCGATGACTTCGCCGCCGCCGATGGTGATGTCGCCCGCGCTCGCGCGCAGCACGAACGCGTCGTTGGCCTGGGCCACGCACGGAAGCGGCAGGTGCAGCTGGGCAAGGCCAGTTCCGCCTCCGTCAAGGTGGTCCTTCTCGAGCAGGCGGATGCGCGCCTGCGCCTCGAAGGTTCCCATGATGAGCGTTGCCTGCGACCAGGCGCCAAGCGGCCGCACGCCGGTAAACAGCCGCAGGTTGGCGTCGAGAAGCAGCGAGCCCGTGAGCGGCCGGTCAGCCACCAACATGCCGCGCGTGAATTCCTCTTTGGAAAGACCCACCAGGTTGAGCGACGCTCGGTCACCGGCGGCCGCCTCGCCCACTTCCTCGCCGTAACGCTCGATGCGGCGCACGCGCAGTTCTTTTCCGGCCGGCAGGAGCCAGGCAGGGCTCCCGGCGCGCAGCGTGCCGCCCGTGACCGAGCCCGTGACCACCGTGCCGAACCCGCTCACGGAAAATATCCTGTCGATGTACATGCGGAACACGCCGCCGGAAGCGCGCTGGGAAGCGGCCGAGGCCACTTGCGCAATGGCGGCGACAAGCTCGGAAGTGCCCGCGCCGGTCGTTGCGGACACGTTGACCAGGGGACAGCCGTCGAGAAAAGTGCCTTTTGTAAATTCACGGATGCGCGCCCGCACCGCTTCGAGGCCCGGGCCGTCAACAAGGTCCGCCTTGTTCACCGCGACAAGCCCGCGCCTGATGCCGAGCACCTGGCAGATCTGCAGGTGCTCGGCCGTCTGCGGCATCACGCCCTCGTCCGCAGCGACCACCATGAGCACGAAGTCAATGCCGTGCGCTCCCGCCACCATGGTGTGCACGAAATCGCGGTGGCCCGGCACGTCGATGATGCCGACGACGTCCCCGTTGGGAAGCGTGAGGTGGGCGAATCCGAGGTTGATGGTGATGCCGCGCCGCTTTTCCTCTTTGTGCGTGTCGCAGTCGATGCCGGTAAGGGCCTTGACAAGCGCGGTCTTGCCGTGGTCGATGTGGCCCGCCGTGCCCATGATGAGGCGCTTCACAGGGCCTCCACGGCGCATGCCGCGGCAATCGCCTCCGCCAAGGCGGGAAGTTCCGATTCCCGCACGGCAAGCATGTCGAACACCAGGCTCCCTTCCCGCAGCACGGCCACCACCGGGCGTTCGGCGGCGCAGAGCCGGTTGAAAATTCCCTTGAGGGAATCGTTTTGTCTCGGGCCTTTTTTCTCGATCATAACGCCGCAGCTCGGGATGGAAAGCTCTGGCAGCGTGCCGCCGCCGCACTGGCCCTGCGTGTCTTCAACTGACGATTCGATGCCGCGGCCGTTGAGCATTTCCTGCAGCATGACGGCAAGCCGGCGCGTCTCCTCCCTCGCCCTTGACAGATAGGTAAACGTCGGGTTGTTCTTGACAAGCGCGCCATCGTCGAGATAGGACCGACACGCGGCCGACAAAGCGGCCATGGTGAGCTTTCCAACGCGTAGGGCGCGCATGAGCGGCGCGCGGGAGAGTTTCGCCACGAGCGCCTTTTTCCCGGCAATGATGCCCGCCTGCGGGCCTCCCAGAAGCTTGTCGCCGGAAAAAAGCACAAGGTCCGCCCCGCTTTTGACGGCGGACGCCACGTCGGGCTCGTTTTCGAGCCGCAGGCCACTCGGTTTACGGACAAGACCGGAGCCGATGTCATAAACAAAGGGGATCCGTTTTTTTCTCGCGAGCGCCGCGCATTGCCCGAGCGTTGCCTCTTCAGTAAATCCTTTCACGCTGAAATTTGAACGGTGCGCCTTGAAGATCACGGCGGTGCTTTTTGAAATTGCCTTTTCGTAATCGGCGATGCGCGTGCGGTTGGTGGTGCCCACCTCAACCATGCGGCAGCCGGCCGCCGCCATGATGTCCGGGACGCGGAACTCGCCGCCGATTTCGATGAGCTCCCCGCGCGAGACGATGACCTCGCGGCCGGCCGCCAAGGTGGAGAGCGCAAGCACGATGCCGGCCGCATTGTTGTTGACGACAAGGGCATCCTCGGCGCCGGTGAGAAAGCAAAGCAGACTTGACACATGCTTGTTCCTGTCCCCGCGCCTGCCGGTCGCCGTGTCGAATTCAATATTGGAATAACCGGCAATAATTCCCGCCATGCCGTTAAGCACCGCCTCGCCGAGCACTGCCCTGCCGAGATTAGTGTGCAAAACAACGCCCGTGGCATTGATGACGGGCCTCAGCGACGGCGTGGTGATCGAGCAGATTCCCGCCGCGACCATGGCCTCGATTTCTTGACTTAAAGGAATGTCCCCGTCCGGCGAAAGAGTGCTTCTTATCCTGGAAAGCACCGCGCGTGCGGCAAAAACCGCAGGCGCATGGCCATGACGGCTTGCCAGGGGCGCCACGGACGCGCTTTTCAGCAGCGCGTCAACGCTGGGGAGCGACCTGAGATTTTTATTTTCTTTTCTCATTTGACAAAGGCTTTGCGGATGCGCGCCCAAGGGGGCCCTCTACCGAAGGGTTCGACACATTTACCCGTCAATGCGTCTACCCGTCAACTATGTTTGGCAGAGAGGGCAGGAATCGAACCTGCCACAGACGGTGTTATCCGCCCGCCACTGGTTTTGAGGACCAGCCGGAACACCAGTTCCAACCCCTCTGGGAGTAAAAATAGTTTGAAAAGACCCACATTTTAAAAGAATTTGAGCAGCTGTTGCGTTACGCATTGTTAATGTCCTATTTCAATTCCACGTTCTTATTAATGGGGTCAGAATATAGATGACATTTTTGATGGTAACCGGTACCACTCATGGTGAGCTCATTTACCCTGAGCTCGCCGAAGGGAACCATGAGCATTCACCCTTCGACAGGCTCAGGGCGAACGGTTGTCATCTATTAAATGACCGGATTAATGAGATGAAAATTAAATGAACGGGCAGGACATTATTTTTACGAATCTCAAATATTGCGGAACCTCAATGGATAGACAGGAAAAACCCACGTCATGCCCGGGAAAACGGGCATCCACTGTCAATGTTAAGTTGGATTCCCGCCTTCGCGGGAATGGCAAATGTAAAGATAATTCGGTTACACTACACTCGGATCCTCCGCCGCATGTTCCCGGAAATCTTCCACCATATGCCTTTCAATCTGTGCCGCCTTAAATTTTCCAAGATCTCTCAGCCTTCCCAGGTACTCATACCACGTCAGGCTGTTTTTGCATCTCTCGCCGAATGTGTCCGGATGGATATCTTGGATGCTCAGCCCAAGACATCCCCTGGTAAGGCTCTTCAATAAGCGCCGGGACTTTGCCTCGTTAAGAAGACTTCCGTTGGTGAAAAGGGAGACCGCCAGACCGAGGCCGTTTGCAAATTCAATCGCCCCGAATAGTTCCGGATGAAGGAGCGGCTCCCCCAGCACATGGAAGCAGACGGTCTCGGCAAGCTTCTTTTCGCCGAGCTCACGGAGGATCTTCTCCCACAGAGGGCGCTTCATGCTCGTCCGAGGACGGAGCAACGAGTCGCTCGGGCAGAAATTGCAATGGAAGTTGCATGCGTTGGTAAGCTCGACATGGTCGATGGGCCACAAGACGTTCGACGTCATGAGAAATCTTACCCTTTTATTTTTATCAAATTATTCCCTGTAGCAAATACTGCGGCAATTGTCGTTTCCGTGTTGCTGCGCCATTATGTATATATCCGCTTGTCGCCGCTCCTGTCCCGAAAGAGGTGAAAGAAGCTGCAGCAGGATTTTCTGATATGCAAACCGAATGACTCGCGGCAAGGATACGGGATTTCGCACTATCTCGCAATTATCAAGGATTTGCTTTCCTGGCAGTTTCCGGCTTGCAACCGGCAAAGGTAAAGCCCTGCCGGAAGCCTGCCGGCATCAAACCTGACGGAGTATTGTCCCGGATTTTTCTCGCCATCTTCGACAAGCGCAACTCTTTTTCCGAGTACCGTATAAATGCCAAGGTGGACAAGGCAGTGGGATTGGATGCCGTAGTTCAGCGTGATGGCTGCACGGGAGAAGACCGCGTGAAGTCTTGTGGGGAAAGAAAAAGGTTTTTGATTCTGCGGAAGTACCTGCATTTCGGAAAGGGGTCTGCGCCAGACCCCGCCGCCCAGGACGCCCGCAATCAGATTTCCGCCGCTTATGGCGAGCGAGGAGACCGATGTGTTCGTGAGACCGCTGTCAAAGGCTGCCCAGGTCTTCACGCTGTCCGCGGAAAGAAAAACCCCGTTATAGGTGCCAGCAAAGATGTTGCCGCCGCTTGCCGCAAAGCAGGAGAAATCTGTGAAATTGGCAACTCCGCTTCCGACGGCCGACCACGAAGCGCCGTTGTTCGTGGAAATTGACAAATGTGAGCCGCCGGCAAATATGCTGTTGCCGATGACGGCAAGGGCATCAATGAACACATCCGCAAGGCTGGTGTCGGTGGTGTGCCATGACGCCCCGGAGTCAGCGGAAAGAAATACACCGCAACCGTAGGTACCCGCGGCAATTTCGTTTCCGCCCACCGCAAGGGTGTTCACGGTGCGGCAGTCAAGACCGTTGGTGGCCGGGATCCACGATGCCCCATTGTCCGTGGTGCGGTACACATCGCCGCTGGCGGCGAAGACGCCGCCACCGCTCACCGCCAGTGCGTGTATATACGGGTTGGCCAGTCCGGTGTTGACCGCGGCCCAGGAGGTTCCATTGTTCTGAGACAGAAATATCCCGTCGGCGGTGCCAGCAAAAATACCGCCTCCGCTCCCGGCCAAAACGTTGATTTGCCAATTTGTCAATCCTGTATTTTTTGCGGTCCACGATGTGCCAAGGTCTGTAGAAAGAAAAATCCCCCCAGATTGTGTGCCTGCGAAAATGGTGTCGCCTTTCGCCATGACCGTGTTTACCCATGTGTTCCTTATCCCCCTGTTGACTGCCGTCCATGACGTGCCGTTGTCCGTGGAAAGAAAAAGCCCCGCCCCGGTCCCGGCAAAGAGATCGCTGCCGCTTGCCAAGATAGCGGTGACGCCCGCGTGCGCCGGCAGACCGGTATTCGCTTTTGTCCAGGATGCGCCGTTATTCGCGGAAAGAAACAAGCCGCTTGATGTTCCGGCGAAGATGTCGCTGCCGCCCACGATAAGGGCGTTTACAACCGTGTCAACAAGACCCGCATTGGCCGCGGTCCATGACGCGCCGTTGTTTGCAGACAGAAACACCCCGTTGCCGGTGCCGGCAAAGATATTGTTGCCATTCACCGCGATCGCGCTGACATTCGTATTTGCCGGCAGCCCCGTGTCGGCCGCGGTCCATGATGCGCCGTTATTGACGGAAAGGAACACGCCGCCGTATGTTCCGGCAAAAACGGTATCACCGCTCGCCGCAAGAGCATTCACATAGGTATACGGGAGGCCAACGCTGGCCGCGGTCCATGACGCGCCATTGTCGGCGGAGAGATATACTCCGCCGCCGGGACCGTCATCAGGGGGTTCCCTGGCGGCAAAGATATTGTTTCCGCTTATCGCAAGCGCGGTGACAAACCCGGGCGGAAACCCGGCATCAATGGCGGTCCACGATGCGCCGTTGTCCTTGGAACTGTGCAGGCCGCCGCCGCTCACAAGGATCCTATTGCCACTCACCGCAAAGGAATTGACGGTCATATTCGTCGAAAGGCCGGCATCTGCAGGACTCCAGGACGCACCGTTATTCGCGGAAACGTACACTCCGCCGTACCGGGTGCCGGCAAAAACATCGCCGCCGCACACTGCGAGCGCGGTGATATATGCCGCCTCGGGACCATTGGTCTGCACCCACTGGCCGACCGCCTTGTTCGTCCCGATCAACCCGACGGCAATTGCTATAACCGCCAGACATTTTCTCATAGAATCCCCGTCTGCCCGCCTCAAACATAATAATATAACGATTCATAACTTAAAAGCGACCATAAAAATCTCATCTTGTTAAAAAATGGTTTCCAACAGAAAACATTGTGCCCCTGTGGCGCATAACACTTAAGATCGAATTCATTCTTTAAACGATTTACCGGTGAATGAAAACAATAAAATTTCCTGCTCCAATCATTTCAGCTTTTATTTGAAATAAACTTCTTTTATTTGTAAAATATAGTACCGTGGATAACCGTTATCCGCTGATTAACCAGAATCAAGTATTTTTATAGGCGGATACACGCCGAGTAACAGTGTTTTTTATCGGATGCATTGGTAGTTATGCTGCACGTCATCACCCACCTCGTCACCACCTTCGGGTACGCCATCGTCGCCGCCTTCATCCTGCTGGAATGCGCCGGCTTCCCGATCCCGGGTGAAACCGCGCTGCTCGTCGCGGCGGGGTTTGCCGGTGCGGGCAAGCTGTCCATCGCTGCGGTGATTCTCACCGCCGCCGTTGCTTCGATCATGGGGAGCACGGGCGGCTACTGGATCGGCCGCCTTTTGGGAAAGGAGTTCGTGGAGCGGTGGGGCAAATACGTCGGGCTCAACCAGAAAAAGGTGCATGAGCTCGCCGATTTTTTCGTCCGCCACGGATCCTTGACCGTTTTTTTCGGCCGCTTCGTGGGCATTTTGCGCACCTACCTGTCCCTGTTCGCCGGAATCAGCAAGATGCCCTACCTCATGTTTTCGGCGTTCAACGCGCTGGGCGCCGCAGTGTGGGCGACGGTGTTCGGCATCATCGGCTTCGTGTTCGGACAGAACCTTGACGAAGTGGAAGACTTCGTGAGGCTCTTCGGCTGGGGCGCGCTGCTCGGGCTGGCCATGCTGGGGTGCGTGTGGTACCTCCGCCGCTGGGTCTCCGCCACCTCGCCGCCCGTGAAGGTCGCGGCGCAATACGGCGGCATCCGCTATACGCTGCGCAGGCTCCTGTACGGATCGTCGCTTTTTTCGCTGCGCTACGGCGCTCCGCAGCTTTCGCGTCTGGCGGTCACGGTTCTTTTTACCGTCGGGTTTATCATGACCGTCTGCGCCGTGGCGTTTGTTTCGGTGGCCGTGCACACCCTGGCCGATTACGACCCGCTCGTCCGGTTCGAGGAGATAGTCGCGGCTGCCGCTGACGCGTGGCTCTCGCAGCGCCAGAGCCTCATCCTGCTCTCGATAGCAAAAATCGGGTCCGCCGCATCGGTCGCCATCGGCATCACCGCACTGCTCGTCTCGCTCATCATCAAAAAACGGCTCTACCTGTTCACCATGGTCTTCGCGCTCTTCGGCGGCGAAATCCTCAACGCGTTCCTGCTGTTCCTCAACAGGGGCGACAACGTGTTCGTCTCGTCGCACCTTTCCATGCGGCTCGGATACATGCTCGCGTATGACAACATGATCGTGCCCATCATCGTGTTCGGCGTGCTCGCCTACTTTGGCGTGCGCGCGACGCGGCAGCTTGCCACGGCGACCACGGTCATCATCGGCTTCAGCCTGCCCGCGCTCGCGATCGTGGCGAGCAATTTTTTGTGCGACATCCACGGCACCATCGAGTTTTTCGAGGAGTTGCTGTGCGCCATCGTATGGCTGTGGATCTGCATCGGCCTCATGGAATTCATCCGCATGCGGCGCGAGCGGCTCGCGGTTCTCAAGGAAATCGGCCAAGCCCCGGCATAATTCTTGCTGTTAAGTATATACAATTTCTCCCCTGTATTTTATATTATTCATTGTCGTTCTGTTGTTGAAAATTGCAGACGGAGCCACCATGAACGAGCCTCGGAAAATCATCCTGAAAGACGACGTTTCAATCGTGATCGCGGGCCAGGCCGGCCAGGGCATCCAGACCATAGAGGAATTGCTTGCCCGGATCCTGCGCAAGGCGGGACACAACGTGTTCTCCACGAGCGAGTTCATGTCGCGCATCCGGGGGGGAAGCAACTCCACCGAGCTGCGCGTGTCGTCGCTGAAAATCGCGACGTATGTCGACCGGATGGACATTTTCATCCCGCTCGACGGCGCCGCGGTCGCGCATTGCGAAAAAAGAATCACGCAAAACACCCTCATTCTCGGCGAAAAGGAATCGCTTCCCGCAACACACCCGTTCGTGGATGTCCCGCTTCTGAAGACCGCGATGGAGGCGGGCGGCAAGGTCTATGCAAGCTCGGTGGCGGTGGGCGCGGTGTGCGGCATCCTGAATGTCCCTGCCGACCTGGTCGCGTCATATCTCACCCGGCACTTCGCGTCCAAAAAACCCGATGTCGCCGGGAAAAACGCCCATGCCGGCCTTCTGGGCCACGGCCTTGGCGATGCGCTCGTGAAGCGGGGCGTGGTGAGCGTTTCGCTCGCGAAAGACGCGCTTGTCAAGGACGAGCTCTTCATGAGCGGCGCGGAGGCCGTCGGCCTCGGCGCGCTCGCCGGCGGCTGCGATTTCGTCGCGTCGTATCCCATGTCGCCGTCCACCAACGTGCTCACCTTTCTCGCGAAGCATAAAAACGAGTTCGGCATGATCGTAGAGCAGGCCGAGGACGAAATCGCGGCCGTCAACATGGCGCTCGGCGCCTGGTACGCGGGCGGACGCGCCTTGGTCACCACGTCGGGCGGCGGGTTCGCGCTCATGGGCGAGGGTGTAAGTTTAAGCGGCATGCTCGAAACGCCGCTCGTGGTGCACGTGGGCCAGCGGCCCGGCCCGGCAACGGGGCTTCCCACGCGCACCGAGCAGGCGGACCTCGACCTCGTGCTCTACGCCGGCCACGGCGAATTTCCGCGCATGGTGTTTGCGCCGGCAACGCTCGCCGCCGCAATCGAGGCGACGCACCGGGCCTTTGCCATGGCCGACAAGTACCAGATCCCGGTTTTCGTGCTCACCGACCAGTATTTCCTCGACTCGAACATGTTCACGCCGGCCATTGACTTTTCGGCATACGGCGTGGCAAAAAATATCGTGAAGACCGGCAGTGATTACCAGCGGTACGCGCCGGCGGAAAACGGCATTTCGCCGCGCGGCGTTCCCGGCCTCGGCGACGGCATCGTGTGCGTGGACAGCGATGAACACACCGACGACGGCTTTATCACCGAGGACATGGACCAGCGCGTGCGCATGGTTGACAAACGCCTTAAAAAAAACAGATTCATGGCTGAGGACATCATGCCGCCCCGGCTCGTGGGCCCCGACAACTTCAATAACCTTGTCGTGTGCTGGGGCTCCAATTACTATTGCGTGCGGGAGGCGCTCATCCGCATGGGCTGGGGCGCGACCGCCCTGCTGCACATCACCCAGGTGCATCCCCTGCACGCCATGGTGGACGTCGTGCTGGCAAAGGCGCAGAAAATCATTGTTGCCGAAAACAACGCGACCGGCCAGCTCGCGCGGTACCTCAAGGCGTTCACTCCCTACAAAGTGCATGAAAACATCCTTAAATACAACGGCATGCCGTTTTCGGTGGAGGAGATGATGGAGAAGATCGAGAAGGCGACAGAAAAATAATGTTGACAGCTGACTATTGACGGTTGACAGAACGAAAGCCCGTTCAACGCATTATTCCAGTACCTGTCAACCGTCAACCATCCAGAGGTATTTGTAATCTAAAGGAAAGAAACAATGGACACTGCCATTTATGACAAGAAAAATCTCGACATCGCCTGGTGCCCCGGGTGCGGGAACTATTCCATCCTCGACACCATCAAGCAAGCCGTGGCCGAGCTCGGCATTGCGCCGCAGAACCTCGTGGTTGCCTGCGGCATCGGACAGGCGCCCAAGACGCCGCACTATTTCAACACCAACATGTTCAACGGGCTGCACGGCAGGGCGCTGCCGGCCGCGACCGCTATCAAGGCCGCAAACCCGTCGCTCACCGTGATCGCCGAGGGCGGCGACGGCGACATGTACGGCGAGGGCGGCAACCACTTCATCCACACCATCCGCAGAAACCCGGGAATAGCACACCTCGTGCACAACAACATGGTGTACGGCCTCACCAAGGGCCAGGCCTCGCCCACGTCGCGGCGCGGTTTCGTGACGCCGGTGCAGGTGGACGGCGTGATCCTCGAGCCGTTCAACCCGCTCGCGGTCGCGCTCGCGCTCGACGCGTCGTTCGTGGCGCGGGCGTTTGCCGGCGACATTCCCCAGACAAAGGAGATCCTGAAAAAAGCGATCCTTCACAAAGGCTACGCGCTCGTCGACATTTTCCAGCCCTGCGTCACCTACAACAAGCTCAACACCTTCAAATGGTTCAAAGACAACACGTATTATCTCGACGAAACGCATGACACGAAAAACCGGGTGAAGGCGTTCGAGCTTGCCATAAAAAACGACAAACTTCCGCTCGGTGTTTTTTATGTCAATAAAGATAAAACGCCGTTTGAAGAGGCATGCGGCGCATTCAAAGATGACAAGAGACCTCTTTACGAGAGAGAAATTGATATGAAGAAAGTGGCGGAGTTGACGGCAAGGGTTGGGAAGGATTGATTAATATTTTTTCCGTTGAGACCTCACCGCGGCCCTTCGGGCCATCCCTCTCCGAATCGGAGGGGCGGAAATGTCTCTTGTTACATTATTAACTGGGCCACAAACATTTCGCCACTCCGCGGCTCAAGAAACTCATATGGAACAATTCCAATCGGTCAATATTTTCCTGATCGACTGCCGCTCGCGGGTGCGCCCAGCGGATGGATGAAGCTTGCAGCCGGCGGTACCCGGCCGCACCCAGAAGGGGGAGCGCCCGCCCAACAGGAAGGGCGGAAAGCGCCGGAGGCCCGGTCGCGCATATTATTGGATACTATATCTTTGAAGACAATTTGGAGCGCGACCGGGCCGCAGCGAGGGGGAAACCTCCCCCACCAATACTATACTTTATTTTCATTTATTGAATTCTATACAAGTAATAAGATATTTTTCTCAAACCCTTAAAATTTCATATCGACGACAAATGGTAAAAGGAAAATCCAGGAGATTGTAATGCACACCAAGAAACACGACAGTTTTTTCGACGAAGAAAACGCGGAGACCAGGGCCGAAAAGCAGTTGCTGAACATGCTCGGCACCTACGACAGGCCCGTTGCGGTAAACCTTGAACGGGGCGCAAAGGTTTCGGGAAAAATCATAAAGATTTCCGACAAATACGCGTTCGTGGAAATCGGCGGCAAGAACGAGGCCGTGATTGAACTGTCGGAGCTTAAAAAAGAAGACGGTTCCCTTTCCGTAAACGCCGGCGACACCTTCGAAGGCTACGTTGTCTCCCTTTCCGGCGGAATCACGCTTTCTAAAAAATTTTCGTCAAAGGATTCGTCGGAAAATTCCCTGAGCGACCTCATCGACGCCATGAAATCCAAGCTGCCGGTCGAGGGAAAGGTCACGGGCGTCAACAAGGGCGGGTTCAACGTGAAAGTCATGGGACAGCGGGCGTTCTGCCCCATTTCGCAGATCGACCTGAAGCGGGTCGAGGACCCCAACGTGTGGCTCAACAAATCGCTTTCGTTTGTCATCACGCGGGTCACCGAGGGGGGACGCAACATCGTGGTGTCGCGCCTGCCGCTCCTGGAGGAGGATCTGGGCAAGGTGCTCGACGACCTTGCCGCGTGCATCGAACCGAAGACCGTGGTGACCGGCGCCATCACGCGCATCATGCCGTTCGGCCTGTTCGTCGACGTTGGCGGGTTCGAGGGGCTCGTGCACATCTCCGAAGTGTCGTGGGAGCGCGCCGAGGACCTTTCAAAAAGTTTCGAGCCGGGCCAGAAGGTGGACTGCCTCATTCTTTCCATCGAGCGCAATGAACCGCTGCGCCAGTCAAAGATCTCGCTGTCGCTCAAGCAGGTGCACGCCAACCCCTGGACCACGGTGTCAACGACGTTTGCGACCGGCCAGAGCGTGCAGGGAAAAATAACCCGGCTTGCCAATTTCGGCGCATTTGTCCAGCTCATCCCCGGCGTGGAAGGCCTCATTCACATTTCGGAAATGAGCTGGGACAGAAAGGTCCGCCACCCGCGCGACGTGGTGACCGAGGGCCAGACCGTCACGGTGAGCATTTTGCGCGTTGACCAGGAAAAGCGCGAGATCTCCTGCTCGCTCAAGGACGCGGCAAGCGACCCGTGGAACGGCATCGAGGAACGGTTCCCGGCGGGCACGGCCGTAAACGGCACCGTGGAGCAGAGCACGAAGTTCGGGTATTTCATCAATCTCGCGGAGGGGATCACCGGCCTTTTGCCCTTTTCGAACATCTCGCCGGACAAAAAGGAATCCATGAAGGTGGGCGCGCTCCTCGAGGTGACCGTCGAATCCATCGACACCGAGCGCAGGAGGATCTCCCTTTCCTGCGGTGTCGCGGACGAGCGGCGGAACCAGGCCGAGGTCAAGCAGTTCCTATCGTCGCAAAAGGAAAAGAAAAGCGAGCCCGGCGACACCGAGTTCGGCGCGGCGCTCAAGCTCGCGCTCCAGAAAAAGCAGCAGTGACCATGATTATATTGATGTATATGATGGAATGATTTTTACTATGGAATAAATAAATGGTTTGCCCGGATTAATGGGAAAAACGCAGACATTAAAGAGTCCCATGAGCAGAATACTTGTCATCGGCGGCGCAGGCTATATCGGGAGCCACGTGGCGCGGGCGTTCCTCGACCGGGGCGACCAGGTCACGGTCTTCGACAACCTGTCAAGCGGCTGCCGGGAAAACCTTTTTCCCCAGGCGGCCTTCGTTCACGGCGACATCCTCGACGTTCCACTTCTGTCAAGCACTTTGCGCAAGGGGTTCGACGCCGTCATTCATCTTGCGGCGCTCAAGGCGGCCGGCGAGTCCATGACTGCGCCGGAAAAATATTCCGTGAACAACATCTGCGGCACCATCAACATCCTCAACGCGGCGGCAGAAGCGGCCGTGCCCGCCATCGTGTTTTCGTCGTCGGCCGCGGTGTACGGCGCGCCGCGCTACGTTCCCGTTGACGAGGTCCATCCCACCGAACCGATCAACTATTACGGGTTCACCAAGCTGGAAATCGAGCGGCTCCTTGCATGGTACGAACGGCTGCGGGGTATCCGGTTCGCCGCGCTGCGGTATTTCAACGCGGCCGGCTATGATGTTAAAGGCCGGATCCAGGGACTTGAGAAAAATCCGCAGAACCTGCTCCCCATTGTCATGGAGGTAGCGGCCGGAATGCGGAAATCAATGGAGATCTTCGGCAACGACTACGACACCGAGGACGGCACCGGTGTGCGCGACTACATCCACGTGAGCGACCTTGCCGACGCGCATCTGAGCGCCTGCGATTGCCTTGCAAAAAATAAAAAAAGCGTCACGGTGAACCTCGGCAGCGAAAAGGGCATAAGCGTCGCCGCCGTCGTCGAGGCCGCGCGGCGCATCACGGGCCGCCCCATTCCCGCGGTTGTCGCAGCGCGAAGGCCGGGCGATTCGGCGGTCATGGTCGCCTCGTCGAAAAAGGCCGGACAGCTGCTCGGCTGGAAGCCACGCCGCAGCGACCGCGACACGCTGATACAAAGCACATGGGAAGTGTATAAAAAGTGTATCCGGTGATAAAAGGCCGAGTCGCATCATCTATAGTAATTTTTTATTCTCTCATACGAATTAGTAAATAAAATCCACTTTGTGAGGCGTCATGCTTTTCGAACGCCTACGTGCTTTAAGTTTCAGGACCAAGCTCCTCGCAGCGCTCGTTGTCGTGAACATACCTATCTTTGTTGTCCTTTCCACCAGTGAAATCATAGCCGTACGTAATTTCTCCTTCAAACGGGAGACGGATGTCCTCACCACAGAGGGACAATTTCTCGCGCACAGGGTCAGCAGCGCTCTTTTTCTCAATGACAGCGCGAGGGTCTCCCGGATTCTTTCCGCCGCGATTACGCCGCACCAGATAAAGAGCGCTTCGATTCTCGACAGCGAGGACATGGTCATCATGTCCACCGACCCCTCCCTGCTCGGCAAGTACCGCCCGTTGCTTGAGTCTTTACCAAGGCCCAATGGCGAGTACATCCTTAAGTCGTTCATCGTCAGCGGCAAGCCGATACACCGGAGCATGCCGAGGTTTCTTCAGATAGAATTCTCCCTCAGCAAAGCGTTCCGGGATGTGGCCAGCACGGTGTACTGGGAAGTTTTCATCGATCTGGTGGAGCTCCTCATCATCCTTCTGGTCGCCTGGATCCTTTCCGGCATCCTGCAGAAGCCGCTCAATGAAATGAGGGACGTTTCCGACAAAATGGCCACCGGCGACTTCTCGAGCAGGGTGGCGGTCCGCTCCGGCGACGTGATCGGCCGTCTCGCCGGCGCGTTCAACAACATGGCCTCGCGGCTCGACACGCTGACCAACGACCTGCAGAACGAAATAGACAGGGCCACCGGCGAACTCACGGCGCGCAACACCGAACTCAAGGAGAAACACAGGGAGCTGGAAGAAACAAACAGAAAACTGCGGGAGCTCGACATACTTAAATCGGATTTTGTTTCAATGGTATCCCATGAACTCCGCACCCCGCTCACCTCAATCATCGGGTTTGCGAAGACCCTCAAGACGCTGCCGCTGTCGGGCGAGCAGCAGAAACATTACCTTGACATCATTGAATCAGAGGGAAAACGCCTCTCGTCGCTTGTCGAAGAGTACCTTGACATATCAAAAATAGAGTCGGGCAACATCTCGTTGCAGCGGGCTCCCATCAAGATTTCCAGCCTCATCAAATCGGCCGTCGAATCTTTTTCGTTGGCCCAGCGCAAAATCATCATTGTCGACGTGCCCGCCGACGTGCCCGACATCATGGCCGACGGAAACCTGATCATCCGGGTGCTGTACAACCTCATCGACAACGCGATCAAGTATTCGGGCTCGCAGGAAATCATCGTCACCGCCCACGTGAAGGACAACGGGATCGCGGTGAGCGTCCGGGACTTCGGGCCGGGCATAGCGCCGGACGACATCGACAAGGTCTTCGGTAAATTTTACCGGGGAAAAAACCAAGCCGCGGCAAAGCACCGCGGCAGCGGGCTCGGCCTTGCCATCTCGAAGGGGATCATCGAAGCGCACAACGGCAAAATCTGGTGCGAGTCGGAGCCCGGCAAAGGAACCAAATTCACCTTTTTCCTGCCGTTCGCGGGATAGACTAACAAAAAGGAAATACTCCATGCCACACACCATTCTCGTTGTCGACGACGACCCCAATGTGCGGGAGCTTCTCCGCGTCAATCTTGCGGCGCACTCCTACGACGTCGTCACCGCCGCGGACGGCGCCGAGGCGGTGCGCACGGTCGAGCAGAGCGTCCCGGAACTGATCATCCTCGACGTCATGATGCCGGAGATGGACGGCTGGGAAGTTTGCAAGCTCGTGCGCGATAAGTATCAGGACTCGATCAAAATCATAATGCTCACGGCAAAAGACACCGCGCGGGACAAAATCATCGGAAAAAACATTCTTAAAGCAGACGAATATCTGACCAAGCCGTTTGACATAGACGACTTGCTCGCCACCGTCCAGCGCCTTCTTCCATAGGGGGAATGTATGAGCAGCCCCGTTCTGGTGCAAGACCTCGAAGTCGCGGGAACCGCGGTCTCTCCGGGCATCGCCATGGGCACGGCGCACCACTTCACCCAGATCGACCTCACCTCGCTCGAGGAAAACAGCCTGCCCGTCGGCGACATCGCCACGGAACTCGAACGTCTCGAATCCGCGCTGCAAAAAAGCCTGGAGCAGCTCCGCAGCCTTCAGGCTGACAACCGCGGCGACGACCGGAAAGACATCGCCGACATTTTCAAGGTGCAGATCCAGATCCTCTCGGACACGTCGTTTCTTTCAGCCATCAGGCGGGGCATCACCGAGCGCAAATCGAACATCGAATTCGCCATCGCCAACCAGATCCGGGAACTTGAAAAAAAATTCAAGGTAATGGAGACTGAGATCTTCAAATCGAGGCTCCTTGACGTGCAGGACGTGTACCATCGCCTGCTCCGCAACATTCTCGACATCGAGCACGTGCGCGTCACGCCGCTCACCAAGATGCCCGCCGGCGTCATCCTCGTGGCGGAGCAGCTCCTGCCGTCGGACATCGCGCTCATCGACCTGAAGAAGATCACCGGCATCGTCATCGAAAGCGGCAGTACCGTTTCTCATGTGTCAATAATCGCGAAATCGCTCGGTGTTCCGGCGATCATCAACGTTCCCGGCGTGGTCACGCTTGCCCGGCCCGGTTCGCCGCTCATCCTCGACGGCTACGGCGGCACACTCATCATAAGGCCGTCCGCGCAGACCGCCTCACGCTACCAGAAAAAACTTTCGGCCTCGCCGGCCGCGCCCGCGCGCGCCCGCAGGGCAATGCCCTGCGCCACCAAGGACGACGTTGAGGTGCGTCTTGAGGCGAACGCCGGCTCGCTCCAGGAGGTAAGGGAGGCGCTCACGGCCGGAGCCGCCGGCATCGGCCTGCTGCGCACCGAGCTGTTCTATCTTTCGCTGTCCCGCCTTCCCACCGTTGAGGAGGAGACGCGGTATTACCGCGACATAATTTCCCTGTGCAGGGACAAGCCGCTCACCATCCGGCTGCTCGACACCGGCGCAGACAAGACCCTTCCCTATCTTGCCACCCCCCGCGAAGAAAATCCGTACCTGGGCGTGCGGGGCATCCGGTTCCTGCTCCACCACCCCGACATCCTCAACAACCATCTTTCCGCCATCCTGCGCGCGTGCAAAGACGGCGGCAGCGTGCGGATCCTCGTGCCCTTTGTCTGTCTGCCCCAGGAGGTGGATGCCGTTGCCGCGGCGCTGCAGAAAGTCTGCAAAAAGGAAGGGACAAGCCGCTCGCGGTATTCCTTCGGCATCATGGTCGAGCTGCCGGCCGCCGCGGTGTCGCTGGGCTCGTTTCTTGACAAGATCGACTTTCTCAGCATCGGCACCAACGACCTTGTGCAGTACGCCTTCGCCGCCAGCCGCGAAAACAGCAGGCTCGAGGAATACCGCGCGGGCTCGTTCAGGGTGCTGCTCCGGTTTGTCAAATACATCGTTGACGCCAACACACGACATAAAAAAGACATCACGGTGTGCGGCGAGGTCGCCTCAGACCCGGCGCTCGCGCCCTATCTCATCGGCCTGGGCGTCCGCACCCTCTCCATGCAGACCGGCGCATTGACAAATGTGTGCAGGGAAATAGAGAAGAAGTCATGCGGGGAATTGGAGAAGATGGCGAGGGAATATCTGGAGAAGTAATTAATAATTAATCATGGCGTTCCCCCGCTTTGCGGTGTCGGTTCTTCATCCGGTCTCGGCCTTTAGCCTCGGGCCGCCACGGCCCTGTGCCGCTTGCGCGGAGGGTCCGGGCGGCACCGCGCTCCAGCGCGGCCTGCGGTCGCCCCTAACGCGCTGGCAAGCAATCGATGCAAGATCAAATACTCATTTGCGCAATGCGAACAGCATTTAGCAAAGTCAATTGATAAAAAAAGAGGAAACTTAACCGCTGACTGCTGATTTCTCATATAAAATTGGCAAAGAGATATTTAGGATGATATATTTAGTGATGTACGGACATCTTAATCAAAGTTACCGCCTATATAAAAGGACAGGATTATGCGAAAATTCACGCTTATTTTTATCTTGTCCGTCGCTGCGTCGTTGCAGGCCGGCCCCTACTTTATTAACGCCAGCGATTCCTGCCCCACCGTGATATCGGTAAAAAGCCACGACGCTAAAATATCCCGTATTTACAATATTACCCACGTCGACAGCACTATGGTATGTACAGACGTATGCAAATGGCAATATCAATATACCATAGATAGCAGCGAATTAAAGATTTCCTCCCTCATCGATTTTACGTTTATTGTAAAAATTTCTTTTTCATTTTTCGATTCTCTCAACCGGGTATTCGATTTTTCCCTGAAAAATATGTATCCTCCTGGCAAGGTTGACAGTATGTGGGGAGATACAGAATCGCGACCGGGATATTCAAAGACATTATACGCCAAAATCACGGTTATCTCTGCCAGTTCCGACCACGGTGTTTATCTGGATTCTTTTTGGCTTGTTGGGAATCCGAAACTGGATACCAACGTAAGGCTCTCAACGACACTTATATTGAGCGGCTGTTATAGTTACTGTGCGGACAGCGCAAAGATTCCTCAGGGTAAATGGAATTGGTTTTATATGGTGACTTCCTGTTTTCAATGTACACCTGTGTATTCTCAGCCGACGATATTAGGACATGATTATTCTTATATATTCAGTGGTGATTCAATTTATGGGTATCAAGATAATTCTATTCAATTCACCGACACGTTATTCAATGTAAATATATGTCCCCATACTTTTTATACAAATCACACTTTTATTTCTCCAGATACTTCAACGCATACTATAACATATTTCTTTTCCTATATTGGTGATAAAATATTGTATTTAAAGCGTGCTTTTGAAGACGTAGGCTATGAACAATATTTTTTAGCCGATGGAACTACCCTTGAATCATTTCTGCCGGTAAAAAATCCTATGCAACACGCCACGATTCGAGAAAACGGCTTTAAAGTAAAGCAATTGCGGGGGGATCAAATTCAGGTAAGATATTCCATCGCGAGGGATTCAAAGACAAGTCTGTCACTATACTCCTTGTCAGGGAAGTTTGTTTCAATGCTTTTCAACTCATCCCAATCAGCCGGCAGCTACGAATTAAAATCAAAAATCCCGCTTGTCGGCAAAGGGTGTTACATGTTAGTTCTGAAAAAAGGCGATGTAATCGAAACCGCAAAGCTCAATTACATCAGATGAAGGAACAAATTATCTTGTGTGCTGACCGGTGACCGCTGGCTGCTTACTCGCCTCTTATCACACATCCATCAACATATTCTGAAAGAATATCCCTATACACCGTAATTTCTTCCTGAGAAATTCTTTCCTTTTCCGTAAACGCCGGATCCAGCAGCGGCTTTTTCTTCATCATGGGCTGCAGGAATACCTTTTTCATGCCGTTGACCAATTCCCCTATTTCGCGGATTGTCCCCCTGTCAACGATACCCGGCGCCGCGGTGATCCTTATTTCGGCGTTGTCACCCATGTTCCGTGCAATCTCCACCGACCGCGATAGCCGCGGTTCCGTATCATTATACGGTGATCCGAGCAATTCGCGGTACAGCCGCGGCGCTGTCTTCACGTCCAGCGCAAGGTAGTCGGGCGACAGCGCCGCGATCGTTTCCGGGAGCATTCCGTTCGTGTCAAGCTTCACCCGAAGGCCGAGCCCTTTTATTTCAGGAACCAGGTCCTTGAGGCAGGCGTGCAGCGTCGGCTCGCCGCCCGAGAGCACCACTCCCTCCACGATGCCTTTGCGCTTTTCAAGCTGCTTCCAGATGTCATCGGAAGAAATAATTCCTTCGGCCGGGGCGTTGACAATGTCGGAATTATGGCAGTATGGACACCGAAGGTTGCACCCGGAAAAAAAGAGGACGGTTGACACCGTCCCCGGAAAATCGATGAACGAGCTTTTCTGCCAGCCGGCTACGCCGGTGAAGCGACTTCGCATGCCGCCGCCTTGGCGTGCGCGGGACCGGCGGCCTCAGCCTGGCCCGCCGCGGGGACCTTGAAGACCTTGCGCTCCCGGTATTCGGACTTCTTGCCGCAGTTCCAGTTCTGCACCGGCCGGTAATAGCCCACGATGCGCGAATAGACCTCGGTCTCCTCCCCGCAATTGGGGCACGAGAACTGCTCGCCCTTGAGGTAGCCGTGGCGCTGGCACACCGAAAACGTGGGCGTGATGGTGAAATACGGCACCTCGTAATTCGAGGCGATCTTCCTTACCAGGCTCCGGCACGTCTCCACGTCGTCGATCGACTCGCCGATAAAGCAGTGGAACACGGTGCCGCCGGTGTAGAGGCGCTGGATGTCGTTCTGCATATCGAGCGCCTCGAACACGTCGCCCACCGCGTTGACCGGCAGGGCCGTGGAATTGGTGTAATACGGGCTCTCGCCGCCGGGAATGACCATGCGCGAGAATTTCTGGCGGTCGATCTTGGCAAAACGGTAACTTGTGCCCTCGCCCGGCGTGGCCTCTAGGTTGTACAGGTGGCCCGTCTCCTCCTGGAATCCCACGAGCTTTTCCCGCATGTGAACGAGCACCTCCTTGGCGAACTCCCGCGTTTCGGGGTGCGTGAGGTCCTTGCCCATGAAATTGAGCGTGGACTCGTTCATGCCGATGAGGCCGATGGTGGAGAAATGGTTGTTCCAGTGGCGCAGATAGCGCTGCGTGTAGGGGAACAGCCCCTGATCCATGAGCCGCGTGATCACCCGGCGCTTTATCTCCAAGCTGTCGCGCGCCACGCACATCAGGTGGTCGAGCTGCGAAAAGTAGTCTTCCTTCGACGACGACAGATAACCGATGCGCGGGAGGTTGAGCGTGACCACGCCGATACTGCCCGTGAACTCGTCGGAGCCGAACAGGCCGCCCCCCCGGTTGCGTAATTCGCGCTTGTCAAGCTGCAGCCGGCAGCACATGGAGCGCACGTCGCCGGGGTTGAGGCTCGAGTTGATGAAGTTCTGGAAATACGGCGTGCCGTACTTGCCCGTCATCTTGAACAGCAGCCCCGCGTTTTCGCTGCCCCAGTTAAAATTTTTGGTCAGGTTGATGGTGGGAATGGGATAGGAAAATCCGCGGCCCTCGGCGTCGCCCTCGATGAGCACCTCGAGGAACGCCTTGTTGACAATGTCCATCTCCTTCTGGAACTCGCCGTAGGTCGCGTCGATGGTCTTGCCGCCCACGATGGCGGGCTGGTCCTTAAGGTCGTCGGGCACCACCCAGTCAAGCGTGATGTTGGTGAAGGGCGCTTGTGAGCCCCACCGCGACGGGGTGTTCACGCCGAACACGAACGACTGGACGCACTGCTTGACTTCTGCATACGTCATCTTGTTGTAGCCCACGAACGGCGCGAGGTAGGTGTCGAACGACGAAAACGCCTGCGCGCCCGCCCACTCGTTCTGTAGCACGCCCAGAAAATTCACCATCTGCTGGACCAGCGTGGAAAGGTGACGGGGCGGCCTTGACGATATTTTTCCCCGTATGCCGCCCAGGCCCTCGGCGATGAGCTGGCGCAGCGACCATCCGGCGCAATAGCCGGAGAACATGGACAAGTCGTGCAGATGGATTTCGCCGTTACGGTGCGCCTCGGCTATCTCGTGGGGGTAGATGTTCTCGAGCCAGTAGTTCGCGGTGATGGCGCCGCTGTTGTAGAGAATGAGGCCGCCCAGTGAATAGCTGACGTTGGAGTTCTCGTTGACGCGCCAGTCCTCCTGCTTGAGGTAGCCGTCCATGGTGTTTACAATGTCAAGGAGGATGTCCTTGGTGCTGCGCACGCGCCGGCGCTGCTCGCGGTACAAAATGAAGGCCTTGGCGACGCGCGCGTGGCCGTTTTCAATCAGTATCTTCTCGACAAGGTCCTGTATCTCCTCCACCGCTGGGATGGAATTGGAGTGGAACTTGCCGCTGATGGCCTGCTCGACCTGCTTTGCAAGGGTGAGCGCGAGCCCGAAATCCTTGCCGCCCACCGCCTCGGCCGCCTTGAAGATCGCGTTGGCGATCTTGTAATTGTCATACGGGACGAGCTTGCCGTCGCGCTTCCTGATTGTTGAGATCATGGTGACCACCCTTGTTTACTATTGCGAACCACCATCACATCAGATTGATCTGAGCGTTTTGACATCCCCCGCCTTTAAAACAAAAAGTCCCTCTTTACCGCTGCGCAAGCCTTGTGATAGCGGCGCACCGCATCAGAGGTTCAAGCCGGATGTCGCGGTTTTACTGGGCAATTGCGGGAATCCTGTTTATCGAGGGAACCACAATATGTGCTACTTTTTCGATTATCAGTATACAATATATTTGGATTTACTGTCAACCATTTTTTTCGCAAAAAACAAGAAGCCACCACAGCGGTAAGAAAAAAATATTTGACTTTTTGACAGAGGGGAAAAGTCTCGACTGAATCCGGAATGGCGGAAAAGAGGATGCTTGATTCCGCTTAAAAAGGACGCCGGCAAAAACGTCCGTTTGACTGGCAACGGTGCCTCGCCGGCGTGCCTACTTTACAAGCGCGGGACTTGAGACCCCGCTCACCGCCTCCACCTTCTTGGCAATAATATGCGGCGTCACAAAGACGATCAGATCGTTCTTGTCATTCGACTTCTTGTGGTGCTTGAAAAGATTGCCGATGACGGGAATGTCCTTGAGAAAGGGTATGCCCTCTTCCAAATCCTGCTTGTCGTTGGACGTCAGTCCTGCGATGACCACTGTCTCGCCGTCCGATACCACGACGTTGGTGCGGGCACTCTGCCTATCGATGATTGGGTTCGACCCAGTCCCGGTAAGCGTATAGGAACTCTTTGAGGCGTTCAATGCGAGCATTATGCGCTTCTCGCTCGTGACATGCGGGGTAACGGTGAGTTCGGTCCCCGCGTCTACCATCGTCACCGTGGGAGTGGCAGAGATCAGTTGCGTGGAGGTAGATGCCGTGGCGGGGGGCACGGTGAGGACGGGCACTTGGCTCCCCAAGAATATATCGGCTTCCTTGTTGTCAAGTGTTGTGATCTGCGGCTGGGCGACGACCTCGGCCTTGCTGTTTTGGAACAGGAAGCTGAGCGACGCCGCCAGCTTGTCCTGGCCGAGCACCCCGAAAACGAGCCGGTCCAGCTCCCCCGCCACGGAAAAATTCGGCATATGGGTCGCACTGATTTGGGCGCTTCCTATCTGGTCGAAATATCCCCACCCGATGCCGAGGTCCTGCAGCACTGTGGAACCCACCGTGATGATTTTGCACGAGATGAACACCTGGTTCGTTTCAACATCAAGGTCCTGGATCGTTTTTTTGATCTGCGCTATGTTTTTTTCCGTATCGTAAATGATGAGGGCGTTGTTCCTCTCAACCACTGTCACCTTGCCGCGCGTCGAAAGCAGGGACTGGATGGCTTTCTCTATTTCGGAAGCCTGGGCGTTATTGATCTTAATCACTTCGCGCCGGAGATCTTCCACTGCTTGCTCTGCCTGTGATGCGGTCGCTTCATCCAACTGCTGCTTGCGATAGTCCTCTACCGGTACCACATAGAGATAAGCCGACTCCTTGATTACGGTAAGGTTCGATATCTTGCAGACAATGGTCATGATCTCCCGCCATGTCTTGTTGGTCACGGTAAGCGACACATTGCCGCTCACTTTTGGATCCACCACGATGTCGATTCCAGAATATTCCGCAAGTTGCTGTAACACCGAACGGACATTTGCTTTGTCCGCCGAAAAATGCTCAATGGGCCTGTCGTGTACCGGTTTCTTCACCGTCTGTGTCTGGGCAGGAGCAGTCAGTCCGGAGGTGTCTGCCTCCTGGCTTTGCGGCGCTGTCATAAGCCATGAAACGGACATGATCAGAAGACAGGAAACGCACGCGATTTTCATCAAGCGGTATAGTGTGTTCATACCCACCTCATTTTTCATTTTCCTTGTTAAGTTTCATGGCGTAGGTTCGCGATATGCCGAGATCGTTCAGCAGGAACAGTACCTTGTCGGGCTGCACCCGCAGCACGTAGCCGTTTTGTACGGGATCGTTTTCCTTGAGGGCCCTGGCCTTTCCGTCCGCGTCTTCAAAAAGCGCGATACGGTCGGCCTCGTCGTAAAGAATTCCGACAAGTTTCAGCTTTTCTACCGTGGGCACCTGCTCTTCATTGCCCGAAAGGGGCAAAAACGGGTCACGGCCGTAAATATGATATTCTACCTGTTTTTTCGCACTTATATTTTTACCCGCCTGTGCGGTATCCTGCATGGATGCGACGGCAATATGAAGCGATGAATCCATGGCCGGCACCTTCACTTCGGGACCGGCCTTTTTCTGTGCTTCCCTTTCCTTGGCGAGTTTTTCCTTTTCAAGCTTTGTTTGTTCGGCTTTTTCCTTTGCCGCACTTTCGCGCGCGGCCTTTGCTTCCGCGGCTTTCTGTTGCGCAAGGCGCTTCAGATTGAATTTTTCAACGGCCTTCAGCACCGCCCGCGGCGCCTTGGTGCTGTCAACCGTCATTGCAGCTGAGACCCATCCGGCCACCTCCGGTGTTATAATTTTTACCCAGGCGCCCTTTTTCTCGGCTTGGGTCGCCACCGTACCCAAAGGCAGTTTTGCCATTACCTTGCCGCTTGCCACCGGTTCCGCGCGGACCACTACGTCGTTTTTCTTCATGAGCAGCCGCAAAGGCGCCGCTCCCACCTTCACACTGGGCAGAGGCGCCGGACCCGACGGAACGGGGACTTCCTTTACCGGTACCGCGGGCGCGACAGCCGGCGACTGGATTTCCTTCTTCGGCGCTGCCGTGGCAACGGCAGGTGACTGAGCTTCCTTTTTAGGTGCTTCGGTTGCCGCGGCCGGCAGCTGGACTTCCTTCTTCGGCGTTCCTTCCCGGACCGTAAACGTCTTGCCCATGACTGCATCGCTTGACATATCGGTAAGCGCCTTTTTCTTCATGCCGTCGTAATCTACTGCGAAGCGCGGCATGCTGACAAAAGCATATGCCATCGCAGAACCGCTGGCCGCGGACCAGAAGGCGAGACCCTGCAGCGTATCACTGGGGCTGTAGATCACCAGCTTGTCGGAAAACGCCTGCATGAGCGCGCTCTCCAATGCGTTCTTCCCGAGCGTAACGGCCGCGCCGAGCCACATGGTACCGCCGTGCATCACCTGCTTGAGCTCGATAACGGTGTGCGGGTCGCCGGGCGGTGAGAACCGCGTGGCGGAAAGGCCGCTGGTCGCATTGACAAACAGTATCATGATCTTATCCTGCCCCCGCTTCAGCCGCATCGTGGTGGGACCGTCGAACGCGAAGGTGAGCAATTCAACCCTGTCCCGGCGCAGCAGGGTGATGTCCTTGAGGTGCGACGCGCCTGACTGGTCAAGCACAGATGTCTGTTTCTGGACGGCAGGAACCGATTTCATCCGGGGCGGTGGGCTCCACGTGAATTCTTCTTCGGGCGCGCGCGACAGGAGCACCAGCCACTTGCTCCCCTTCTGTTTGGCCGCCACGGAGCGGTCGATCCCTTTTGTAAAGGTAAACAGCAGGTCAATCGAGTTGTCGGCAGCCCGCTCGCTCACCGAAAGCCGTTTAAGCGGGCAGGCGGCGGGAAAGGATGTGAATTCAAAATCATCGAGGTCGTAAATGACCCCGCTGCAGTGGATCGTGAGCAGTGACAGTCCCGCGGTCTTGGTCGAAACCTTCTGCTCCGTCGTCATGGTAAACGGCGCGTCCGCCTTGAGCGTGAGCGCCAGCCCTTTGCTCCCCCCCACAAGCTCAAGCCCCGAAAGAACGGCCGAGGCTCCCTGAGCGGCAAAAGCACAGCAGAGGATAACGGCCATCAGCCGTATCGCCGGTATCCTGCCCTTATGCGCTTTGTACTGCATGCTAAGGCCCTATTTCTTGGACGAAAACGTGGTCATTTGAAACGACGCGTTGATGCTCGCGATCGGCGTCCCGTGCTCCTCAGCCTCGTGTTTCGACTGCTCAAGCGAAGGGTTCAGCTGAATTGAAACACTACTCAAATTGATAATGAGCGGCATGTTTGCAAGAAAGCTGAAAAATTGCGCCAACTGATGGTAGCCACCGGTGACGGAAAGATCATATCTGTTTTCCACATAGTATTCCCGCTGAATGTCCGGCAGCGGGTTGAACCTGTTGGTATAAATCCCCGATGCGCGCGCCACCGCCGTGATTTCCCGGATCAGTTTCGGGATCTCCTTCTGGTCAGGAAACATTGATTTAAGAGAATCGAGCCGGACGCTCGCGGCGGCGATGTCGCTTTCGAGCTTTTTAAGCTGGGGCTTTAAGACCTGGATTTGGTTCAATTCATTCTGCTTTTTCACGAGCTCAGCCTTGAGGTTGTTGGTTTCCTGCCTTATCTCCACAAACACAAATTGATACCACAAGGCGACGCTCACGACGGCAACGCCGACAATGATCAAAATATTCCGCACATGCGGGTTTTTTAGGTTTAACGATTTAAGGTTCATGGCTTTCCCTTTGCGACACCACTCACGGCAACCGTGTCTTTTTTCTCGCCCTCAAGCTGTGCGTCCGGGTTGATCGTGCAGGAAATCCCGAAACGGAACATTTTTACTGACTCATTTATTCCCTCAATGCTTGACAAATCTACACTTCTGATGTAATTGCTCCCTAAAAGCTGCGTCATGAAATTGGCGACCTCGGGGAACGAAAGTGTCCTGCCCTCCACCGCCAGCACGGGCGGCGTTTGAGTACGCTCGACAATTGAAACAATCCAGGTGAAATCGGGGAGCCGCTGGCAAAAGATTTCCATGAGACGCACCCATTTCTCTCGGTTGACATTGATGCGTTCGAGCGCGCGGATCTTCTCCTGTATCACGGCCCTGTCGGCTTTGAGTTTTGCAATCTGTTCTTTTATATAACTGTTTGCCTTTATCATTGCGTCCACGGCTGCAATTTCGTTCTTCCGCTGCTGGATCTCAGTCCTCAGGCCCAGCGTCAGGGAAAAGAGGAAGGCCGCCAGCAACAGAAAGAAAAAGAGGGGATAAAACACGTCACGCGAAATCCGTATCCCCCGCTTATGGACGCGGTATTCCGCAGGAAGTAGGTTGATTTCCACACGATCGATCATTATTCTTCCACCTTCCGCAGGGCCAGCCCCACCGCGACCGTGAACAACGCAGAGAACTTCTTTGTATCAACCTCGCCAAACATGCGGGGATCGTATTCCAAGTGCGCCATGGGATTCGAGATCTGCACCTTGGTTTGATGGCGTTTTTCCAGAACAGAGGCGATATTAGGGATATAGGCGCCGCCGCCGCTTAAAACGATTTTTTCAATATTATCGCTTTTTTCCGAGCTTTTATAATACGAGAAGGCCAGGTCGATGCCGGTGGACAACTCCTCTGAGGCGTAGTCGAGGCTCTGGCGCAGGGCATTGACGTCAAGAGACTGGTTAGTCCGGCCTTTAAGGAGATTTAGAGCCTCCTCGGGCCCAAGACCGAGGTTCCTCTGCAGCGTCTTTGCGTAAAAATCGCAGGCAGTGGATATGTCGCGCGAGGAATGATACACGCCGTCCTTGACAAAAGTGACATTGGTAAGGTTGTGCCCGATATTCACGAGTGCAATCACGCCGCTTTCCTGCCCGCCCGCGCTCTCGAGCGCGTAGCAATTGTTGATGGCGAACGAGACGACGTCCACGATAACGGGCTTGAGCCCGGCCTCGTAGAGCAAATCAATGTAACTCTGCATGATCTGGTTCTTGGCCGCCACCAGAAGCACTTCGGCCTCTCCGGTCTCCGCCTTGCGGTGCAAGATTTTATAATCGAGGGTTATGTCGTCGACGTCAAAGGGGCTGCGCTGGCCGGCCTCCCAAAGAATCATTTCTTCCGCATTCTCATTCGGATCGATCTTGAAGGTGACCTTGTCGGAAATGATGCCGTGTCCCGACATTGAAATCGCGACCTCAACAATAGACGGGTCGCACTGGTTGATCAGGGTTGTAATCGTATCAATGAGAGCATCACGGTTTTTTATCTCGCTGCCCTCGATGGTCCCGGCAGGAAGCTCGCGTATTCCCGCAGCTTCAAGATTGTAACCAGTTTTTAAATGGCGGAGCTTTACCAGTTTAAGGGAATAGTTGCCGATGTCCAAACCTGTGACACTGTTTTCACCGCGAAGTCTTTGTAGTATGTTCATTTTTGTTAGTGCCTTAAAAATATATTACTACAGCAAATCACTTAAGAACTAAAATGAGACAATCTTCCTAACTGCCAACAATTTTCAGAGTTACCTCTATATATCTAACAACTTGCCAAAAAATTGTCAAGCAAAAAAATCATTAAAATTTTAAAAAAAATCCATTATACTACATATCATTAAAATCAAAAGGATACCCACAATATGTTGTGGCAGAAGGCTTTCTTTTTTCCTTGCAAAGCCCGACGCCCGAGCGGTAATTTACAAAAGGAGAATTGTTGTCAGGCAGGAAAAATTACCCTTTAGTCACGGAATCAGAAGGCATCACACGCGGGAAGATCTATTTCACACCCTGTCGAACCCATTGTGAATCGTTGCCGGCCACCGAGAGACGAAGCACGCATTCCTGCTTGTATAAAACGGCGCCGATATGTGCCTGCGATACGATGTCGAGCAAAGCAGTGTCAGCGGTTTTCCTGCGCGCAGCGGTGGCCGAATACCATCCGCCATCATAATCTGTTCTGGGAAGAGTCCCAGTCCAGGAGGGATTTTCTTTTATATAAGCAAGCGCCTGCAGAAGACCATATTCGCTGATCTCAACGGCCTTTCTGTTGAGAGTTTCCTGATCGCTCTGCCTGCTGTTGAGGAACAAGAAGATTGATACTGCGACAACCGCCAGCGTTGCGATGATCAAGACTATTCTTGTGCCAACGCCGCCATGATGTCCAAGAATCATGAAAGAAACCCTTTGATCCTTTTTCTCCGCTTCCTTATTTATGATAAGGATGCCCTTTAAATATAGTAAATGCCCTGTAAATTTGTTCTAGCAGCACCACGAGCGAAAGCGTATGGGGATAGGTGAGCGGGGAAAGACTCAGTATTTCATGGCAGGATTTTTTAACCGCCGGTGACAAGCCGTATGCTCCCCCTATAATAAAGGAAAGAGAACCTCGCATGCCACGTGCGACAAGCCAGGTTGAAAAGTCCTTGCTCCCCAGGGGGCATCTCCCTTCCTCAGAAAGCGCTATACGGTATGACCGCTCCGGCATTTTAGCAAGAATCGCCTTACCCTCGGCCTCAAGCAGCTCGCTTTTTGCAAACGAGTGACTGGCGGGTGATTTAAGGTAGGACACGGTCATCGAAGCAAAGGGTCGGATAAGTGCCTGATACCGCTCGATCTCCTGGCTAAGCGTTCCAGATTTTTTTCCGATTGTGAGAATGGTGATGGAAAAATGCATTGATTGTTGTTTTCCAGACAGTAAAATAATTTTTTACCGGAATGAAATCTCCCGGAAAATATGGTCCCTTACATGATTGAGCTTAACAAATCATTGATAATTGTTTCCCCAGGTATTTTCCTCACTTGTCATTTCCATAAAACATTTTTACCTTGCCGGATTGGAATAGTTCCGCTTATCTGCATAGACGACCTCATCAAGGAAAATGATGCCAAAGGCCAAACCAGAAATTGATGTCCTCCTCACCTATCCCGCCGATCCGGTACGGGTGTTTGATTCGATTGTCCCCCTCGGCATTGCCAGTATCGCAGCCATGCTTGAGACACATGGCTATTCCGTCAAGGTTTTGGACTTTAATTTCTATCACGGTGATTTCAGCAGGGACCTGTTGCAATGGAACCCGAAATTTGTGGGCATCGGGGGCACCACGGCAACCCGCAAGGGAAGCTTTCTCACCGCGCGCCTTGTGAAGGCATCCCTTCCCTCTGTGCCCGTGGTGTTCGGCGGCCCCCATGCGAGCTTTACCGTTGCCGATTCCCTCTCCAACATTCCTGAAATCGATTTCGTGGTGAAAGGGGAAGGCGAATACCCGTTTCTCGGCCTGTGCAATCATTTTATAAAAGGCATGGCCGCCGACCCATTGTCTCTCCCCGGCGTTTGCAGCAGGTCAACAAACGGTATAATCGAAAACGCTTTCCGTCGCATTGAAAATCTAAACGATCTTCCTGTCCCTGCCCGTCATTTGTTTGCCGGCAACTATTCCCTGAAACTTGATTTTTTCAATTTGAAGGCGGAATGTATCATAACCTCGCGGGGATGTCCGGCATGCTGCACATTCTGCTCGGCGTCGCGCATGTTTCCCGGCGGCGTGCGGTACCGAAGCATGAATCATATCAAGCGGGAGCTTGATGTGCTCATTCATGGAAAGGACATCTCCGCACTCAAACTTTTCGACAGCACCTTTACGTCCAGTCCCGAACATGTTTTGGCGTTTTGCGACATGATCCGACCCTACAACCTTTCCTGGGAATGCGAGGTGCGGGCGGACACGGTTGATCGCCAAATGCTGTTGCAAATGAAACGGGCAGGATGCGTTTATATTAATATGGGCCTCGAAACTTCATGCAGGCACCTTTTGGCCCGGACTGCAAAAAACATAACCAACGAACAGGTTGAGGCGTGCCTTGGCTGGTGCCGCGAAATCGGCATAAAGACCAAACTCTTCATGATCTTCGGCCATCCTGGCCAGACCTTTAGTGACTGTCGAGAGGATATTTCATACATCAAAAAAAACAGGAAAATGATAGATTTTTTCGCCACCACCGTGGGCATGAGGGTGTATCCGGGAACTGCGCTGGAAACGCAATTGAAAAAGTACAAACTCATTCCCGGTGATTTTTCATGGGCAGGGTACAAGGCGCCGTTAAAAAACTGGCTTCTTTTTGAACCCGGCGACGTTATGATTCTTGATCAACAGGGCCTGAACTTCTTTGCGCTTTTTGGAGTGATTCTGCTCTTGGCAAGACAAAGGACTCTAACGTCGGGGTCCTACATTATGAAAATGCTCGGGCTCAATGCCAGGGTCTACGGTTATAGGATTTTCTTAGGCATTATCCAATTGAAGCATAAGCTTGTCAGATTGATCACCAGTCCGCGTGGGAAACAATGAGGCAGCCTCTGCAGAAAATGCCAACCGTACTCACGAACACTTTTTATCATCTCTTTTTTTCTTGTCCGGCGGTTTTCACTTCTGTAAAGCTGGGAAGCTCCACTTCCCTGATTTGGGCGCGCTCCGGTCCGTTGGCGCCCTTCAGGAACATGGCGTCCAGGAGGGGAACCTTGAGCGACAGCACATTTTCCCTCTCCAGCTTCCGAAAGAGTGTCTGGATAATACCGAAGGCCATGCGCGACAGTTCGTGCGTGGGCCTGTTGCGGTGGCAGCGGGTGCCCATGTCCACCTGGACAAAATGCGAAAGTCCGAACGCCCGGTAAAGGTCGAATATCATCCCTATTTCCACGCCATAGCCGCTCGAAAACGGCAGCCGCTGCACCGGGCCCCGGCGAAAGGCATATTCACCGGACAGCGGCTGGTAAATGCCGGCAAGCTCAGGCTCAAAAGCGCACAACAGGGGCCGCACCAGTATTTCGGTCACCCTGCCGCCGTAGTTTTCGTAGATGTGGCTGTTGAGCTTCAAGGGCCGGTTATAAAATGCCTTTGCAAAAATGACCTCACCGTCGTTGAGAAAAGGCCCTGCAAGGCCATAGACAAAATGCGACTGGAAATTGCTGATGTCGGCGTCCACGCAGATGATGATGTCGCCTTTTGCCACGAACTGCGATTTCCAGAGCGCGCTCCCTTTGCCGGGCGGTGCATCATACTGGGGTAGAATATCGGATACATTATATATTTTAGCTCCGGCCTTTTTTGCGATGGAGACTGTGGCATCCGATGAATTGCTGTCCATCACGATGATTTCGTCGAGAAGACGCACCTCTTCCACAAGCTCTTTTCTTGCTTTTTCAATGATGTACCCTACTGTTTTTGCCTCATTGAGGGTGGGAATGACGAGGCTGATGCTGGTGCCCGAGGCCTTTTTCTTCCCTGCAAGGGACGCAAGCGGCAGGAAATCTTCGTGGCGGTATTCTCTGATCATGAACGCTGCAAACAACTCCTTTCACGGAGGGTACTAATATACATATTGACACATAATTCATCTATGTTATATATTACGAGGCATTATACAGAAGCAAAACCGCGATTTTTGACGGAGCAAGAGGAAGAATGAAAACCATCGTTGTGAATTCCGACACCATTTCCCATGACTGGTTTGTGGTTGACGCCGCAAACAAGGTGCTGGGCAGGCTCGCATCGACCGTTGCGCAGATATTGATCGGAAAGGACAAAGTCGCCTATTCGCCCAACCAGGACCACGGTGACAACATCATCGTGGTCAATTCCGACAAAGTCAAGCTCACCGGCAAAAAAACCGAGCTTAAGACCTATTTCAGCCACTCAACGTATCCGGGGGGCAAACTGGAGCGGCCTTTCAAAAAACAGATGCAGTTGGATTCCACCCAGGTCATCATCCGTGCGGTGAGGGGCATGGTCCCCAAAAACAAGCTTGGCAGGGACATCATGCGCAAGCTCCATGTGTATAAAACCGCCGCGCACCCGCACGCGTCACAGAAACCCAAGGAACTTTCAATCTGAAATCGGTTTGCAATAATATTGCAGTAATATAAAGTAAGGAGTCTGTTACATTGGAAAACGTGCTTTCTGCAACCGGGAAAAGAAAAACGGCCATCGCCAGCGTGATCCTGAAGCCGGGAAAAGGCGAACGGATCATCAACGGCCTTCCCATCAAGGAATACCTTAAAAGCGAAGTGCTGATGCTTGACGTCGAGCAGCCCTTTGAGGTGCTTGCCGCGGGGAATTCGTATGACGTGGTCGCGCATGTCCAGGGCGGCGGACTGAGCGGCCAGGCCGGGGCGATCCGGCTCGGCATTTCCCGTGCGCTGGCAAAGGTGAGCGATGAATACCGCAAGCAGCTGCGCAAGAAGGGACTTGTCACCCGCGATTCCCGCGTTGTGGAACGGAAAAAATACGGTCAGGCAGGAGCCCGCAGGCGGTTCCAGTTCTCTAAGCGTTGATTTCTTTTTTCTTCACATAGTTATCACACACGCTGCCAGCAAAAGACGGGTGCCCCTCCCCTTGGGGGAGGGGTCATCTTTTGCGCCAGTATGGAGCGTGGCGGATCAACCCAACAGTAAAAGGAGTCTTACATGTCTTCTCTCACTCTGCAAGACCTGCTTGAAGCAGGGACCCATTTCGGCCATCAGACAAAACGCTGGAACCCCAAGATGCAGCGTTTCATCCTCTGCCCCCGGAACGGCATTTACATCATCGACCTCAACAAGACCATGGCCAGCCTCGACCGGTACCTCAACTGCGTCCGCGACGAGGTGAAAAAGGGCGGCCGCGTACTGTTCGTGGGCACTAAAAAACAGATCAAGGACTGCATTCGCGAGGAAGCCACGCGCTGCAACATGCCCTATGTCACGGAGCGCTGGCTGGGCGGCATGCTCACCAATTTCCAGACGATCCGGCAGAGCATTGCCAAACTGGAAAAAATTGAGGCGATGGAGAAAGACGGCACCATGGAGGCGCTTCCCAAAAAGGAAGTGCAGTCGCTTGCGAAAAAGAAGGAAAAGCTGCTGGTGATTTTAAGCGGGGTGCGCACTCTCGCCAAGCTGCCCCGCGTGGTTTTCGTGGTTGACACCATCAAGGAACAGATCGCGATCGCCGAGGCACGGCGCTTAAAGATCCCCATCGGCGCCATTGTTGACACGAACTGCGATCCCGACGAAATCGACTTTCCCATCCCGGGCAACGACGACGCCATCAAATCCGTCCAGCTCATCACCAGGACGGTCGCCGACGCAGTGCTCGAGGCGGGCGGGCCCGTGCCTGCCGCCGAAGAAACCGAAAAGCCGGTGAAGCCGGAGCTCGCCGCCGCTGAGGCAACCGAAGAAATCGAGGAACTCCTCGAAGCGTCCGAGGTTCCGGAAACGATCAAGGGCGACGAGACCGAAGGCGCGGCAGGGGCCAAAAAACACCGTGTCGTGCGCAAGAGAATCACCAAATTCATAGAAGAAGAATAAGGAGAAAGGCAATGGAGATATCGGCAACCGCGGTCAAGGAACTGCGCGAAAAAACCGGCCTTGGCATGATGCTGTGCAAGAAGGCCCTTACGGAATCAAACGGAGACATGAAGCTTGCCATTGAAGCGCTGCGCAAGCAGGGACAGGCCACCTTGGCCAAACGCGCCGGGAAGGCCGCAAAACAGGGAAAAGTCACCATTGTTTCCGATGCCGGCGCGGCCATCGCATTCGAGGTGAACTCGGAAACCGATTTTGTCGCAAAGAACGAGGATTTTCTCGGCTTCATTTCGACCATCGGCAAAGTGGTTCTCGAAAAGAAACCTGCCGACCTTGAATCGGCAAAGGCGCTGCCGCTGGCCGAATTTGGCGGGCTCACTTCTGAAGCGAAGATTCTTGAGCTCGTTGCCAAAATAGGCGAAAACATTTCGTTCCGCCGGTACAAAAAAGAAACCGTTGCCGGCGTACATGAAAAGCTTTTTACCTACACGCACGGCGAAGGCAGGATCGGCGTTCTGGTGAAGCTTGCCTGCGCCAATGCCGAAGCCGCCGCCGCTCCCGCGGTCGCAGACCTCGGCAAGGACCTTGCCATGCAGGTGGCCGCTGCCAATCCAATCGCCATCGACCGCGCATCCATCAACAAGCTTTTCGCCGCGCTTGTCGAAAAGGAAAAAGAAATCTATTTTACCCAAGCGCAGACCTCGGGCAAACCCGAAAAGGTGTGGCCGAAAATCGTGGAGGGGAAGCTCGAGAAGTTCTACAAAGAATCCGCGCTCCTTGAGCAGCCGTACATCCGCGACCCGGACCGGCCCGTTTCTGAAAGAATCAAGGACGCCGAAAAAGCGGTATCATCCCCCATCACCGTTGTTTCCTTTACCCGCTTTGAACTGGGGGCGGAAGAATATGGACCTGACTCCTTAAAATGGACACTCGTTTAGGCACATTGGTTCAACTTTACAGACTCAAATATACGGGGCGGCATGCCGATCGCCGTATGGATTCTCTG